>Ga0213858_10001148_pt1 | contig 12603 bp, 20 predicted proteins | sample PICome_FD_160122 | JGI IMG/M metagenome (GOLD analysis project Ga0213858, IMG submission 160122) | Coastal seawater microbial communities near Pivers Island, North Carolina, United States - PICO245 | ecosystem: Environmental > Aquatic > Marine > Coastal | place: USA: North Carolina | collected... | reverse complement strand
CTACCTGCATTATTCATTTTTTCGACTTCCTTGACCAGTTTTTGGGTCAGGGAGCCCAGTTTAGATTGCTTTTTAAGATCAGCAAAAGACATTAGGATTACCTCGGATTTTTTTGGATTTGGGAGATTTACTCGGATAGTATAACAAAATTGCCCTTAGGCGTCAACGTGATCTCTGAGAGATTTGATGGTAGCGTTCATACTATTGAATAAAAACTGCATGTCGGTTTCTGGTGGAAAACCCATCAGAGCAACTGACTTGCGAAGGTTCTCTTTCATTTCGATCGCTTGTGGATCGTCTGAAAGAGATAACCTAGTATACATGACTCTTTGCCTTTCTAGCAAGTCTGTCAGCATATCAATATGTTTCAATTTTTCTTCACGGGACATAGACCCAAAAGACAACATACTTCCGTATATTTTCTCTTGGAGTTTGTTGATTTTGTTTAGTTCTTCTTTAATAATATCGGATTCGAAAAATTCACTCATCTAAAATGTCCCTTAAAATATTTTTGTATTTGAATACGTCAATATTTAGGAATGGACTGTACTTCTTGATTTTTAGACTCACGGTTTCCCAAACAGGATCATCTAATTTTTTATCAAAACGATTCTTAAAAGAAAAGATTTTTTCAAATATGACTAGAGTCTCAAGACTTACCTCACCACCAAGATATTTTTTCAATAGGATTGGATGACCTTTCGAACAATTGAATATATTTTCTAAATTGTTGTTTGATAGTAATTCATTGCTCTGTTCTTTGAACAAGTAAGTCGAACTCTCTTTTCTCCTTTTCCAATCAGAATAAGTCCTTTCTCCAGAGTTGATAATCTCCCCAATCCATAAGTTTTGGGGATTATCAGCAGCAGCAAAATTAGACACAAGAAAATCTACGACTTCTTTATCAGAATACTTGCGTGATGTTTTTTCAAACCAGTACTTATCTCTCCTTTTATTAAAGGAAGTTATAGTAGCACGGGACTTTCCACCATATTTGAAGAAGTCGTATTTTGGATTTGTAAAATGATTTTTTAGTGACAAATAATGTTGATAGGTTTCAAAGGGAGTCACGTTCATAAAGGCAATTTTGCTTTCGAAGTACGTTTCATAAAGTTAAGTCTTGTAGCATCCCACTTAAGTTTTTCTTTTAGTGGTTTGGATACAAGTTTCGTTATAGAGTCTACCTCAAGTTCATTGATTTCGCAATAGTGTACGATAGCATCAATGTAATTGATTTTTTCTTCGGCAACAATCTTCTCAATTTCTAATGCGAATTTGGAAGGTGTGAGAAATTTATTTTCTATTGCCTTTTCTAGTTCTTTATTTGGTTCCATAGAGTTCCATTTTGTCTCTAACAAACTTTCTAATATATTCGGTAAGAAGTTTGATGTACTTTGATTTGTCTCTTTCTTCATAAACGACGCATTCTCCATTTTCACAGGCCATGATAATTACAAGTTTTTTGACAGAAATACCTGTCAGTTCGTACAGCATACAACCATATGCCATGCACTGTACAAAATAGTGATCGATCCACTCTCGTGGTTTGGGTTTCTTAGATGTCTTAAAGTCAATTATTGCTAACTCACCATCATATTCTGCAATACAATCTACAGTGCCCGCAATCCCTAACTGTTTACTATATAGGGAACCTTCCAGAGCATGAATATTGTCAATCTTATTTAGATTGTTTTTTGAAATCTTGAACAAGAAGTCGGAAATTGGTTGGACTTTTGGTAGAGTTTCATTTTTAAGATGATATTCTACTAAAGTATGCATATCAGTGCCACGACTTGTTGCTTTTTTCGTGATGCGATCTGCTTCTTCGTTTCCTACTTTTTTACGCCATTTTTCAAAAATATGTTTATTAAAATGACTGGTTACCGAAGTAATTGAAACCAGTCTGAGAAGTTCTTCTTCATCGGGGACAGAGTAATATCTCACCCCATCAATAGTCTCCCTCTTAAGTTGAGGGAGATCAACATCAACATGATTAAACATTAAAAACCTGATTCCATTTTTGCAGTGAGATATTCTTTGACAAGACCTGAACGAACAATATCATCAATCCCAAATTCAATCATATCAAAAGATGGCATTTTACGCAATATGTTCATGAAGTCTACAATACCATTTCTTTCATTTGATTTATTCAAATCAGACTGACGTGCATCACCACAGAAACAAATACGTGTATTTTCACCAACACGAGTGATAATACTATCAAGTTCATGAAAGTTGAGGTTTTGAAACTCGTCAACAATAACAATAGAATTGTCAAGTGTGGTTCCACGAAGGAACGAAGTAGACCAGAACTTAATTGTCTCCTGTGCCTTAAGATTACCGTAAAGCATCTCAAAGTCGGCATCAGATGGCATCTGGAACATATACTTCACCATATTCTTATATGGAATCTGATAGATGTCTGCTTTATCTTCATGAGAACCAGGAAGAAAACCAATCTCTCTGGTTGCTACAAGAGACCTCACAAGATAAATTCTTTCATAAGGTGTATTTTCATTTAAAACATCATTAAGTGCGTTATAGAGGCTTATGAACGTCTTACCGGTTCCCGCACAACCATAAGCAACAATGTGTTTTCCCTCCTTATAGGATTCAAATAAAGATTTTTGATTATCTGTAAGTGGATCAATATCTACCAGATAGTCAGAACTCAGAGGTTTTTTCCGCTTCATCTGCTTTGCAGTGAGTCCAACCCCGATAGGTTGCTCTGCAGATGAACTTCTTTTTCTTCTTGCCATACTAGATCTTCTTTACAGTTGCTTTTGGTGCTTTCGATGCTTTATCGAGAACTTCATTCCATCCTGGATGTTTGTTGACAAGTTTGTCTCTCCACTCACCAACATCTGTTGCCATCGGAGCAGTAGATGGATCAGACCAATCCCGATGCCAATCAGGATTGTCTTCTAACCATTTGTCCCAATCATGAACGCTAAGTACAACGTTCTTTTGTTCACCAGTTTTTTTATTAACTACAGGATATGTTGCCATAATCAAATCTCAATGTATTTTATTTAGACCCATTCAAGGGCTTCTGCACAGGTTGGGAACTGTTCAATAAAGATCTTCTTACAACCTTCTGCAAGGTCCATATGTTCCTTTTGAGTACCATTAGCAGTACGCAGATTGATGTAATGAATCCAAGAACGACAAGATCCACTCATGTAAATACGAGTTGGAGTTGCCAAAGGAAGAACAAAACGAGCACACTCTTTTGCAATACCCTCATCCAACATCTCTTGATAAAGATCCATAGACCTTCTAAAAAGTTCTTTCATATTTTTGCCTCTTAAAAGGATCAATATCGTCAATACTATTTTGACGGTTCTTAGTATCTTGACGACGAAGATCTGGAAGAGGAATAGTCCTTGCGAGCATAGAACTGTCAGCATATCGTTGTGAAAATTCTTGATATGTGAATGAACGGTGGCGCAGCACTTGAGCTGCCACACCTCTAGTAGTTTCCAGTTCCAGAGTCATGAATGATTGCTCAAACACAGACCAATGGTTGTGCTTAATGCAGTAACCCAACAACTTTGCATAGTTGGGATTTTCCTGATTATTGGGGTTTGACACACGAGCAACGTATGCCATCATTTTCTCCGCATCGGGAGTGACACTGATCAATTTTACACTCATTTACCAAATCCTTTAGAATTTTCTTTTTCGTACTCAGCAACTTGCTGCTTTACCGTGTTTAGATAGTTCTTCATCTCTTTAATATTTTCCTGAGAATAGAGATGATCTTGCTTGATTAGACGTTCAAGCAACTTTATAAGTTCTTTTGTTTTTTTAATCGGGGTATCCATCGTCATCGTTAAATACTTCGTCGTAATCACCATAATATTGTGGAGGGTCATCAAAATTTTCCCTCTTATCCACATAAGAGTTCGGAGCGGAATATACCTCTGCCTTCAATGAGTCAACAAGCAATTCAAGATTCCTGACAATAAGTTTTAGTCGATCTTTCTCCATGATACTGTGTTGTTTAACCACATTATAACATAAAAAAAGAGGGGATGAAACCCCTCTATGATTATTTGGAAAGAACTTTAATCTCTCCGTATATCAGTGATAGAAATGCTACAGAACCTAGGGATACGATCCCGGCGACTTGTAGGGCTTCCATATCACTTTACATAAGTGCGACCACGATAGCAGAAGGTGCCGTGAGACTCTTCTACTGGCTTATGAACTTCACACTGAACACCACGATATGCGGTGTGAGTGATCTGTGCATCGTGAATGGCAGATGCTTTTTTGATCTGCTTTTTGATGATAGTAAGTGTGTTCATTTGTTTCTCCTGAAGTGGGTGATTAACCTTCTCATCTTTCGATGGATCCGTTTCCCCGTTCCTTCAGTCGTTTGCGTCCCAGTAGTGTCTACATTCTGGTACAGAATCCTTGATGGTTTCCACCAGTTCAATCTGAATTCTAGGTTCAATATGTTTTTGTGCTTTGATTCTGAAGATTAATGCATCAGCATCAACACAAGCCATACTAGAATAAAAAAGTAGTTCTAACATGGGATGAACGCTCCGTTCCGCGACTTACTTGCGTCCTATGTATACACTCTGTTACATTCACCTGGTACTTTTGATTTAAGGTATCCGATTAGTTGCAACTTAGACCTGAGGTCAAGGTTGGGATCTGATCGAATCTCTACAGATCTTTGTAACCACCTTTCACAAGACATGTGCCAATCATAGGGATTGGCGTCATTATGATGGGCAAGGGTGAATGCCAGCAGAAGTGCTAACATGTGGATGAACGTAGGTCTAGTATAGACCATATGTTCTATATAGTCAAGAACATATGTAACATGTGATACAATTTTAAAAAACCTTACAGATCAAAAATTTTGGGGAATTTTTTTTCCGATATTTTTGGAATTACTTCTTCTTTTTGGTTTTGGGTGGTTCAATCCCCCACAGTTTTGGATTGGTTTTACCGTTACCAAACTCTATAGACTTTAGTTTGTCGCCAAACTTATCCCAGTACATGTTAAAGATACGAACTTCCTTTTGACTCCTGGTCAAATCATAACGAGTCTGATCTCCAACAACATAAGTAACAATCATGGCATCATTAGGAGCATCGGTAGTTGATACTTGCTCCATTGTTCCATTTTCAACTAAAATTTCACATCCATATATTGTCTTTGAAGTTTCTTTTTCTACCGATGTCCATGATTCCATAGACTTTTCCTCTACTTGTTTGGTGGGAGCATCTCCCAGTTGATATGCCATAAAATAATTTCCAATAAACTACGAACGACCACCCCATTTAATATCCGGATAAGCTTCAGATACCAATTCTTTAGTAATTTTATATTTTTCTGAAAGTTTTTTATCTTTTACAAGACAAAGAATTTCTGCTTCAAATGGATGAAGACCTTCAAGAACATTAATAAACATAGTTTCCCGACGTATTTTACTCATTGCGGGATTACCACCTTTGACAAAATGATAAAAGTTCTTGTACTCCCTACGAATAGTCGTTTTACCTTCTTTATCACTAGTGCCCATAGAAAATGATCCAGTGTCATGCATTCTACGAGTTTCTTCACTAATCTTAGTGGACAATGTTCCCTTAGATGCTACTTGATCTTCAAATCCAGAATAAGGGACTTCACCCTCGGGAAGTTCAGAAATAATACTTTCATCAAAATTCCAAAGAAGAATAGTTTTTAAAGAAATATCTTCATATTGCTTTAAAATTTCAATTTTTTTAGATTTTGATCTTTGTTTTGATACAAGTTCTAAAACTTCAAAGATAAAAGGATTTTTGGGAAGTTTGGGGGAAGATGTTTTACTCTTCGTAGTCGGTTTCTTCGTTGTCGTCATAATAGTTTTCAAAATTAAATGCGATTACTTCATCAGGTATTAAGTTACCTTGCTCATCAAACATCTCTGGATGTGGTCTCGGCACTTCCCGATAGTTCATCATATACTCTCTAGCAGTCCAACCAATTACTGTCCCCATTATAAGGAATAATACTGTCAAGAATGAACCAAAAACTAAACTAGCTGCTAACATTTTTCTTACTCCGGGAGACTACTCTTTTCTCTGTTTTGATAGAAAACTCGAAATAGATGGTGACTTCCCGTTTCAGAAAGCAAACCATCTTTTCAAAGATAATATGAAATGGTTGAATTTGCTTTCTTTTACCTCCATTAAGTAAAAAGTCAATACCACGATTGCTGTGGTTTTGACTATTTATATCAGGATTTGATAACTTGTCGTTCTCTGAGGAATTTGATTGTGTCAACACAGCCTCCTAATTTTTCACCATCACAAAGAACCTGTGGAAAGGTAGATCCCTCGCCAAATTTAGCATAAAATTCTCCCTTTGTAAAGTCTTCACCAAGGTTAAGAGTATCAAAATCAGTCCCTGTCATTTCTAGCACTTGTTTGACCTTATAGCAATAAGGACAATTGTCTTTTGTATATACAGTAAAATTCATAATTTTTTTTCAAACCTCTTTATTATACTATAGGATCATTGATCATGGGAATACTTTTCAATGTAGATTGATATTCTCCACCAGTTATGATGCCAACAACATTTGATGGTGGTGTCGGCCAATTGACTGGAAAACTATCTCCATTAGGAAGATCTCTGAGTTCTTGTCTCCAAGTTCTAAATTCTGTAGTGATAGCAACGTTACATTCAACTTGCTTGATTACATACATGTCAGATTCATTAAGAGCATCATCTCGCATTTGTCTGACACGACCATATCTTTCAGTTTCTTGTTTAGAATCGTAAGTATTAATAATGTTATCCCACTCAGATTGAGTCATGGATGTGATCCCAGTTGAAGGGTCTTCAGTATCCATTTCATAATTATCTGATGCGGTACATAAAAAGTATGGAATAGTACCTTCAATATCCATTCGATGTACAATCGTAATACCAGGAAAATTAGGTTCTCTATACTTAAATCTTTGATCAGAATAAGATGCAGAGTCTGTGGCTCCAATGCCAGTATCTACATGGGTTAAGTATGTTTTAATGTACATGGTATTATGCTATTTGTACTACAAAAATAGATGAATCTGTTGTTAATTTGAGTGTGTCTTGAGTGCCACCAGCAAGTCTTCGGTTTCTAATAGTTATGGCATCATTTGCACTAAGTTTAAGAGTTTTTGTCGCATTGGCACTACTATCAAAATGATTTGAATTATTTACAGAACCACGAATATAATTATGACGAATTTCATTACCAGTTGCAGTTCCATTTATATAAATTTCAAATCCATGATTATATCTACTACCATTACCAGTATTTGTTTGATTTACATCAAGATTCAAACCAATTAAATAAAGCCCATCGTTTGGAACTGTTATGGTCGTTGAAGTTGGAGCAGAAAATCCATTACTAAAAGAAGGTGTTATACTCATCCAACTTAATGTAGATACAGTACCTGAATTTGCTAAAGTAGTTGCTGATGCACAAACACACTTTATATAGTTAGTAATTCCTGTACTGGCACCTCCACCAATAGTTTTCCAATTAGTACCAGCTAAATCATAAACGTATGCTGCACCTTGATCACTATTGGAACCAATATCAACAAGACTACCACTAACAACAATCTTACCATTTCCTGCGGCAATTCGCGCTCCAATGAAATCATTTGTAGCACCATCAGAAGCAGTAATCTTGACTTCACCAGTTCCATCTAGATTATAAACATAAACTGCGCCTGCACTTGAAACACCACCTACATCAGCCAGACGAGCACCAACAATTATTTTGCCATTTTCTACCTGCATATCCACCCCAAACTCATGATTAATACCACCATCTGAAGCACTTATGATTAATTCATCAGTTCCATCTAGATTGTAAACATATATTGAACCCGAACTACCAGCATTACCATCACGATCTTTAGCACCAACCACTATCTTATTATTTCCTATAGCAACTGCAGTTGCAAATTTATCACCAGCAGTAGCATCAGAAGCACTAATCTTGAGTTCATTGGTTCCATCTAAGTCATAAACGTATGCTGACATCAGGTCGGTCTGGCCGAACAGCAAATTCCGAGCAACGGCTATCTTATTATTGCCTATAGCAACATGGCTCCCAAACTGTTGACTTGTAGCAGCATCAGAAGAAGTAATCTTGACTTCACCAGTTCCATCTAGATTATAAACATAAACTGCACCTTCACCATCAAAAGCTCCACTAGTATTGCTAGCATTATACGCACCAACAACAATCTTATCGTGACCTATTGCGACTGATTGTCCAAAACGATCATTAGCAGCACCATCCGATGCAGTTATTTTGACTTCATTAAACCCACTCAAATCATAAACATATACAGCACCAGCATCTGATCCATTACTATTATGATCAAGAGGAACTCCAACAGCAATTTTATCACTTCCTACTGCAACTGATCGTCCAAATTCATCACTAGCAGCACCATCAGAAGCAGTGATTTTAGATTGACCAGTTCCATCTAAGTTATAGATATATGCTGCACCAGCATCAGTACCATTACTATTATCATCACGAGGAGCTCCAATAACAATCTTATTGTCGCCTACTGCGACCGAAAATCCAAACCGATCATCAGCAGCACCATCAGATGCAGTTATTTTGACTTCATTATCTCCAGATTCAACTGCAGTTAAAGTCTGTCCCGAAGTTCCGACATCTCCACTCAAGTCAACGATATTTCCAGAAACTTCTAAAGAACTAGTTATTGTTGTTCCTGCTTTAAATTTTGCCATAATTTTATGCTAATTGTACTATAGAAATTGAACTCTGATCTTTATCTAGTGTTTGTGTAAGATTTGTGCCATCTCCTGCATCATTAACACACATAATAGAAATTTGATCATTAGCAGTTAAAGATAATAAAGTTTGCCAATTACCTGATGAATTATTGTGGCCTGCAGCAATTCTAATGTAAGTATGTCTACAAAATTCATTAATTCCAGTACCATTTACTGCGACTCTAAGTCTGACTGTTGGTCTTCTTCCAGTACCACTAAAATACCAATTTGTCATAACCAAATATATTCCAGTATTAGGTACTGTTATTCTTGTACCATTATTTACCCAAGTCCCACTGGAAAATGTTGCAGTCGGATTCATCCAATCAATTTCTGCTTCTTCAGATATATGAACATCTTGATTGGATTCTCCTGCTCCAGAAAATTGTGCATAAGTGTTTATAGAAAATGCACCAGAAGTAGCATCAATCCAATTAGTACCAGTACCAGTGGAACTTAACATTTGTCCAGATGTTCCTGCATCACCAGAACTATCAAGAAAAGTTCCCTCCAATTCAAGATCACCATAAATTTTAGTTTGTTTTAATCTTGCCATAATTTGTCTCCTATGCAATCCTTATCAACTCTATAGAACTTTGATCATTATCCATAACTGAATCTGCATTAGAATTATTTCTTCCAGTACATGTAGGTCTCCATTGAATAGCAACTGTATCACCAGCAGTCAATGATAAAATAGTTGATTGATTTGAACTGGTTTCTTCATGTCCACCAGTTGATCTGATATAAGAATTTGAGGCACGATACGCTTCTCTTGTGGAATTTACAAGAAGAACAACCTCAGGATCCAATCTATCATTTGTGTTTGCTGCAGCAGTATTAAACTCTAAGTTAACATTAACAATATAAATTCCGGTGGCAGGAACAGTAACTTGAGTCGTGGTAGGTTGATCAAATCCTGATATGTTGTCAGTGGTTTGTGATGTATTTAACCATGTAGGATTTAACCAAGCATCATCAACACCGGTTGAATCTGTATCTGTGTTTTCTATCCTAGCATTAGTGCCGCTACCACTTGCTAAAAGGTAAGCAGTTACGGCAGTTGTTCTTGGTCTCAGTGCTATTGAAATTCCCTTGTTAGGATCACCAACTCCACCACTAACATTAGATGAGACAAAGGCACCAGGATCTTCTGCTGCTGCAGTTGCTAATAATTTATATGCAGTCATAATGGTTGCACCACTAACACCAGCATCATTTGCTCCACCCTGAGAATCCATATTTAATGCCGTTGTATATCCAGTTGGAGGACTGATACTGTTTGCAATGTCTTCATCATCCAGAAGACCAACAGCAACAATCATAGAATTATCAGTAACTGGAGTAATTGATGGTGGATTAGGAAGGCCACTATTAGAATCATTTTCAGTAGCATTCACATCAAATGGATTTACAGGATTTACATTTCTAAATGCAATCATGACACGAACCTCATTTTCTCCTGTAAATAATCCACTTGCCGTTACTGATGTTCCAGTTGCAAAAACATAAAATGCTGCACTATTCGGATCATCATTATTATCAGGTTGAGTAGTTAATCCTGGTATAGCAGTCCAGTTTTCACCCGTAGGGGTTGTTACACTAGCAGTATCTTCGGCACCAAAGTAAAGAACGAAATCTCCTGCCTGAAGTCCACTTAATGTAAAACTTGATGTGCCTGGATTAGAATTTGATGTCCCTGTTACATAAGATATAACACTTGAACCAGGAGCATCACCCCATTCTGTTCCAGTGCCAGTAGATTTTAATACTTGTCCAGAAGTTCCAGAGTTGCCGAAACTATCATACAACTCATCCTCAACTTTGAAACTCCCAAATGCTTTAGTAGACTTTAACTCTGCCATAATATTTTTCTTGTATTTATGATGCTCTTTCCACGAATGGATAAATGTCTGGAATTATACTTTGATAAATCTGTTTAATTTCTAAATCACTTAAAACTGAACTATACATCATAACTTTTGTAATGACACTATCATCCAAATATTCTACAGTACCATGACTACCTCCGCCGATAGTTACATTGTTAGCACTACTTGTATTAATAGAAGTCGATCCATTGTTTACAATAAGTTGACTGGTTACTTCATTACCATTTAACCATACTCTTACATCAGATACAGTTCCACTGGCAGGCACAGTTACTGCAATAACTAAAAAGTCATTACGATCATCAATTGCTGATACTGGTATATTAGCAAAACTACTACCAAATGCTATTTGAATTACTCCGGTGGACTGCAATCTAATATTAAATCTTTGTCCAGCAGAATTTGCACCATAAGAAAATATAGTGTAACTGGTTGAAGGACTAGCAGGAACCTTAACACCAAGTATAACTGTTCTTGCGGCAGTTCCAGTGACTCCAGTATATGCAGAGGCACTACCAGTTCCATCACAAACAGCAAGACGAGAATCTGAACTTTCAAATGGAACATTTAAAATTTGTGCACCACTAAAAAACATAGATGTTCCAATGACTATACTATTATTAGTAACACTAACTGCATTATAAAATGTATGCTGAGGAGGTATTATTAAACTATAAGTTGTACCCTCTATAAAATATTCTCTTGATCCTTCAGTATCAGTAAGAGGTCCATTAACTAGAGTTGCACTTGATGTTACTTCACCTGCAGATGTTAAATTACTACTAGAGGCATCGAAGTTTGTGGAGTTATAAAGTCTGTATCTAACATTAGATGAAGCATTAGAAATTCCAGAAATTTTCATGGATTGTCCAGGTTGTACTCCCGAAAGCATAGGTACAAATAAACTACCATTACCAATGCCACCAGGAGGAGATGCATCAGAAGTACTTGATGTATTATCTGAATCTGTGTAAGGACTCCAATAAACACTTAATTGTGATCCAGGAGGTGTAAAATTAGAGGTATAACGTCCTAAACCTACCGTAAACCTGAGATCATCAATATATCCAATTCCCCTATAGTTTGTCCCCTCTGCTGCTCCAATATAAAATGCCGAATTGTTTGTCAAGTTTGTGGAATTTGTATGCGTGCCTTGCAAGTTTCCGTTGACAAATAAATATCCAGTCCCACCAGATCTAGAATACGCTACATGTGCCCATGTACCGTTTGGAACGGTTGTCGTAGAAACTATATTGGCGGGAGAACCGCTGCCACTAGTAAAATTTTCTATTCTTAATTTTGTATCACTGCCAATCCAAAAAGTAAATCCACCTCCGAGGAAGGATGGGTGGTTATGAGCTATTCCCCTCACCCCACTGTTTTGAGGATAAACCCATGCCTCAATCGTAAAATCACCCGTACCAATGTCAAAACTTGTATCATGTGAAAACGTACCGTAATCACCAGTACTACCACCATTACCTTCAAAGAGCAAAGATCCCGTTCCGTATTTTTTTATGCTAGTATTTACCGAAATGCCGTTATTACTCAACGTATTAGCATAAGTACTACTATCAGTTAGGTCATTACCATTCAATAGTAGTGAGACATTAGTGTCACCAGTAATTCTCATATGTCTATTATTACCACTAAGATCTTGCCAAGATGTTGGTAGTGTCGTTGTGGTAAAACCAGAACTAGCATCTAAATGGAGTTCCAAGTTTGAAGTTGGAATATCATCAAATGCATCTACTTCATTGATAGAATCTAAAACAATAAGATTTCCACCAGATGTGACACTCATCTTTTGAGTTCCACTTATAGTTGTAGAAGTATTTTCATCAAATTCATTTGAAAATGATGTTGAACCTGCAGATACACTAAAACTGG
>Ga0213858_10001147_pt1 | contig 12625 bp, 15 predicted proteins | sample PICome_FD_160122 | JGI IMG/M metagenome (GOLD analysis project Ga0213858, IMG submission 160122) | Coastal seawater microbial communities near Pivers Island, North Carolina, United States - PICO245 | ecosystem: Environmental > Aquatic > Marine > Coastal | place: USA: North Carolina | collected... | reverse complement strand
ATATTAGAAATATTTTCAAAAAATACAAATTAAATATAAAAGAAATAGAAGGATATGATTACCAATTTGGAAAGACCGCTTAATATGTATCATATGACGTATGATCATAATATACAAAATCTAAAAGACTTGAATAATAAACTTTTTTGTACATTTACATCTTTAGAAGGTCTAGATGAACTAATCGAGGACATACAATCTAAGTACACTATTATCTATAACAAATTATTTGTTTTAGAAATAGTAGGAAAAGATGAATATGTAGTTACCTATAATGTAGAACAAGCTAATATAGGTTCTATTCCTGAAAATACTATCCTTGTACATAGAAAAAAAGAGTCTAATACTCTTTATACAATAAATGCTTTAAATGAACTAATTAAAAAATTAAATGGTGGAGTAGTAGATACTAGCTATCAGGTTAATTGGAATCATTATAATAATTGCATTTTACTTACCCAACATAATGAACTAAACCAATTAAATACTAAAATTCACAAAATTGTTGAAGTATAGTTTGGAGTAGTAAATTTGGTTTCATACATTACAGTTACATAAAAAAAGTTATAAAATATGGATTTATCATTACTTAAACAGAAGTTGGACACGCTCCAACAAAAACCACAGTCAAGCGGACAAAAAACAGATTACACAAAGATTTTTTGGAGGCCTTCTGTAGGTAAACAACAAGTTAGAATCGTACCGTCTGTGTACGATAAGAAAAACCCATTTAAAGAATTAAAATTCTATTATGGGATTACAAACAAGGTTATGATTTCACCTCTTAATTTTGGTGAAAAAGACCCAATTCAATTATTCGCTCAAAAACTTAGAGAGGAATATAATAAAGAAAATTATATTCTTGCTAAAAAGCTAGATGCTAAAACTAGAATCTTTGCTCCTGTTATTGTAAGAGGTGAGGAAGATAAAGGTGTTAGATTATGGCAATTTGGTAAACAAGTTTATGAAGAAATGTTAGCACTAGCTGTAGATGAAGAAATTGGAGATTATACAGATGTATCTGGTGGTAGAGATCTTACAGTAGAAACTGTGGGGCCAGAAGTAACAGGTACACCTTATAATAGATCCTCAGTTAGAGTTAGATTAAAAACTTCACCATTGAGCGATGATTCTAGTAAAGTAGAGACTTGGTTAAATGAACAACCAAATCCTGAAGAGTTATTTAAGAGATATTCGTTTGATGAAATGAAATCTGCACTTGAAAAGTGGTTAGCACCTGAAGATGTTGCCAATGAAGGAGACATTATATCAGAACCAGCTACTGATTTTGAATCACCTGAACCATTACCATGGGAAAAGGAGGAAAAGAAATCTAATTTTAATTTAGATACTTCTAAAGCAAAAAAGAACAAGGCAGACGAATTTGAATCATTATTTGACGAATAAAACTTATGGCTAGAAAGAAAAAATCATCATTATCCGCTGCTGTATCTGCAGAAATAAAATCAAATTTTGATCTTAATAAATTTAAATCTAAAAAAGGTTTAGATAAAAATATCAAATTTAAAGATCAACAGTGGATCCCTCTTTCACCTGCCTTTAGGGAAGTAACTTCCGTTCCAGGAATCCCTATGGGTCATATAGTTTTACTTAGAGGCCATTCGGACACTGGTAAAACTACTGCAATGATTGAAGCTGCAGTATCCGCTCAAGAAAATGGGATACTGCCAGTTTTTATCATTACAGAGATGAAATGGAATTGGGAACATGCAATCCAAATGGGATTAGATATTAATGTAGAAAGAGATCCTGAAACTAATGAAATTACTAATTATGAAGGTAATTTTATTTATGTGGATAGAGAAACAATTAATTCAATAGAAGATGTAGCAGCATTTATTCTTGATTTAATGGACGAACAGAAAAAAGGTAATTTACCTTATGACTTATTATTCTTATGGGATAGTATAGGTTCAGTACCTTGTGAAATGTCACTTAAATCAAATAAAAATAATAATGAATGGAATGCAGGAGCTATGTCAACCCAATTTGGGAATAATGTAAATCAAAAAATTACATTATCTAGAAAAGAGTCTTCACCCTACACTAATACATTAGTATGTGTTAATAAAGTTTGGACATTAAAACCTGAATCACCTATGGGGAAACCTAAATTAATGAATAAAGGTGGTTATGCAATGTGGTTTGATTCAACATGTGTAGTTACGTTTGGTAATATAATGACTGCTGGGACATCTAAAATTAAAGCAATTAAAGATGGAAAACAGGTAGAATTTGCTAAAAGAGCTAATTTACAAATTGATAAAAATCATATTAATGGAGTTACAACTAGAGGTAGAATTGTAATGACACCCCATGGTTTTATTAATGATGACCCAAATGAATTAAAAAAATACAAAAATGATCATGCTAAAGAATGGTCTAAAGTATTAGGAGGAATGGATTTTGACGTAGTAGAAGAAAACGAAGAAATCCAAGATATATCTCATTTCGAAAAAGAACCAGAATAGATTATGAAGCACAAAGAATTATTTAAGTTGCTGGACGAAGTCCAGGAGCAAGGGGAGGAAACTATAGTAAAAAAACATGACAAAGTATTATTAATAGATGGTTTAAATCTGTTTTTTAGGAACTTTGCTATGATGAATATGGTTAATCCTGATGGAGTCCACATTGGTGGGTTAGGTGGATTCTTTCGTTCTTTAGGTGCCATGATCAGACAAACCCAACCAACCTCTGTTTATGTAGTATTCGATGGAGCAGGTTCGACAGCCAACCGAAAGAACTTGCTCCCCGAATACAAGGGAGAAAGAAATTTACAACGAATTACTAATTGGGATGCATTTGATAGTTTAGAAGAAGAACATGATTCAAAAGTTGATCAAATAGTACGTGTAATTCAATATTTAAAATTATTACCTGTAAAAACAACATTACTTGATAAAGTAGAAGCTGATGATATTATATCAGTGTTAGCTACAAAATTAGTTGAAAAACATAATTCGACTTGTTTTATAGTTTCTAGTGATAAAGATTTTCTTCAATTGGTAACTGATAAAATAATATTATACAGACCAATGGAAAAAGAATATTATACACCTAAAGTAGTAAAAGAAAAATTTGGTGTATCTCCAAAAAACTTTATTTTGTACAAAACATTATTGGGTGATAATTCAGATAATATTCCAGGAGTTAAAGGATTAGGTGTAAAAGGTATATTTAAAAAATTTCCTGAATTACAAGAAAAGGACCTTACACTAGATGATATTTTTGAAATATCAACTAGGAAATTTAAAGATCATGTTGTATATTCAAGAGTACTTCATGATGAAGATAGAATTAAAACAAGCTATAAGGTTATGGATTTAGGTATTCCTATGATTGATGATAAAGAGGAAGAATATTTAGACAATTTAATTGATGAAAAATTTCCTGAATTTAATCCTGAAATGTTTGTACAATTTTATAATACTGATCAATTAGGAGGAATGATAAGAAATTTAGATATTTGGTTAAAAGATATTTTTGGACATTTTAAAAGTTATAAAGATTGACACTAAATAATATAAATCAATACGGACACGATTTTCAAATAAAAGTTTTATCTTCTTTATTAACCCATAAAGAATTTTTAACTAATATACATGATATAATATCAGATGAATATTTTGAAAACCCTGCACAAAAATGGGCTATAAAAGAAATATTAAATTATTATGACAAATATCATACAACTCCTTCATTAGAAGTTTTAAAAGTCGAATTGCAAAAAATAGATAATGAAGTATTACAAATATCTATTAAAGATCAACTTAAACTTGCTTATGTTACATCAGATGAAGATTTAGATTATGTACAGGAAGAATTTACTAATTTTTGTAAAAATCAACAATTAAAAAAAGCATTAATGACTTCTGTTGATTTATTAAAGGCAGGAGATTTTGAAGCTATAAGATCATTAGTAGATAATGCTTTAAAAGCAGGTCAAGATAAAAACCTAGGACATGAGTATATTAAAGACATTGAAGAAAGGTATAGAGAAAATTCAAGAACAATTGTTCCTACTCCTTGGGAACGTATTAATGACTTACTCCAAGGTGGATTGGGAAATGGAGATTTTGGTCTTATTTTTGGTAATCCTGGAGGTGGTAAATCTTGGTCTTTAGTTGCCTTAGGGGGTTATGCTGTAAGATTAGGTTATAATGTTGTACATTATACTTTAGAACTAGGTGAAGATTATGTAGGAAAACGATATGACTCTTTCTTTACAAAAATTCCAGTAGCAAAAATTAGTTCATTTCGTGAAAAGGTAGAAGAAACAATTCCTCAATTGCCTGGTCAACTTATTATCAAAGAGTTCCCAACAGGAAGGGCAACAATGTCAACAATTGAATCACACCTTAAGAAGGTTGCAGATATGGGAGTTAAGGCAGATTTAATAATAATAGATTATGTTGATCTTCTCTCATCAAGAAAAAAAACTCGTGAGCGTAAGGACGAAATTGATGATATTTATACAAGCGCAAAAGGACTTGCGCGTCAACTAAATGTACCTATTTGGTCGGTTTCACAGGTCAATAGAGCAGGAGCTCAAGATAAAATAATTGAAGGAGATAAGGCAGCAGGATCATATGATAAAATGATGATTTCTGACTTTGCAATGTCTCTTTCTCGTAAAAAAGAAGATAAAGTTAACGGAACTGGTCGTTTCCACATTATGAAAAATAGATACGGAATGGATGGTCTTACATTTTCAGTTAATGCAGATACCTCAACAGGTCACTTTGAAGTATTTGATTATAATGATAGTGAAGAAAATGAAAATTTAGCTCCAAAAACCCAATCTAATAAATTCGATACTGACGTTGACACGTTTGATAAGCAGTTATTACGTAAAAAGTTCTTCGAATTAGAAAAATAACTTATTAATTAATTAACAAAATGGCAAAAAAATCTTTATTGCAGGAACGTATCGTTTATAAACCATTCGAATATCCTGAAGCACATGATTATTGGATGAAACAACAACAAGCACACTGGCTACATACAGAAGTGCCTATGATGTCAGATGTCAATGATTGGAAACAAAATTTAAATGAAACTGAAAAAAACATAATTGGATCTATTTTAAAAGGATTTGCTCAAACAGAAACTGTAGTAAATGATTATTGGTCTACTTTAGTAACTTCTTGGTTTAGAAAACCTGAAGTAATTAAAATGGCAGTTACATTTGGTGCTTTTGAAACAATACATGCTGAAGCTTATTCTTTATTAAATGAAGAATTAGGGTTAGATGATTTTAGTGAATTTTTAGAAGATGAAACTACAATGGCTAAAATCGAAACATTAATGAATGTAAGAGATAGTCATGATGGTACTCCTGATTGGCATGAAAGAGCCAAATCATTAGCTATATTTTCAGCATTTACAGAAGGTGTAAATTTATTTTCTTCATTTGCTGTTTTGTTATCTTTTAAACTTAGAAATTTACTTAAAGGAGTAGGTCAAATAGTAGAATGGAGTATTAGAGATGAATCTTTGCATTCAAACGCAGGATGTTGGTTATTTAGAACACTTCTAAAAGAACATCCAGAATTAGATACACCTGAATTAAAAGCACAAATTGAAGAGGCTGCTCATTTATCTTTAAAATTAGAATTAGATTTTATTGATAAAGTATATGAAATGGGGGATTTAGAAGGATGTTCAAAATATGATTTAGTATCATTTATTAAACATAGAGTAAATACAAAAATGGGAGATTTAGGATATGGTCCTATTGTAAATGGAATTGATACTGAAGCAGTACAAAGAATGAAATGGTTTGATTCACTTTCAGGTGGTAAACAACACACAGATTTCTTTGCAAATAGAGTAACAAATTATAGTAAAGGTGTTCAAAATTGGGACGCAGCAGCATTATTTTAAGATATGGAAAACAACGCATTACAAGTAGATTATAGTAATTGGGAAGCAGGTAAACAATATCCTGAATGGATGGATGAAATTTCTTTAGCTACAGTTAGTAAAGGATATTTACTTCCTGGTGAAACTGTTAAAACTGCATATAGAAGAGTTGCAAATGCAGCTTCCACAAGATTAAAAAAACCAGAATTAGCTAATAAATTTTTTAAATTATTTTGGAATGGCTGGGTAGGTTTAGCATCACCTGTTTTATCAAATATGGGAACAGATCGTGGTTTACCTATTTCATGTTTTGGTATTGATACACCTGATTCTATACGTGGAATTGGTTTAACTAACGCAGAACTAATGAAATTAACAGCATCTGGTGGAGGTGTAGGTATTAGTGTATCTCGTATTAGACCACGTGGAACTTCTATTTCAGGTAATGGTAAATCAGAAGGTGTTGTTCCATGGTGTAAAATTTATGATTCAGCAATTATTGCTACTAATCAAGGTAATGTTAGAAGAGGTGCTGCATCTGTAAACTTAGATATTAACCACCCAGATATAGATGAATTTTTACAAATTAGAAGACCTAAAGGGGATCCTAATAGACAATGTTTAAACTTACATCAATGTGTAGTAGTAGATGATGTATTCATGCGCAAGTTAGAAACTAGAGAACCCGAAGCAATGAATACTTGGGCTACTATTTTAAAGGCAAGAATGGAAACAGGTGAACCTTATGTAATGTATAAGGATAATGTTAATAAAGACAATCCTATTGCTTATAGATTACATAATTTAGATGTAACAATGACTAATATTTGTTCTGAAATTACTTTATTTACAGATGAGGAACATTCATTTATTTGTTGTTTATCATCCTTAAATTTAGCTAAATATGATGAGTGGAAAGATACTGATACTGTAGAATTAGCTACATGGTTTTTAGATGGAGTAATGCAAGAATTTATTGATAAATCTAGTGGTAGGGATTCATTAAAAAGAACTCATAAACATGCTTCTAAAGGTAGAGCTTTAGGTTTAGGTGTAATGGGTTGGCATACATTTTTACAACAAAAGAAATTACCATTTAATTCAATTGCTTCAACTGCTCATACTCATAATATATTTTCAGATATTAGATCTAAAGCAGAAAAAGCATCTAGGGATTTAGCTGTAGAATATGGAGAACCATTATGGTGTAGAGGAACAGGAATGAGAAATACTCACTTATTAGCAATTGCTCCTACAGTTTCTAATTCAGTAATTACAGGAGGAATTTCAGCAGGTATTGAACCTTTACCAGCTAATATCTATACTTTTAATGGTGCTAAAGGTACTTTTATTAGAAAAAATAAAGTATTACAATCAATTTTAGTTGAAAAAGGAGAAGATAAAGATAAATGGTGGGATCAAATGTTAGCTGATGGAGGATCAGTAATGAATCTACCAGATAATATTCTAACCCCTGATGAAAAAGAATTATTTTTAACATTTCCTGAAATAAATCAATTAGAATTAGTGCGTCAAGCTGCAATAAGACAACAATATATTGACCAAACTCAATCTTTGAATTTGTCATTTGATCCCAATGATTCGCCAAAATGGATAAATCAAGTGCATTTAGAGGCGTGGAAGCTTGGGATAAAAACATTATATTACCTAAGAACTGATAGTGTTATCAAGGGCGATCTAGGTTCAAGAATGGCAGATTGTGTGTCTTGTGATGGATAATTCATATTTATTCTACGCAATTGCCAAAGAATCCGGAAGTTATTTATTGTATAACTTAATCTAATTATTATGGATTTATTAAAGAAAATTGGTTCTTGGGCTGATGATTTAACAAAAATCGGTATCAGTTTAATTGCACTAGGAGTAGTATTAGAAGTACTATTTAAAGGAGTTAATATTCCTTTTTGGCCTGAAGTGTCTGTAGTAGATAATATTATGGGAATTTTAGGATCACTAAGTGCTGAAGGACTACTAGGATTAGTAGGCGCATTTGTATTATACCACATTATTAAAAAATAATACAAATTTCAATGGTTAGAGGGACGCATTAGCGTCCCTTTTTTTATATTTATCATCGAATAAAGCTGCAACTTTATTCAACACAAGAGTTTCTCGAAACGTTTTTTTTATTAACGAAAGAATTTAATATGAAATTATTATATTTCATTTTTGCACTGATTTTTGGTGTAAATCTTTATAGTCAAGAGACTATAAAAATTGAAGAAGTTACCAATAACATAGTTATGGGCCCATTTGCGGGTGACCGTAACTTGGCTTTTGGTGTAAAAAATATATTAGAGGAAGTAGTTCAAGATAGGGATTACTATTTAGACGACAATGCACCAAAAAGTATTAAAGTCGAATTACTTTATTTTGATGTAAAAAAGAACAGTGCTCAATTTGCTGTATATGGACGTAAAGTAGATATAACACAAATTGCAGCTGGAGCTAGATTAATTATAGATGGGGAAGTAGTAAAAGAAGTAAATGCAAAAGCATCTTCAAAATCTATTTCCACTTCTACTTTAATAATAGATGATGGAGGTAAGTTTTCACAAGCAGCAGTATCTAGTGCTTTAAAAAAAGTATGTGAACAACTTATTGACAAATTAAAATTATGAAAAAACTAAAACAAATATTAATTAAAGTTGATAACTGGTTAACAAAAATAGGATATGAAATGTACCCAGAATTAACTAAACACATGAAAAAATGAGAAAACTATTATTTTTATTTTTACTACCTTTAACCCTTTTAGGGCAAGACGCATATTTAAGTCACAGTTACATTGACAATGATACTAATGGATTTGTAGTAGGTGATACTATTACTGTGAAATTTGAACTAGTAAATAATGGAAATAAAACTCCTGACTTTATAACTTTTGATTTTGAATATAATAATAAACTATTACAATTAGTATCTTACGATCATGACCCAGGAAATAATTTTGCAACTGATATACAAGAATCATATACTCACTGGGTAGGATATCAATTTAAACCTTTAACATCATACGCTGGTGTAGCTCAACAAGAATCAGATTTAGATTTTCAATATTATTATGGATGGCAAACTAGAACTTCAGTAACAGGAGATACTAATTCTTATCCTACAGACAGTGATTGGAATGTAGTTAGATTATCTTATCAAGGTTCATCAGATTTACCTTTCTCTACTCCTTTTATTTACGTAAAGTTTAAAATAAAAGATAGACAAGGAACAAATTACAGTAATTATAACAATGTAACTAATCTTAACTGGGCAAACGTTCAAGACATAGCTAACTCATCTGGATATTTAAATATCGATGCCGGAACAGAAAAAATATCATTAAGTAATGTAAGCGGAGTTAACGCAGGTAATATTACTATTAATCTTAACTCAGAAGCTAAAGCTGATTATGCAACTGATTTTAATTATGCAATTTATGCTGCTGATGGAGTAAATGGTAAAACAGGAGATGCAATTGAAACTGGAACATTTGATTCTAATGGACAAATAATTACTAGTAATTTAATTATAGATGAAAAATATTATGTTGAAATAAAAGTTAATGATCAAGCTACTTGGTTAGATGATGTATTAACAATTACTGATGCATTCATTATATTTAAACAAGCTAATGCTACTGGTACTGGAGGACCTGGAGATAATTCAAATCAAAATACATTTGATTATCCTATTCAATATCTTTTAGGAGAGCTAAATAACTCAGGAAATATTACACCTGATGATGCTTACCAGGCTTTAGCGCATGTTCAAGGAGTAGAAGGACTAAGTGAATGGTTTACTTCTAATACTAATGGGTCTAAAAATGTATGGGGTAGAACAGAACAGTTAGGTGTATCTACTGATGATTATTATTTCGGACAGAAATTTATTATAGAACCTACTGATGATAATAAAACATTTAGTTTTGGACATTCATTTATAGGAGATGTAGATTTCTCTCATGGGTATACACCTACAGCTGAAGGGTCAGCATATAGTGAGGCTCAACAAAATGGTTTTGATGAAAGAACAAGTATTACAACTAATGCTTTAAAAGACCCTATAACATCTAATATTGATCTTACCTCAGAATTAATAGAAGGTGAAGTAGTATTTTCTATTAATTTAGAAGAAGAAGGAGTAGTAGGAGCTCAATTTAATATTAATTACGATGATTCTATATTAACCTTAAATAATGTAATTTTTGATACTGGAAATGAAATGACAAACTTTGCTAACCATAAAGAAGAAGTAGCAAAAGTAAATATAGGATCTTTAGATCAAACAGGAGAAATAGCTATTAAAACAGGAGTTGCTTATAAATTAATATTCACTCCAAATGAAACATTACAAAATACATCAGGATTGATTTCTTTCAAACTTACAGAAGGAATTAAAAGTGATGGTACTAAAGTTAAATTTATAATTCAATAACAATGAAAAAAATACTTATTATACTTAGTTTAATTATTCTAACTAGCTGTGTTAGAGATGAAGAGTTTATTGTAGTAGACCCTAACCAGGAAGTTCCTGAAGCTTTAATGATAGATGATTTAGTAGGGATAAAATTAGAAAGCTATATCGTTAATGAAAGAGTAGCTATGAATGTAAAATTACCTGAAGATGGGGTTTACAGAATAAAAATAAGACATGGTCTTAATAATGAGTTAATATCTCAAGAAAAAGTAACAGGAAAATTAGGAGATAATATTTTAAAAGTGTATGTATCTGCTTTAGATAAAAGTTCATATAAGTTAGAACTAACTAGTGAATTTCATTCTATAATAGGTACTACTCATTTTACAGTTCAATAAATTTTAAAAATATGGCAGAAGAAAAAGAAGGCTTTTTTAGTCAAATTAAAAATCAGATTGTTGCTACTGTCGGTATAGTTATAACAGCTGCCGGAGGATTATTAGTGGCAAATATGGAGGCTATTTTCTCTCCTAATGAGGAAATAGAAGTAGTTCAACCTATGATGGAACAGTCAATAGCTATTCCAGATAATGTAAAAGATACTGTTGTTATATCTAAAACAATAGTAGTTCCTCCTAAAAAAGAAAAAACAAAAACAGAAGAAAGAAAAGAAGAATATGACTGGTAATAAAGTGGAAGACCAGGCTGCAACCCGGTCTTCTCTATTCACAGTCAAAGATTTAATATAAAGTGAAGTATAACGATTAAAACAAAAACTATGAATTTTATAATACAACGTACGAAACAAACTTGGCTATTCCAATTAATTTCATACTTTCTATTTCCATCAGTTGATATGTGGCAAACAGCCATGAAATCAAAAAATCCAATAGATTTTGTTATTTGGTTTTGGATAACAAGCCTTATAATATTATTTTTAGTTGGATGGACACTTGTTGTGGGTAGTTTGATAATGAATCCATCTTTAGCAGAAAATGCAACATTTGGGATCTTTGATACGCTAGGATAAAATGAAATATCTTATCGTTTTTTTACTTGGGCTAAATGTAGCATTTGGACAAGTACTGGGTAAAACCCAAACCGAAGATTACACTGCTGGTTTTGAGTCTAGAGAATCAATCTGGTCAATTCCCGAATATAATGGAGACCCTGTATCTGTAGCTTTACTTAATATAGGAATTACTGATGAAATACTATCTCAGTATCCTGAATTAGGTGACTATAGAGTAGGATTAGGTCTTACTAATATTACTGTAGCTTTTTTGGATGAAACATTTAGATTTGAATTCGTTGAAACTAGAGACGAAATTAAAGATAGAATGATTACTCAATTTAAAGCAAGTGAAAAAGGATTTACTGCTAATGTAGTTAATCCTATAGGTAAAATTGTATTAGCTAAATATTTTTGCTATATAGAAGTATATGACTTTTCTATTTCGGAAGATGAAACAATAAGTTTAAAAGATGGAGTAAAAAGTAACTTAGTCACAAGATTAGGTTTACAAGTCAAATTAGTAGATTCAGAAACTGGTCTTTATATGACAGGTTCTGGTTTAGGTAAAGCTACTACTACTAGAGAAATGACTTTACTTAATAATGAGAATTTAGAAGAAATTAAATTTAATCAATCATCTATTGGTACTTCAACTAGAAAAGCTCTTGAAACAGCTGTAGCTAAAGTAGTAAAAAGAATGATAAGAAAAAAGATTTTTGATCATTAATGTGCGAAAACTACTCTACATATTTATTTTATTCTGGGGTGTTTCTTTAACAGGACAAAGTCAAACCTTTACACAAACTTACGTTGACAGGTGTACTAATGAAGTTAAAGTTGTAACTGCTACTTTTGTTAATGGTAGTGCAACTGTAGCTTTTTACAATAAGGTAAGAACTTTTACTTGGACTGAATATACTAATGGTACTCTAAAAGCTTGGTTAGACGAAACTTACGCTTGGTGGCAAAATTTATCCCCATGTTCTACTAATACAGCTACAAATAACTCAACTCAAAATACTACTTCAAATGCAACTAGTAATGCTAATAACGCAACTAGTAATACTAATAACTCATCTTCAAATACATCTTCCGGTTCAACTTCAAGTGGTAATACTGGTAGTGATAGTGGTTCTTCTGGTACTTCTAGTGGTTCAGGATCAAGTAGTGGTTCAGATAGTGGAAGTTCAGGATCAGGTAGTGATTCAGGAGGATCTTCTGGAAGTGGAGATTCGGGAGGAAGTGGATCAGATTCAGGGGGAGGAAGTTCAGATAGTGGAGGTTCAGATT
>Ga0213858_10001141_pt1 | contig 12644 bp, 9 predicted proteins | sample PICome_FD_160122 | JGI IMG/M metagenome (GOLD analysis project Ga0213858, IMG submission 160122) | Coastal seawater microbial communities near Pivers Island, North Carolina, United States - PICO245 | ecosystem: Environmental > Aquatic > Marine > Coastal | place: USA: North Carolina | collected... | reverse complement strand
TGATGATCGTTTTGATTTATTCGGCGGCCTCTCTACTTGTTTTTATTTTCAACGATAAGGTGAATTGGGCGGTTGGTTTGATTATGGCTACAGGAAATGCTTTGGGTGCATGGGTTTCTTCACGAGTTTCTGTAAAAAAAGGGGATGGATTCATCAAAACCTTTTTAGTCTTGATGATTCTGATTATGGCAATTCGACTTTGGTTTTTTTCTTAAGGTCAAAAAGAAGTGTATTGTTCAATACTCAGGCCGTAACCATTGAGCCCCACACGGTTAATACCCTCTGAATTTGTCAATAAATTTAGGTGCTTAATATTAAGCTCGTGTAGCATTTGAGCCCCAATTCCAAAATCTTTATGATCCATTTTCACCTTTTTAGAATTGGATGAGTTGCTTTTTTCTGGACTGTTTTTGAGATTGAGTAATTGCTGTAAAAAGTGGGACTCGTTTTTTTCTTGATGAATAAACAAAATAGCTCCTTTATCGGAGAGCTCGAGTTTTTTTAGTGCTTTGATGAGATATTCATCCTCGCGTTCTAAGAGCGTATTGAGAATGTTTTGATTTGAACGATAGGGGTGAACACGTGTCAACACCGTTTCTTCAGAATTCCATTGGCCTTTGGACAATGCAAAGTGAATTTGAGCGGTATTGGTTTGTTCGTAAATATGCAAGTTAAATGTGCCAAAAGCGGTTTCCACCGGATAACTGTCAATTTTTTTGATCAATCTATCGTGTTGCATTCGATGCGCAACTAAATCTTCGATACTGATGAGTTTTAAATCTAACTTGTCGGCGATATCACGCAGTTGAGGAAGTCGAGCCATGCTACCGTCATCATTCATGATCTCAACGATTACCCCTGCAGGAGATAAGCCGGCTAGACGAGCTAAATCAATGGCGGCCTCCGTATGCCCGGTGCGTCTTAAAACACCACCGTCTTTTGCAATCAAAGGAAAAATATGGCCAGGTTTGGTCAAGTCTTGAGGATTTGTTTTCGAATCAACCAATGCCTTTATGGTTTTGGCGCGATCTTCAGCAGAAATACCTGTGGTTACTCCATTTCCAAGTAAATCTACTGATACGGTAAAAGCTGTTTTATAGGGGTCAGAATTATTGCTTACCATCATTGGCAATTCCAATTCCTTACATCGACTCGCTGTCAAAGGAACACAAATAAGCCCTCTACCTTCCTTAGCCAAAAAGTTGACAATTTCTGGAGTGACTTTTTCTGCTGCGACTACAAAATCTCCTTCATTTTCTCGGTTCTCATCATCCACCACAATAACAGGCTTTCCACACTTGATGTCTTCAATAGCTGATGAAATTTGGTCTAATTCTATTCGTTTAGTCTTCAATTTCTTTTTTCAATTTGAATTTAAAAGCATCTTTAAGGTTGATTAAAGATTCTCCAAAGTTAACTAATCCTCTATCGGCGGTGGCTCTTGAGGTTAAAAATATACTTAAAGGAAAGGTGACAAGTGTTGATAACCAGGCGCCAAGAACTGGACTGATATTACCTTGCTTGGCATAATTTTCAGCAAATACACCTAGAAAATGATAGGTGATAAATAGCAGTACCCCCAATACCACGGGTAAGCCTAATCCTCCTTTACGAACAATTGCACCAAGTGGAGCGGCAATAAAAAAGAGAATAATGCAAGAAAGGGCAAGGGCGAATTTTTTGTGTAATGATATGATATGTCTGTTGTAAAATTCAAATCGACGTTTTATTTCATAGGTTTTTTGTGCAACACTGTTTTTGATGCCTAATAAATCGTTTTTTGCCGCTAAGACCACCTGAGTTCTTTGCCATGATGGAATTATTTTTAACACTTCATCTTCGGGATTGTTTTTGGCAAATAAAACGGAGTCTTGCTGAATCATATTGATTCGTTGAGCAATAAGCTGTCCTTGAGGAGTAGTTCTCGATTTGATTACTGGGGTAGTATTCTCAATAATAGCCTTGAGCGAATCAGGTTTTTCTTTGATGGTCTGTATCAATTCTTCCTTTAAAACGACTGGAAAAGCTCCTAAACGATTGATGATATTATTTGAAAAGGCATCGACCTGTTCTAGGTTGAAGGTTTTCAATGAGTCTATATCCTTAATCAAACGACTGATGTTTTTCATTTTATCAGTGGTAATGTTGTTTTCACGCTCTAAATCCATATCATTTAGGGTAGAGAGGTCAATGTTTTTTATGTACGTTTTGAAGTTAGCAGAGGCAAAGGGTTGTTTTTGTTTTTCTTTACCTTTTTTAGGGATAATTTCTTCGTAATAATCTCCGTTGTATAAAACGAGTTGCAAAATGTCAGATCCCTTTGTACTGATAAATTCACCTTGTTCTGCACGTATTACGGTCGTATTGATGTCCGACTCTGACTTTTGATGTATGATCACATCTCTTAAGTAGCGATCATTTTCACCGTATTTCTCTTCGACCTTGATGTTCATAGCTGAACCTTCTATATCTGTGAAGACCCCTTCATTGATGGCTGCAGAGGGCTTTACTCTAGCAATATTTTTTCTGAGATTGTATATTTTTTGTTCTGCGGCGGGAATGACGTTATTGGCTAAGAAAAAAGTCATTATACCTACTAAAGAAACAAAGTAGATATTACTCCTCATTGCTTTTTGCAGTGATATCCCTGAGGCTTTCATTGCAGCAAACTCATTGTGTTCGGCTAAATTTCCATAGGTGACAATGCCTGATAATAGAATAGTGAAGGGCAAAACCTTGTCCATCATTGTTGGGGCATAGTAGAATAAAAACTTTCCAATGATTTGAAAATCCAAGTCTTTACCGGCTAATTCATCAATGAATAACCATATAGACTGAAAAATAAAAATCAGCATTAAGATTAAGAACGAACTGCTAAAATTAAATAGAAATCTACGGAGTATGTAGCTGTCAACTATTTTCACGAATTATCTATAATGTAGAAGCCCTGAGCCTCGTACTGATCGCCGTTAAAATTAAAGGTGTTTGAAGGAAGGGTCATGTCATTCTCAAAAGAGTTAACCCGTATTGTTATGGAGCTTCCTTCGGTTGTTTTTTGTACGATTTCAAAAATCTGATTTGACCCAAGGTCAATTCCTAAAAGAACCTCAGTGGCTTCTGAGATTTGGTCTGGAATGAGCTTTATGTATTGTACTTTCTTCTTTCCAATGGTTTTAAGACTGTCCCATATGTAGCTGTATCCGTTTTTGTAGAAGGTCAACATTTTGGACGGAGTAATTTCTGTGTTTTCTTCTACAAAAGGCTCTATGATCACTTCTTCGTTTTCGGGAATGATGGTGTACACCTTTTGACCGTCATTGATTTGTGTGGTTTCAAACAGGTTTAATTTGTACTTGTTGCCCTCAATGACAACCGTTCCATTTGTTTGTTGATGAACATCTGCTTCGGTATTATCCAATTTATAGGTGAATTCTACTTTGGAATTACTGTGCTTTGCCATTTGATCCGAAACTTTGTCGAGTAATACTTGTGACTTAGACTGTGCGACAACAGCACTGCTGAACAGTCCTACAATCAATAAGTTCAGAATTACTTTAGCTTTCATTTACCCTTGCTTTTCTTTGTTAAAAAAATCTTCCAAGGCAATTAAGTCTGCAATGAGAACTTGCCTTGCTTTACTTCCTTCGAAAGGACCTACAATTCCTGCAGCTTCTAATTGATCAATAATTCTACCTGCTCGATTGTATCCAATCTTTAGTGTTCTTGCAATCAATGACGCTGAGCCTTGCTGTGCTGTGACAACCACTTCGGCGGCTTGTCTGAACAATTTGTCCCTTTCTTCTATATTATCATCCAGAACTGTGCCATTATTGTCATCGATGTATTCTGGGAGCATATGCGCATCTGGATAAGCTCTCTGATTTCCGATATAACTGGTGATTTCGTCAACTTCTGGAGTGTCGACAAAGGCACATTGAATTCTTATGGTTTCATTTCCTTGCGTAAAGAGCATATCACCTCTACCAATGAGTTGATCTGCTCCTGGAGCGTCTAAAATGGTTCGAGAGTCAATTTTTGAGGTAACTCTAAAGGCTATTCTCGCGGGAAAGTTTGCCTTAATAAGACCTGTTATGACGTTCACCGAAGGTCTTTGGGTTGCAATGATGAGGTGAATTCCAATGGCTCTGGCTAATTGAGCCAATCGAGCAATGGGTGTTTCTACCTCTTTACCTGCAGTCATGATTAAGTCTGCAAATTCGTCTATGACCAGTACGATATAGGGGAGGTATCGATGCCCTTCTTTTGGATTTAATTTTCGGCCAACAAATTTCTCGTTGTATTCTTTGATGTTTCTCACCATGGCATCTTTCAGTAACTCATAGCGCTCATCCATCTCAATGCAAAGTGAGTTCAATGTGTGAATTACCTTGGTGGTATCTGTTATGATTGCCTCTTCGCTATCTGGGAGTTTAGCTAAATAGTGCCGTTCAATTTTGTTGTAAAGGGTCAATTCCACTTTTTTAGGATCGACTAATACAAATTTGATTTCTGCCGGATGCTTTTTGTACAACAAAGAGGTGATTACAGCATTTAATCCTACTGATTTACCTTGACCCGTGGCTCCGGCCATCAACATGTGCGGCATTTTAGCCAAATCGACAACCATAGTTTCGTTGCTGATGGTTTTACCGAATGCTATGGGTAGCTCTGCCTTTGTCGTCTGAAACTTCTTTGATGCAATGACAGATTTCATTGATACAATTGAAGGATTTTCATTAGGAACTTCTATACCAATGGTTCCTTTACCAGGTATAGGTGCAATAATTCGAATCCCCAGAGCAGAAAGCGATAAGGCGATATCGTCTTCAAGATTTTTGATTTTCGAAATTCGTACACCTGCCTCAGGAACGATTTCGTATAAGGTCACTGTTGGACCAATGGTGGCAGAAATACTAGAGATACCAATCTTATAATTTTGAAGTGTTTCAACGATTTTATTTTTATTCTCATTGAGCTTCTCTTTGTCAATGGTAACCTGTGTTTGATTTGCTGAATAATCTTTGAGCAAATCTAAGTGAGGCATTTGAAAGTTTTTAAGCTCAAGAGTAGGGTCAAATGCTCCGTGCTCTTGTACGAGCTCTTTGGCCTTGAGGTCTATGCTTTCTTCAATTGTTGGGGGCCTAAAATCTAATTGTAAATCATTAGTAGACTCCGCTTTTTGTGTTTTTTCTGAAGATTGTTCTTCGGCTTTATTTTGTTCTTGCTGTAAGGAAGCGAATAGAGGATGAACTTCTTTACCTTCCTCAGAGGCCTTTAAATCGAATGTGACTTGAGGAATTACTTCAGGTTCCTCAGCTTCTTCAGTTTCTTGTGTGGTAATGACCTGTTCGTCAGCAATAGTTGCTGTTTCGCTTTGAAGCGAATCATTTGTAGATTTAGAAGGAATCAATTTTTTTACAAAAGCTAAGAGTTGCTCAAAGGATCCACCTATTTTTTCAAAAAAAGCTGAACTGCCAGCGAGTTTGTCTACCGCTTTTTGAGGATTAAAGTCAAACAATAATACAGCCATAACGAAAGCGCCCAGAATTAAGGTGAAGAACACGCCGATTTTACCGATGTATTCTTCTAAAAATAAATTCCATTCACTTCCCACTGTGCCGGAAAGGATAGGATTCTGGCTAAATGCAAACCCAAAGAATAGAGAGAGCCAGATACAGAAAATACTTCCCCAAAACCACTTTTGAAATAAGCGTTCTCTTGATCGATCTAAAATGTAGGCTCCTCCAGTGATGAACAAGAGGTAGTTGATTATGAATGAAGCGGCTCCAAATCCTTTATAAATAAAAAAGTGACTGATTTGAGCTCCACTTTTTTTCATCCAATTTTCAGAATCGATGGTTCTGTTATTGAAATAGTCTATGGCGCTCTGATCGATTTTCCAGGTTTGAAAGTAGGAAACAAAAGAAATAAATAGACTAATACTGATGACAATCAGAAAGGCTCCAAAAAGTCTGTGCCTTTTAGCTTTTTGTTCTGTTTTTTTCTTTTTTGATACTTTTTTAGATCCTGAGGCCATACCAATTAAACGGTTTGAATTACAAATTTAGGGAGGTATATGAAACCTGCTATCAAAATTGCATAAAAGGATGCTAATAATACAACTCCAGCAGCAATATCTTTAGCGATTTTGATCTTAAAATTGTATTCCGTGGTTATTGCATCCGAAAGCGCTTCAATACTTGTGTTGATACCCTCGCTGATAAAAACCACAAAAATTGCCGAAAACTGAAGCGCCCATTGTGTAGGATTGAGTTGAGCGAAATACCCTATAACACTTATGGCAATGGCAATTATTAAATGAATTTTAAAATGTGCCTCTTTTCTGAGTAAGGCTATTCCTTTTAGTGCGTGTTTAAAGGCTAGTTTTCTTTCTTGTAAATAAGACATTCTAAGCTTTCAATGTTTTTATCTTGATTTTTAAAGCTGCAAATAAAAGAGTGACAAATGGACTTACATAATTAAAAACAGCAAAGGCCATATAGTCTATTACAGGAACGCCTAAAACACTGCTGTGATAGGCTCCACATGTATTCCATGGTACAATTGCACTTGTAACAGTTCCAGAGTCCTCCAATGTTCTACTCAGATTTTCTGGTGCCAAATTCTTGTCTTTATAAGCAGAGGCAAACATTTTTCCAGGAACGACTATGGCGAGGTATTGATCAGAAGCCGTCAGGTTAAGTGCTAAACAACTTGTAACCGTACTGGCAAACAGTCCGAAGGTAGTTTGCGCTACATTTAGCAGGCTCGTGGTGATTACCTTTAGGGCTCCAATTTTATCCATGATCCCACCAAATACCATGGCGCAAAGGATAAGCCAAATGGTTCCTAGCATTCCTTTCATTCCTCCTGAATTAAACAAGTCGTTTAATATCGCATTAGAAGTTGAAATTGAAGTATCTATAGTTATGGCATTGATAACTCCTTGATAAGCCGCCTGAAAACTCATTTTATCAGTTTGAGCGACTTGCATAATGACCTCGGGTTGAAACAATATTGCAAAAACTCCTCCTAAAAGAGTTCCAACGAGCAGTGCAAGAAGCGGCGGTGCTTTTTTTACGATAAAAACAACCACAACAATAGGAACTAAAAAAAGTAATGGACTGACGTTAAAGGTTTTCTTGATATCCAGCAAAATGGTACTGATATCTGCTTCACCTGTCGCATCAATTCCAAATCCTAGTATAAAAAAGAAAATAAGAGCAATGCTTATTGAAGGTATCGTCGTGTAAGTCATGTATTTGATGTGGTCGAATAATTCTCCTCCCGCTACTGCTGGCGCTAAATTGGTCGTATCACTTAGCGGAGACATCTTATCTCCAAAGTAGGCTCCTGAAATAATGGCCCCTGCCGTCATGGCAAGTGGCACTCCGAGTGTTCCACCAATACCTACCAGGGCAATTCCTACAGTGGCCGAAGTGGTCCAGCTGCTTCCGGTAGCTACAGAAATAAGTGCTGCGATAATGACGCATGCCACTAAGAAAAAAGTAGGATTCAAAATTTGAATGCCATAGTAGATCATAGCGGGTATGATTCCGCTAATTAGCCAGGTGCCGGAGAGCGCCCCAACCATTAAGAGTATTAAAAATGCTGTCGTCGTACTTTTTACGTTGTCAGCCACTCCTTCTAGCATGTCTTTATAACTATTACCGTAATAGCCACCTAATAAAGCCGCAACAGCTGCCGAGATTAACAGTATAAACTGATTTGAACCATCTAATGCACTGTCTTTGTATACAAAGACATTTTACGATAGCAATCCTACCAGGATAACAATGGGAAAGAGAGCCGCTTTGAGGTTTATTTCTTTGCGATTAGTATTCATAGGGTTAGGTGTAAATTCGCTTATAAAATGTTCTTAAGACTTTTTAAAATCTCTTCTGTCGTGTGTTCTATGGTTAAATCGAGTCCAATAGAAAAACGAATGAGCCCATCGGTCATTCCCATTTCCTCCTGTTCTTCCACAGGAATTTCAGACGAGGTACTGTTTGCAGGAGCTGAAAATAAGGTTTTGTGGTAGCCCAAACTCACTGCCAAAAGGCCTAGTTCTTTTGCCTGCATGTCTTCCATCAATTTATAGGCATTCTCTTTGTTGTGTACATCAAGAGTGAGCATCCCTGAATAACCGATTAAGGGATCTATCATTTCAGTCATTAAGCTGTGATCAGGGTGAGACGCTAAGCCTGGATAAATAGCTCTGTAACCGGCCTCTTCTAATTTTTCAGCCAGGTATAAAGCATTAGCACTGTGCTTTTGCATTCTGACGCCAAGGGTATTGATGTTTTTGTAAATAGATGCTGCCCTAAAGCTATCCAAAGTGCTCCCGAACAACATCGCACAACCGGTATTGACATCTCTGAGTGATGCACAAAACTCTTCTGAGGCGCATACTACCCCAGCTAAACAATCACTGCTACCGTTGATGTACTTTGTCAAAGAATGAATGACGATAGAAGCTCCAAATTCAGCAGGTCTTATACTCAGGGGGCTAAAGGTATTATCAACAATGAGTTGTAAACCGTGTTTTTTTGCAATTTCTCCAAGCTTTTTCAGGTCTGCCACCTCTAAAAGGGGATTAGAAACAGTCTCACAATAAATAATTTTGGTTTGAACCGTGATACTTTGTTCTACTGCTTCAACATCAGTGATATCAACGAAGCTTGTATTCACGCCAAAATTGGGAAGCACATTTTTCATAAGGGCATAGGTGCCTCCGTAGATTGTTCTTGATGCAATTATATGGGATCCTTTTTCGCAGAGTTGCATAATGCTTGCACTAATCGCCCCCATACCACTGGCAAAAACCTGAGAGGCTTCTGTGAGCTCTAATTTCGCCATTGCTTTTTCTAAATAGATATTAGAAGGACTAGAATGTCTAGAATACAGGTAACATCCGTCAGCATTGCCTTCAAACATATCCTGCATTTTTTGTGAGGTTAAAAAGGTATAGGTTGAAGAATCTGATATTGAAGGGTTTACACCTCCAAATTCTCCGAAGTACCAAGGTGTACTGTAAGGTTTCATTTTCTTATGTTTTTATAAAAGTAACCAGATTTTTAGATATGAAGGAGCTGAATAACAGATTGTAATTCAAAGGAGAGAATAGCTCAGGTTTGAAAAATCTAAATAATTGAATATTTAAGTGAGATTTATGGGTATAAGGATAGGTTAAATAAGCTTTGTTTTTTATTTCTGTTGTACTTTTGAGTGCTGATAAATTGAACAAACACATGAAAAAATTCGATGTCGCTGTAATAGGTTCAGGACCTGGAGGATACGTAGCTGCAATTCGTTGTGCTCAACTTGGAATGCGTACAGCATTAATTGAAAAAGAAAGTACATTAGGAGGTACCTGTTTAAATGTAGGTTGTATCCCCTCAAAATCACTTCTAGATTCTTCACATCATTACGAAGATGCTTTGAAACATTTTGAAACACATGGCATCAAAATAAAAGGAGAGGTAGAGCTTGACTTTCCTCAGATGATCAATCGAAAACAACAAGTAGTAGATCAGACTACAAAAGGAATTGAGTTTTTGATGGATAAAAATAAAATCGAAGTAATTCGAGGTCTTGGACGTTTTAAAACAGCCTCAACGCTTGAAATTGTTCAAGGTGATAAGGTTGTTGAAGAGGTTGAAGCGGCAAAATACATTATCGCTACGGGCTCTAAACCCGGAAATTTACCCTTTATTACTTTGGATCACGATCGTATCATTACGTCTACAGAAGCCCTTTCGCTCAGTGAAATCCCAAAAAAATTAGTGGTAATAGGTGGAGGAGTTATTGGATTAGAACTCGGTCAAGTGTACAAAAGACTAGGGTCTGAAGTAGAGGTCATAGAATATGCAGATCGCATTATCTCTGGAATGGATGCGGCTCTTTCTAAAGAGCTTATGAAATCCCTAAAAAAGCAAAAAATTAAATTTCACCTCTCTCATCAAGTAAAAGAGGTGAAACGTGTCGGAGATAAGGTTTTGGTCTCTGCTGAGGATAAAAAAGGTGTCACACACGAGTTCGAGTCGGATTACACCTTAGTGTCTGTAGGGAGAGTAGCCAATACCGAAGGATTACAATTAGAAAATGCCGGACTCTCAACTGACGAAAGAGGTCGAATTCAGGTAAATGACCACTTACAAACCGAGCAAGCACATATTTATGCCATAGGTGATGTTATTAAAGGCGCCATGTTAGCTCACAAAGCTGAAGAAGAAGGTGTTTTTGTAGCTGAAGTTATGGCGGGTCAAAAACCACACATCAATTATAATTTAATTCCTTCTGTGGTTTATACTTGGCCAGAGGTTGCCTCTGTTGGACTCACTGAAGAACAATTAAAACTACAAGAACGCGATTATAAAAGTGGTCAATTTCCAATGCGTGCACTGGGAAGAGCCCGTGCGAGCATGGATATAGACGGATTTGTAAAAATATTGGCCGATGCCAAAACAGATGAGGTATTAGGTGTACATATGATAGGCGCACGTTGTGCAGATTTAATTGCAGAAGGTGTTACCGCCATGGAATTTAGAGCCTCTGCAGAGGATATCGCCAGAATGTCTCATGCGCATCCTACCTATGCTGAAGCTGTTAAAGAAGCTGCTTTAGCCGCTTCAGAAAATCGTGCTTTACACATGTAATCCATGTTTTTAGTCTTGGTTTAAAATGATGATAAACCACAGCAGAAAGTGTGCATATCAACATGAAGAGCAGTGCGTATGTTGTTGCTTCTGCCCAGTTGAGTGACTTTTTGTAGAATCGATACAATCCGTAGCCGGTAAAACTTCCGTAAAGAATTAAATAGTGAATGATGTAGGTGGTAAGGGTACTCTGTCCTATTTTCACAATGCTTCTGTATTTGGTCAATCCTCTTAAGCTGGCAAAGACCGCAAAAACGATAAGTACATCCCCAAGTCTAATAAACAAATAGTTATTATTCACTACTTCTTGTAGAAAAGCGAAGGTGGAATGAAGCGTTATCAATTCGGTAAAAAATCCACTAGAGTAGTGAATCAGCAGTAATCCCGATAGTAAACTACTTAAAATAAAGAATGGATAGAAATAAGGCTTGTTTTGAAAGCGCAGGTACACTTGAGACAACAAAGCACCAAAACTGCTGTATCCCAGCCATGGAATAATGGTAAAAACAGATCCATTGGCCTTGTTGAGGTAATTTGCAAAAAGTTTTGGCAAGTACTCGTATTCAACCGTTTTATAATAAGGCTCGCCTAGAAAAAGCAAAAGAACAATACTGAATTGAATTATTGCATAAGCCCATTTTAGCCCGAAATCACTGAGCCAAAGGTGAACTTTGTACAATAACACTATAGATAACAATGCCAGACCAATGCAGTGCAGTACATCCACCTGATAAAAGGCGTTATACAATTGCCCTTTAAATAAGCCACCAAAGTTTAACCGCAATAAGTATCCGTAAAGAATGAGTTCAAGACCTCTTTTAAGGCTTTTTTTAATTCTTGGATTGTGATGATTTTGTGCTTTGTTGCTCAAAAGCAAATAAGAGACAATAAAACCAGAAACCGTAAAGAATACCGGAGCCGTAATACCCCTGAAATACAACCACCACGAAAAAAGTTCATTTTCTTTATCACGAAAAGCAGGATCTAATAAACCATCGATAAAATGTCCCTGAAGCATCATTAAAATCGCCCAGGCCCTTATGGCGTCAATGTAGTATAATCGCTGAACTGATTTCAATACGGATAAATTTGAATCAAAAATAAATAAAAGCGCTTGGTTAGCTAACTTTGTAGTGAAATGATATTGAATCTAGACCATCTTCGAGAAATCCTTATTCCACACAGAGAAAAACACCTGTTATTGGCCTGTAGCGGAGGTCTTGACAGTACTGTTTTAGCTCATGTTTTTGGAATACTTGAACTGAATTTTAGTTTGATTCATGTCAATTATAAATTAAGAGGTCTTGACAGTGATTTAGATCAGGAGCATGTAGAACAACTTGCGAATCAGTTAGGCGTAGAATGTCATGTCCTAGTTGAGGATATAAGTAACACCGACCAAAACATACAACTGACGGCTAGAAAACTGCGATACACTTTTTTTAAAAAGATTCAAGAATCTACTCCGAACAGTATTTTGTGTACTGCTCATCATTTAGACGATCAAATAGAAACCTTTTTTATCAACCTGCTCAGAGGAACTGGAGTTAAAGGATTGAGCGGTATTTCAGAGTCAGATGAACTTATAAGACCATTACTTAATTACGATAAGAAACAAATTCATCAGTACGCCCTGGCGAATGAACTGAAATGGAGAGAAGACGTCTCTAATCAAAAAGCAACCTACCTACGCAATAAAATTAGATTAGAATTACTACCTGTTCTTGCTCAAATTGAAGAGAATTATCGATCGAATTTTAGTCAAAATTTCGAGCATTTTAAACGTGACAGTAGTATTGTTGAAATGCACAGAGCACAAATTCTTAGTGTAGTGATGACAGAAAAAAATGAGATCAAAAAATATGATATACAAAAGATTGAAGCGCTCACTCCTTTTGAAACACTTTTAGATTTAATTTTTCGGCCAGAAGGTTTTTCTCATCTTCAAGACCTGAAACAGCTTTTAAAGGCTGAAGGTGGTAAATT
>Ga0213858_10001140_pt1 | contig 12647 bp, 17 predicted proteins | sample PICome_FD_160122 | JGI IMG/M metagenome (GOLD analysis project Ga0213858, IMG submission 160122) | Coastal seawater microbial communities near Pivers Island, North Carolina, United States - PICO245 | ecosystem: Environmental > Aquatic > Marine > Coastal | place: USA: North Carolina | collected... | reverse complement strand
AACAATTTGGACAGTTATCTTTTCCCCATATCTCTATCATAATGTAAATCCTTTTAGACTATTTTTATCTACATCTTGTTTGATGCCACCTACGATATAGGATTCTACTTCTGTTTCTTGAGGAGCGACTTGCAGTCCTGAAGAACTCAACCAATGTTGCGTCCATGGTAGGGGATTTGTATTGACTGGTTGATCAAATATAGTGTTATATCCCAACGCTCGTAATCGTCTGTTAGCAATATACTCAACATACTGGTTTAGGAGTGTAGTATTCAAACCAATCATTGATCCATCACGGAATAAATATTCCGCCCAATGCTTTTCTTCCTCTACACACTCTCGCCATAAGTTATAAACTTCCTGCTCACATTCGTGTGCTATCTGTTGCATCTCAGGATCATCCTTGCCTTGTAGCCATAGCTTTAGGATATGTGTTGATATTGCCAAGTGCTGTGCTTCGTCTCTCGCAATTAACGAAATAATCTTTGCTGAACCTTCCATTAGCTTCAATTCACCAAAGCCAAAGGTGCAAGCAAAGGAAACATAAAAACGAAGTCCTTCTAAAATATTTACTGTCATCATAGCTAAGTATAATTTCTTTTTGACTATACTGCGATCCACTGTTGGATCTTTAGCTAGTTCCATAAATTTGTCATAATGCTTTGTTACTGACTGCGCTCTCGATATGATGTTTTCATCATCGAGAATAGTGTCAAATACTTCTGACGGGTCAGCATACACGTTCTTCATAATATGTGTATAAGAACGGCTATGGATTGTCTCAAAGAAATCCCATGTAACAATACAGCCCTCAAGCTCAGGCAGGCTTACATAGGGTAAAAATGCCAAACACGGTCCGCGACCCTGGACGGAGTCTAGCAGTGTTTGATATTTAAGATTGGAGGTAAAAATATGCTTTTGTTCTGGACGAAAGTTTTGATAGTCTGCCCTGTCTTTTTGTAGGCTGACTTCCTCTGGGCGCCAGAAATAACTCAGCATGGTTTGGTTTAGTTTGTCAAATTGTGGAAATTTGAATACATCATATCTTTGTGTGGATTGATCTGCACCAAAGAACATATGTTGCTTAGTATAATCTACTTTATCTCTATTAAATACAGTTTTTGTCATTAATCTCTCAAATAACGCATGATTCGCACTCTTCAGTCTCCTCTGTCAGAGCTGCCTCTGCCAATGGAGTGAAGGTTTTTGTTTCTTCCTCAACTTCACTAGGGTCTGTTTTAAAATCATAAGTGTTTTGATAATAGCTTGTTTTCCAACCTAGCTTGTATGTGGTGAGCAAATCCCGTAACATAATACTCATTGGTACTTCGTTATTCTCAAAATTGAGAGGATTGTAGCTCCAATTGCCACTAATTGCTTGATCAAAGAATTTTTGCATTACTGCTACTATGTTTATATAACCTTCATTACTTGGCATATCCCATAGTAAGGTGTAGTATTGCCTAAGGCTTTGATACTGCGGAACAATTTGTTTAAGAGGCCCTTTTTTGCTTTTCTTAATGGACAAAAATCCTCTTGGAGGTTCAATTCCATTGGTAGCGTTTGACACAACAGATGAGCTTTCTGATGGCATTTGTGCCGACAGAGTGGAGTGCCGGAGTCCATAGAGTTTAACATCAGTGCGTAAATCATCCCAGTCATAAATCAACTTCGCAGTGTATAACTCATCCAATTCTTTTTTGTAAGTATCAATTGGTAGAATTCCGTCGTAGTATTTAGTTTTTCTAAATGCTGTGCAAGCGCCCTTCTCTTTTGCGAGATTATTGCTTGAGCGTAATAGAAAATATTGGAATGCTTCTGTTAAATTGTGAACTAATCCAACTGCTTCTGGATCGTTATATGTCAGTTTGTGTTTTGCTAAGAAATGGGCCAGCCCAATATAACCAATACCTAAACTTCGACGAGCTTTAGTTCCAACTTCTGCGGCTTTCACTGGATAACGTTGATAGTCAATTACTTCGTCTAATGCGCGAACTGCCAAATCACATATCTCTTCTAAGTCAGCAAATGTTTCTATAACACCAACATTAACTGCGCTCAGAATACATAGCGCAATTTCTCCGTCAGTGTCGTCTATATGTTGTAGTGGTGTGGTTGGTAGGGTTATTTCTTGGCATAGGTTACTCATATATACAGTATCTTTAAAACTGCTATGAGTGTTACAGTGATCCACATTCATAATATAAATGCGGCCCGTCTCTGCTCGTTCTTTTAATAAATTTGAGAACAAGTCCATTGCTTTAATTTTTTTCTTTTTGATGCTAGTTGCTCGCTCATATTTTTCATATAATTCTTGAAACTTTGTTGAGTCTCCAAAATATGCCTCATATAAGCCTGGCACATCATGCGGTGAGAATAGCGTAATATAATCGTCAGCTAATAATCTCTCATACATTGTCTTATTGAGTTGAATAGAATAATCTAGTCTGCGAACACGATTATCCTCTGTGCCCTTGTTGTTTTTTAGGACAAGGATATCCTCTATCTCTTGATGCCATAACGGGAAGTGTACAGTTGCTGATCCTCCCCGTACTCCGTTTTGAGTACAGCAACGAACTGTAGATTCAAACTTCTTTAGGAATGGGATAACACCAGTGTGTGCTACTTCTCCACCGCGTATTTTTGAATTGACACCTCGTATTCGCCCTGCGTTGATTCCAATGCCTGCTCGCTGTGCTATATATTTTCCAATAGCCATATCAGATGAGAAAATAGAATCAAGTGTATCATCTGAATCAACTAGCACACAACTTGCAAACTGTCGCATTGGTGTTCTTACTCCTGCCATAATAGGAGTTGGTACATTTATCTTAAATAAAGAAATCGCGTTATAGTATCTGCGAACATACTGTAGTCTTGTTTCCTGTGGATAACGAGCAAATAGTGTAGCAGCAATCATCATATACATATACTGCGGAGTTTCATACAGTTGTCCTGTGCTACGATCCTGACATAGATACTTGTCCACAACTTGACGAAGTCCTGCATAGGTAAAATTCTCGTCTCGTTTATGTGTAATATAAGTGTTTAGTTTGTGGAGTTCGTCGTCTGTGTATAGTTCTAATATCTCTGAGTCATATACACCAAGTTTGATGTTTCGTTCTATTAAATTTTTGAGGGGTATTGTTACATAATCGCCAAACACCTCTTTATATGTTCCATATAATAATAATCTTGCTGCGGCATATTGATAGTTTGGATGATCTAATGATATTAAATCATTAGCACTACGAATAAGAATTTCTTGTATTTCTTTTGTAGTCATACCATCATAGAATTGAATATTAGCATTCATTTCAATTTGGCTACTGCTCACTCCTGCTAACCCTTCGCAGGCAAATTCTACTACAGTGTGGATTTTATCTATGTTTAGTTCTGCTTTTTCACCAGTTCGTTTGATGATATTGATGCTCGTCATTCTTATCCTTTTTATTCTAAGTTTTCTAAAACAAAATCTTTTAATATGGAAAATCTATTATCAACATCTTCTTTTAATAATACTTCATTATCTATTCCTAATACATGATTATCAACTACGCAAAGGTAGCGTGTTTGTAAGTTTTCATCTTTAGCAATAAGAAATACAAATTCCTTATCTTTATATTTTTCCGTTAGCTTTAAACTATAACACATTCCTAACGTTCGTAAAAATGCACAGTATCTATTTTCAAAAACTAATGCCCAAGGGTTGGGCCATTCATTTTGATTCCAAGGATTATATTCTTGGCTTTTTAATTCTATTTGGTTGTACTTTTCTGATACATCTTGTAACGGTGTTTGGCTCTTTTCCAAAGAGTCTCTAAACATCGCCCAGTACAATAGGCGATCCTCATAAGATCCTTTTTCAAACATATTAGAATTTTAGTTTATGATTCACCAATTTATATCTAAAATAAGTTGGAGCAACAAAGTCGCTAGTTGCTCTCAAATAAATTGAATACACTGGGTCTGTTGATGTTCCATCATTTATAAATTCACCAGAAAAATGTATATCGTAATTTAGATATCCAGTTATTGTTTCATATTTAGGATCGCCAACTTGATCATAGCTATCACTAATATAAACTTTGTCAGCTCCAGTTTTATCACAAGCAATAGTTAGAATGCCAGTTCGTTGTAAATCATAACTCTGATTAAACATATAATATTCTAGCGTATAACTTTGGTTTTGTTCAGCTGGCAGCCGTAACACATTCTCAGGTGTGTTTGCAGTATATATCATACAATCATGAGTATAACCACTTTGATGGTTAATATTGCCTTTTACTTCAGCAATATATGTAGATGCTACAACAAACTCAGTTCTTAATAAATCAGTTCTATGAAAATAATCATTAACTGTTTCGTTTGTTGTATAATTAAAATCTAAAATTGGAGTAATGGATTGATACTCATTACCTCCATAGTTGCCTACGCTTCTAAATGTATTATTTGTGCTAAGATTATTTCTTCCTCTATCAATTTTTATAGCTTCAGAATGTATATCATTAAATGTAGAATTTGAAATAATGTTATTACAAGGTAGTTCAGTATTGCTATTCAGTTGAGCACCAAAAACTACGGCACGTCCTAAATCATGGAATGTGCATTTATCATATAAATTTTCTATAACATATTGATTAGCAATAGTACCATATGTAAAGTTAGATATAGTAGTATTCGTAATAGTGATGTTGCTAGTCTTAACCACAGAACTTAATGAGTCTAATAATATACCAACACTTCGAGATAGTTCTGTAGCATGAATAGGTGTAAAGGAATCGCCTATTACCCAACTACCTTTTATCTTAATATTATTAATAATAGATTGCCTGCAACTAGATAAATGTATGCCCACGCCATTTTTATCTGCGTGTTGTATTGTTAAATTTTCTATTCTTATAGAGCGTGGCTGATTATTGTAAGTTGTTGCACTGCTGACAGAAACTTCATCAAGAGCAGGTAGACCAGGTTGGCTGAGATCATTCACTGTTATAAAGGCAGCACCTATTCCTACATAATCAATTATAGTTTTATCTACACCCGCTCCAACAATTGTAGCATATGGAGGAATGTATATAGTTTTAGAAATAGTATAAGTGCCAGGCTCAATGTTTAGAACAACTCTGCTACGGGGATCACCTTTTGTAGCATTGTTTATGAACAGTTGATCTATTGCTCTCTGGAACTCCTCAGTTACATCATCTAGCGGGTCACCCATACAACCAAATGCTCGTATGGATACTACATCATCTAACCTATCTTGTAGAGAGCGGTTGGTAGGACTTGCTGGTGCCGAGCCTGTTTGAACAAAAGGATAATCCTCTTTGTAAGCATAGGCATCACCAAGTTTAAATATATTATCTCTGGCAGTAAGTATTTTTGTATTACCAAGCATTGGGGCGCCTTCAGTTAGGCTACCATTTCCAATGTATAATTCCTGTGTATCAATTGCCCAGCCAAGCTCACCACTAGCTAACTGGGGTAATCCTAATCCTTGATTTTTCTGTCCGCGTCGGACTTGTATTTTACTGATTTGGACAACAGCCACATGACTCTCCTTTTTTTATATTTTATATTTATCAAAAGTTGGCGTAATATTGATGAAGCCGCTCATACCATTCATGTCGCCATTCAGGATAATTTTCAGGAGTCAAGTCAAACTGTTGATATTCTAAATCTCTGGTGCACATAAATATGTGCCCTTCTCGAATGTTAGTTCCATATATCTCATTATGAGCTTCGGCATAAGCTACAAGTTGTAGATAATAATCCAATACCCATTCTTCCTTCTTGGGTTTATTTGATTGCTTGAAGTCACAAATTGAAGCATTGCCATTGTATGAGCAGACTAAGTCTGTTGTCCCAGCATACATATTAGGCATATATACTGCTACTTCAGATCCCCATATTTCATCAATACGACTAAAAGCATTCTCACGAATAACTTCAGCCATTTTGTGTGCTTGTTGAGCATACGGGTTAGAGCCTGCAGTGGGCCAGTCGCCAGACTCAATATATTTCTCAAGGTAGGTATGCATGCGTGTTCCAACACCGCTTGCTTCAGTTGTTATTTCTTTGGCTTTTTCTTCACCAACTCGCTTACGCCATTCAATAAGATGAGTTTTATCCTTTGTGGCATCTAATACCGTAGTAACACTAGGCACAGGATTGCCGTCAGGAGTATTATAAAGTCTCCGTCCATTGACACTTGTTCGGGTGATGGGTTTGTATGAAAATTTATCTATTAATAGACTCATATTTAGTTTAGCTGAGGGTCAACATCTGCATCATAAAATGTATTGTCATATGAATAATAAGGAGTATTGTATGCTGAATCATGGACTGCATCTATAGCATCTACCTCAGGGATATGTTCTCTGATGAGAGTTTCAATTCCCATTTGTAAAGTATATGTGGAGCCAGCACAGCCACTACAACTTCCAGAAAGTTCTAGTGTTAGCACATTATCTTCATATTTGACAAAATTTACTATCCCTCCATGTTGAGCCACAGCGGGTGCTACATATTCGTCTAAAATTTGTTTGATATGAGCTATTACTTCTTCATCAGTTCTTATACTTTCCATATTATATCTCTTATTATATATTGAATAATTTCATTTGTCAAGACTTTTTTAGACATCAGGGCCTAAATTATTTACATCAGTAGCTTGTTTTGCCAGTGCTTCTACCCCGCCTGGGTCAGCGGCTGCGGCAGCTTGTTCTCCGCCTTTGTCATCTACAGTAGCTTTTGTCTTTGCTTCAATCCCATCTTGGTTGAAGTTTGCTACCATTGTCTTTACTCTTGGATCAGTGTCGTATGAAGCTTTAAAAGCCCCATAGTCAAAAGATTCTCCGCCTGCGTTACGCATTGCTTTGTTCAAGTCAATATTCATAGCGCCTTTTTTCTTTGTTTCGTCAGTGGGAGTATCAAAGTGTAAGTAGAGTCCAGTGTTCTTTGCATCAGCAGCACCAATTAGGCTACGGAGAACCATAGCTAGTTTTGGTGCAGTTGATTTTGGTGATTTAGGCGCAGGAGCTGGGGGAGGAGCTTCTCCTCCCATCATGTCTTCGCCTTCCTCAGAAATTAGTTTTTTTTTGAGCTAAGGATTGTTCCTAGTGAGTGCGATAGCCTATTAATGCTTTCTCGAGCTGGACGTCCTGCGTCTGCTGCTCCGCCACCTGCTGGGGGCGCTGTAGCAAACTCATCTCCGCCTGCTTCCATACCTGCTTCTGGTGGAGCTTCCATACCTGCTTCTAGTGGAGCTTCCATTTCGGCTCCGCCTTCAACTGGTTCCATTTCGCCTTCTGGCGCTGGTTCTGCTCCCATCTCTTGAGGTGCTGCGCCGCCTTCGCCTGTTAACAAGGATACTCCTTGTGTGAGTGCGCCTCTTGAGGCTTCAAGTGCCTGGTATAGTGCTTCTAGTGTGGGTTTTACTGATTGTTGGAATTGATCCGCCTGCTCTTGTCCAAGCTCATCACGGATTGCATCTGAAAGTTTTAGCATTGATTCTGATTGCATCTCAGCAGTATCTTGTAGCCATTTGCCTACTGTATCTACAAGTTCTTTTGCTGCCATAACAAGTTCAGCTTGCTCTTGTGCGCCTTCTCGTAGTTTAGACCCTTTTGTATATACAATGCTTTCATCATACATTGAGTTAAAAGTTTGAGTCCTTGGTGCTTTTTTCTGAGTCTCATTCCAGTAACGCATGAACTCTGACTTAGCGTTTTGTAAATTTCTTATAACGTTCTGGAAATCTTTACTTCTTGCGTTATACCCACTCGTCAGTTGTTTTTCAAAAGCATTCCATGCCGCTTTGAAATCCAAATTGGTGTTAGGCCCTGGTTTCATTCCCATCTGCATTCCAGATGTATTCGGTGATACATTTGGAGTCTTTGGCTTGGTTGGATTAGCTTGTGGAATTCTGTCACCTGGTGCTTCTTGAACGTTATCCATTTCAGAAATAGCAGCATTTAGAACATCCAAATACATTTTATGTTTTTGGTAGTCTTCATTCTTTAGTGTAGCATCAAAACTTTCAGTAGTTTCGATAGCTCGTAAATCAGTGCGCACCTTATTTCGCGCATTTTGTAACTGGTCCAATGTAAATGATTCTAAATCAATTCTTTGGCCGAAGGTTTTAGCTAGTGTTTCATTTAGATTGGCTGCAGTCCGTTGTCGTGAAATCTCTGTCATTTTCATGTTAAAACATCCTAATAATATATTTTATTTATTTATCTTTAGCCAAGTATTATTTCTCGTATTTGTTCTTTGGCATGTGATGTAATAGCTTCAGCTAATTCTAATCTTGTAGTAATAGTCAATGTTTTATCTAAGCTATCAGAGTGTGCTAATGAATTTTTATAAAATCTACTATCTAACTCGTGCTTTTCAATTAGTTTATCTAGTTCTTTGATTTTAGATATGTCTTCTAAGTTATTTGTTATTCGTGCTCTAACAAAAGCAAGAGCGGCAGCTCTTGTCCATGTTTCCTCTATCACACGATCCCGTTCAACATCTATAACATAGTAACCTGCCTCAATTGGCATAATCTCATAACCGCCCACACGAATAACATTATTGATCTTAACTGGAATAGTTGATAGCATTTTAGATTTATTTATGAGTGAAAAGATTTGTTCAACGATGTGTTTATTGTACATTTTTCCTTACTGAAACGAGTCCACCTTCAACAATACGTTTGACTAGGGATTTCCTAATCAAATCATTTAAAACAACTTGCTCATGTTCATTGAAGAAAGTCATTAGAACATTATGCTCAGGCATTTTGTCTAGGAGAGCACTTTCTTCATTATTAACGTAGATACTAAATTTGCCTAATAGCTCATTAAGTCTCATATCACGTTAACTTTTGTTCCAGACTTTAGTCCTTGTTGGGCACCAGGTCCGGTTTGTTTTGTGTTTATTGTTACGTTGCCTTGCTTGTCAGTAGATGTAGCTCCTGGCTTCTTTGGATCCTTAGGTATATTCATTGTTACCTTTGTTTTAGGATCAATAACTGTAGTAGCCTTGTTATCATCTTTGACAACTTGCATTTGCTTTGGTCCTGTAGCATTGCTAGGACCAGTAGGTGCTGTGGGTGCTGTGGGACCCATTTCTAATAACGGCTCTTGCGTGATATCTGATATTCTCACTGTGATCCTTATCGCTTATTGAGCCGTTGAACTCGTTTAGAAGCAGGATTGACTCGTTTAGTTTTTTGTGCTTTACGCATCATACGAGCTCCTTGCTTAGATTTAGTCTTTCTAAGAGACATTTTCTTTTTGATGTCTATAGGAGCGTAGCATTGTGCCATTGAAGTTACGACTCTGCCATTGCGTTTTCCGCCTGAACATCTATATTTTCTTACAACTTGTTTGCCGGATCGAGCCCAAACTTGTTTTTCGTCTAGCTCAATACCTTCTAATAATTCTTGTATTTCCATACAAGTATTTAGTCAATATGTCTAAAAGTTATATTTTTCCTTCGAGAATCTTTTGTTAAAATAATAGCCTGTTCCATCTCTGCTGTTTCATCTAAGCCTAGCGTAACAGGAACATAATCAAAATCCTCTTTAAACATCTCAGATGTAATAGGTGTATCTCTTTCATCTTCAAATGTTATAATCCAATATTTCTGCTTACCTTTAAAGTTAACACCAAACCCTAGCGTAGAGATTCCTCCGTGTTTTAATTCAATTTTTGTAGGCGTTAGATTAGCTCGTAAAGATGCAGTTTGAATTAGTGTATTTAAATTTGACTGTTGTGCGTATTCTTTTTGGTTGTCGTCGCCTCGTCGGGCATTTGTATTTGTAACGTCGATAAGTGTTAGTATTTGTGTTCTCATACTACTATTTAAGTAGAAGTAAAAAAAGCACCGTAAAAAACGGTGCTCTTTTTACAGTGGGTTAAATCCCTATCTTAGTGAAGTGGAGCGAAGTAAGCAACGATTGTAGCAGAACCACCAGCTTCGGCAGCAGCATCGTCAATGTTTGGTTCGCCAGTTGTTTGGCAACGGAACCACATTTCGCCCAGTGTTGAACCACCACCAGCTTCAATCTTATCTTTGATGGGAAGTCCATCAGGAGTACCAAGTGCAGCAATGGTTACAGTATCTACTGGCAACGCATCAGCAGCATCTGCGTATGGGTGTCCATTTGGATAACCTGTGGCAGGTGTAAAGATGTTAGTAGCTGAAGCAGTCTGTGTAGCGGACTTGCCTTGAGCCATAGTCATCTTATTCATAAATGTCCAAATGTCATCATATGTCATAGACGCTTTTACAAAACGAACAATTAGTTCGCGTCCAACATCAGCTTGGTTATTAGTAAGAGTTTTGTAGTTATCAGCATACCCCCACCCGTGAGTGGTTGTATAATTCATTAAATCAGCCATTTTTTATTCTCCTTAAAAATGTTTCTAATATTATTTAGCCATTTTTTGATTTTATAGCTCGCTTGTGTAGATTTTTTAACATTTGAACTTCAGCTGGCCCAGCATCTATAATGTCACTTATAATCTCAAATAACGGATGATACGAACTAACCAAGTAGCTTGGTATTGATTTGCCTTCCCTAGCGTGTCGTAGGAACATCATAAGTTGCCCTAGTTTATTTCCTTCCACGCCTAACCTTCTGTATAACATAAACTCTTTAGGAGTCGTAGTTATGTCAGGTGTGCTTTGTGTAGGCTCAGTATCTGTAACTCGTGAGCTTTCTAAATCGTTATCTGCAACTAGCTTGCTAAAATCATCTATAATATCGCTATTTCGTAATTTAGCTCGTAAAGCATATAATAATTTAGTAGCAATATTTTTTTGAGCCTCTTTTGACTCTTTATTGTAACGTCCAATATAGCGTCTCAATTCACTATAATCTTTATTGTTTATGTTCAAACCATTCTCTATACGAATGAACATTTGTTGAGTTGAAGATGGAGTTCCTACACTCATACGAGCTATGTATTGTATAACTTCTCTGGCAGGAAAAGCACTTAATCCTTGCTGTCTTCGAGCAGCTCCTGGATCTTTTAGTTTGCTTATAGTCTCTTCATCCCCTTGAATAAAATGTATATAGTTATATAAGTCTGTTCCACTTGGGCGAAACGGTTTATAGTTATGATGCTTTGTTTTAGATGCATACCTATGCACAAAACTTGAATATCTCGGATAGTGTTTCATCAGTTCCATACTAAGCAGTATAAGATACATTCTTTCACAACAATCACTATAGGTGAGAGATCTTTGATTGAGAGAGTCTTTAATCATTTTAGACTCGTGTAATTCTTTTATAAAATCCATCATCGTTCTATTGCTCTATTTGCTGCTGTAAATCCTGCTCTATTTACTAGTTTGATAGGTCCTTCAGGATGAGATAATACATAGCCTTCACCACCCGGAGCATCGCCAATAGATGCTTTGACATCAGCGTCTTGACTGTCAAACTGATCTATAATATGATCCTTTACAACTTGTATCTCTCTTACTATTTTCCATAACGCCATAAATCCTGGCTTGTTATTTTGGATGTATTCACGCATTCGTTCTTGCTTTGGTAAGCTAACTTTACTAGTAGTCAACCAATCAAAAAAGTCGCCCCCCAGATTCTTCATTCCTGAATCGACTTTGCTGTTTGTGTATGTATAAAAGACTGTTGGTAAGTCTGATATTTTTAGTCCTTGTAATGTTTCCCTTTTTAGTAAAGAATCAATAGCTTTACCATGCTGATTGATATGAGCTTGTAACTGCTTTATTTCATCATTCTTTACTGCAGGAGCTTTTTGCACAACGACTGGAGGAAACACCAATGCTTCCCCGTCACCAAAGTAATCATTAGGATCAATGCTCAATGGTGATTCAGTGCCGTCTTCTGCAACTTCATTGTGAATAACTACTCCTGCTTTAGAACGAGCAATACGTTGTCCTAGCTCACTCTTCACAGGTATTGTATATGTTACAATGTTTGGTGTAAAGACAAAATTACCGTCTACGACTTCTGGCGTTTCAAAATACAGGAGATCCCCTTTGAAGTATCCAGTATGATCCTTAGGAACTACTGACTGAAAGCTATCAAATATATTTCTCATATTTCGAGCAAACTTTTTATACCCATCAGGCACATCCTGTCCCTTGCTCAACTTCCTGTTTACCAACATTTTTTCTAATTTTCGCCCTGATTTGCTTTTTCCGTCGTATCCTTTAGCTCCAAAGCCTGACTTATCTGTTAATACAAACTCGCCTGTAACTTCGTCACGTCCAAATATGACAGCAGGAGAACCGTCCCATTTTATGGTTACATCTTCATGTCCTCCATTTGCTAAGTTCTTTAAGCTTTCTAGAGCACGAATTGCTCCTTGAGATCCCTCCCAAAACACAACGTCTTCGGCATGTTGGATTCTTGCGCCTTCCATTAGTAACTCTTCTTCAAGTTGAGAAGCTTCACCTATCTCAGTTATAAATTCAAAAAATCTCATAAACCTGCTGCTGCTTTCATTCTTTCTAAATCATCATAGTGCTTGCTCTCAGCTAAAGATAATCCTTCTTTAGCAAACGCATCACGAGCATCTGCTACAAGTTTCTCAGCGTCAGGCATCACTTTTACTTTAGCCCACATAGCTTCTACTGAATCTCAATCTTCAGCCTCACCA
>Ga0213858_10001139_pt1 | contig 12651 bp, 10 predicted proteins | sample PICome_FD_160122 | JGI IMG/M metagenome (GOLD analysis project Ga0213858, IMG submission 160122) | Coastal seawater microbial communities near Pivers Island, North Carolina, United States - PICO245 | ecosystem: Environmental > Aquatic > Marine > Coastal | place: USA: North Carolina | collected... | reverse complement strand
GGGAACATCGACAACAATTAATACTGAAGAGATTAATCTTGCTGACAATATTATAAAGATAAACAGTAATCACACTGGAGCTCCAACACAGAATGGCGGTATTGAGGTTGAAAGAGGAACTTCTACGGACGCTGTTTTGATTTGGGACGAAACTGCTGATATATGGAAGCATGGTATTTCGGGAACAGGAATAGGTACAAATTACTCAATACCTAAAAATCATTATTTTGTTTTAACTAATTCAGCTTCTAATATATCAAAGACGGGTAATACATATACTGTAACTCACAATATGAGCACTAAAAATGTGATTATTCAGGTTGTTGGGTCAACAGATTACGAAACTGTTTTTGTTGACAGCAAAAGACCGTCAGATAACACCATCACTGTTGAATTTGCAGATACTGTAACAGACGGGGATTATATAGTTTTCCTTTCAACAGTGGGATAATAAATTTAATTTATGTCTCAGAAATTTAAATCACAGATAGATGCCGAAGAAGGCATCAAATTAGACAAACAACTTTATGATTCCAGCAATTCAGCTGGGACATCTGGGCAAATATTATCTTCAACAGGAACTGCAACAGATTGGATAAACCAAGGAGATGTTGTTGCTGGAGAATCTGACAAAGCCCTATCTCTAACTTTAAGAGTAAAAAACACAGAATCTGTAGCCTTAACAAAAGGGCAGGTTGTGTGCGCAGCACCATCTGCCACCCCTCCGTCTGGAAACGTAATTGAAGTAAAACTTGCCGATAACAACGGGACAGATAGTATGCCAGCGATTGGTATTCTAAACGAAGGTTTGGATGCTGCTGGTGGGGCAAATGATGAAGGTGAAGCGATAATGTTTGGCCGTATTTCTGGGATAGATACTTCTGCATTCTCTGTAGGAGACGAGGTGTTTGTTTCAGATACAGCTGGAGGATTAACAATCACAAAACCAACTGGAGTTAAATATATTCAGAAAGTGGGTGTTGTAATGCGTGATGACGCAAGCAACGGTACAATAGAGGTATTTGGTGCTGGAAGAACAAATGACGTACCAACCCCATTATACATAGACCACGCTAATCAGAGGGTGGGTATTGGAGAAGAAAATCCTTCTGTTTCTTTAGATATTGCAGGTAGAGCAATTATAGGAACAAATAACAGTGTTTCAACATTTACTGATTTAACAATTATTGGTAACGACAATGATGCGGCTACAAATACTATTATAGATAGCAATACAAATGTTGTACTTGGAGACGCATCAAACGAGCGATACGGAAATGTTGCAATTACCGACAGAACCTTAAGGCTAGGTAGAGCTGATAATACAGGAGCTACTTCCTCTAATACAACTGGTATATTAAACTTTAATGATTCAACTCTAGGTAATAACGCTTATTCTAATGTAGGGGGGATTGTAGGATATTTTCCACCTCCTACTAGTTCTAATGATTATTATTTTTTTAATGCATACGAAACGAATATTTTAGATTCTGCATTTTCAGCAGGCTCCTCTCCAGAATCAGCTAGAATAGTTATGAGTTTCAGCCCAAATTTTGGAACAAACTCTGCTGGTAATGATTCGAATGCAGCGACTATGCGTGCTGAAAGTAATGCTTCTTCAGCTGGAGGTTTTTATTTTGTAGCCAATCAAAATCACACCTCAGCTTCTTCTAGGGGTATTATAACACTTGACTGTAGACATCAAAATCAAAACTATGAAGCACCAGATGGGCATAGTTTGTTTGAGATAACTTCTGGGTACGGTAGAACAAAATTCCTAATAAAACAAACTAGTGGACAATCGAGAGTTGGGATTAACACAACTTCTCCAACAGGTATGCTTCATGTAGAGAGTCCAGCTAATGCGTCTCAATACACCATATTAGGGAAAACCGTAGGTATAAATAACTGGAGCGGATTGTACCATCACTCATCTGATAACAGGTATAGTTTAGATTTAAGAAATGGTTCTGGCACTCAAACAGTTACTATTAACTCCAACGGAGACTCTTATTTGAATGGCGGTAACGTCGGGATTGGAGTTAATCCTCCCACTCAAAAACTTGATGTAAACGGAAATATAAAAATGACTGAAACAGCCGCTACAACAGACACAGATAAGTTTGTTGTTTCTGATAGCGGTGTTTTAAAATATAGAACAGGCGCTCAAGTCTTAAGCGACATTGGTTCGGTTGGTGGTTCAGGTACTACAAATTATATACCTAAATGGTCTAACTCATCAACACTTACAGATTCTGGTATTGTAGAAACTTCTACATTAACAACAATAAATAACGCTTCTTTTGAATACGATTACTCTGGAACCACGTTTTTAAATATAGATGGTTCAGCAGGAACTTTTCTTTTAGGACAACCCTCTACAGCTAATAGAGTTTATATTCATGGAATTCAAACGCATCTTAGATTTTATACTGACAATGTAAAAGCTGCCGAGTTTGATTCTAGTCAGAATTTTTATGTAAATAATGGAAATGTAAGCATTGGAAGCGCAACTGCTCCCACCAGATTAAAAGTAAGTAGTGACGCTACAAATAATACTTCGGTTTCTATAGATAAAATATTAGCATCTCCTTTCGCATCAACGCTTGAGGAAATGATTTATGGTAAAGGAGTTATTGATTTAATTACTATTGACACCTCACCCACGTTTAGTGATTTTTATGGTATAACAAAATCGTCAACAACAAACTCAGAGGTTTTTCAAGCTTATTATTACGAATCCCCTGCCGATGATGGCGGAACTCTATCTAATCGAGCTTTGTCATTAAATCCTCTTGGAGGTTTTGTTGGTATTAACGAGGATAACCCTGATACTGCTTTACACATTACAGGGAATTCCCCAACAATAAAACTAGTAGACAATTTTGGTGATGACTATTACAATCCAAAAATAGAGTTTTTTAAGAATGATAAAGGCGGTGTATTAGAGTATATTAGTAATCCTGGTTTTGCAGGAATGAGGCTTCATTATAGAAATAATACTACAAACCAAGACACTTTCCTTGAGCTTAAAAATGGGCAGGCCGCTTTTACCTCTGCAAACGTAACAGGAGGAACAAATGTTAGCATGACTGGTGAGCTGCAAGTTTTTGGAAGTGGAAATTCATATTTTTCAGCGGGTAATGTTGGCATCGGAACAACTAACCCTAGTGAAAAACTAGTTATAAATGGAAACACATTAATTTCTAACAATCTTTATATTGGCACTGGAAATACTTTAAAATCTTGTACATATCCAGCTCAACACAGTTTAGCTGTTGGGAAAAGTAATGTTTTAGGGGGAATTGCTAATGGTATCATTGGTGTTAATAATACCATAGACTGTACGGCGGAACCATGGTTAAATTTTGGTGGTAATTTTATAGCAGGGATAAATAATAGTATAAACAACCAGTACGCTCATGCAAATGCCGTGTTTGGTCAAGGAAACGCACTTGGTAATACCGCTAGCTCCACTAACAACGTAGCTAACTCATTAATCGCAGGTTCTGAACATACGTTATTTTCAGACAATGCACTTGTTTATGGGTTTTCTTGTTTTTCATCTGACTCAAGCTACAGTTTAACAGGTGGTTTTGATTCAAATAACTTTGGTAACTTTGGTAGTGTAGCGATAGGGGCTGGGGCTACTGCAAGTAACGGAAATAACCAATACGCGTTTGGTTCAGGTGTAACTACACCAACAACTGTTTCAGCTGCATACGGAGCAGACCAGTTTGTAGTTGGTAAGTTTAACGAATATACAAATGCTAGTTTTGTACCGCATAGATTTGCTGTTGGTAATGGAGCTAGTGACGCTTCAAGAGATACACCTTTTTGTGTTATAGGAGGTGGAACATATACAAATGGTCAGGTTAGCATAGCCGATGCTGATGGGTATGCATATACATCAGTCCCATATTCTGTATTTCATGTTAATGGAAGAGCCACTAGTTCTTACAGTTCTACTTTTACTACTACTTCAGATGAAAGAGTTAAAAAGAATATAGTAGATTACAGTAAGGGGTTGGCGGAAATAATCCAAGTTCAGCCGAAATCATACGCCTTTAACGGAAAAGGAAATACCATCGAAGACATAGAGTCTATAGGTGTGTTGGCGCAAGAAATTAAAGAGGTTTTCCCAGAAACAGTTGGAACAGTAAATAAAAAATTAAACCCTGAAGATGAGCAGGAAACTGAACTATATACGGTTGATATAAGCCCTGTTACATACGCTTTAATAAACGCAGTTAAAGAATTAAATGCAAAAGTAGAGGCTTTGGAGGCCAGAATACAAACACTAGAAGGAAACTAATATGGAGTGGAATATAATTGATATAAAAGTAAGAACAGAAAATAACTATGTAGTTGAAGTTATGTCTGTGTGTAAACATACTGAGGGGCGGGGTAAATCAGTTGTTGTTCATACATCAAACTTTACAGGTGAGCCTGATGAGAATTTTATCCCTTTTGAGCAATTAACGAAAGAACAAGTACTAGATTGGGTTAAACAAGATTTAGGCCCAGATGAAGTAAATAGAATAGAAACAAAAGTAGTATATGAAGCTACAGAAAGAAATAATTATCTTAATAATTCAGATATTCAATCTAAACAATTAAACACATAAAAATGGCAAATACATACACATGGACAATTAATGCGCTAGACATACATACATCTGTGGGTTCATTAGCTAATGTAGTCTATAATGTACATTGGGGCATGACGGCTACTTCAGACCAAAATGACGAAGAGGGAAATCCTTACATAGCCAGCACAATAGGCACTCAAACTGTGTCGGCTCCAGATGAAGCAGATTTTACTGATTTTGAAAGTCTTACACAGGAGATTGTTGAGTCTTGGTTGGAATCTAGTCAAATGGAAGTCGACCAAATAAAAGCTGGTCTTGATGTTCAAATTCAAGAACAGATTACTCCATCCACAGAAACGAAAGATGTACCCTGGTAAAAAAGGAGTGAATTTTTAGTATATTTGTATCATAATAATTAAAATTTATTCAAATGGCAAAATCAGTTAAGGACGAACCTGTCCAAGCAACAATCGTAATCGACGAAAAAATTCTAAATAGTATTCGTCAAATCAGACAAGTTCAATCCAACATACAAATGGAAATCGGAGCTCTAGAAGCTCAAAAGCACTTGTCACTTCACAGACTTTACGAAGAAGGAGAAAAACTACAAGCTATTATGATTGAACTTGAAAAAGAGCACGGTAAGGGAAGTATCAATTTAGATACAGGTGAGCTTACTTTAGATTCATCTGATAATGGAAATTCGTAAAATATCAATAGGAGCAGACTACAAGGGTAGCGCCATGCACTACATCTTAGGGCAAGATGTTTTGAATGGTAGCCACACTATTCACCTTATTGATTTTGACAAGGGCAAAGAGTCATATCTTATATATATAGAAAAAGATAATGAGGTTTTTCTTTGGAAAGAATTTAACAAGAACATACCTGTATCCATAGAGTACAACATTTATTTTTAAATGAAATCACCGTATTACTTCATCATTAAACCTGTTGGAGATGAATACGTGAACGAGGTCGAGATAGCTGGGAAAAAGATAATTGTAAATTCAAGTGTAGAAGACCACAAGCACGTAAATCGTCTTGGAGAAATAGTGCATATCCCTGGCAGATATAAAGGAAATATATCGGTTGGGGATATCATCATTGTACACCATAATATATTCAGGATTTACTACGACATGAAAGGAAGACCGAAGAAGTCACCAAACTTCTTCAAAGACGGTCTTTATTTTATAGATGAAAGTCAGTTTTATCTTTATCACGATGGAGATAGATGGAACTCTGTAGATAACTTCTGCTTCGTAAAACCAATCGACAAAGAAAATTCGTATCTTTATGAGGAGGGCGAAGAGCTAAATACAGGTGTTTTGGTTTATGGCAATGACAATCTGAGTAAACTAGGCGTTAGCGAGGGAGACAAAATAAACTTTACAAAAAACAGCGAATATCGTTTTGACGTAGATGGAGAGATTGTGTATAGAATGAGAACAAATGATATATGCACAGTATTATAGTATGAGCAACATAAAAGAAATAAAAGAAAGAATTATTCAGGCTGGGCATGAGGCTGTAAAACAACTAATCAAGGTTGCTGAGGAGGAGATTATAAAACCAGACCCAGATGATGAGTTGGCAGCTGACAGATTAAAAAATGCAGCAGCTACAAAAAAACTAGCAATATTCGACGCTTTCGAGATTCTAAATCGAATTGAAAACGAAAAGAATATGCTAGAAAACCCAGAAGAGGAAAAGAAAAACTTAACAGGAGGATTTGCAGAAAGAAGGTCTAAATAATGATTTATGCGTAGTTTTAAACGACTTTATACCGTCTAAGGTATTGACATCCAGAAATAGGGAAAAGTCTTTTAAATACGGTTATGACGCAGATTTAGACATGATTGTGATATCTAAGGACGGCATGGTTGGCGAAGTTGTTCGTATCAACAGCCTCAATATAGCGCTTCCAAAAAAACCAAAAGAAATACACAAAAGGGCGTCTGACAAGAAAGACCAATATTGGGAAGCTTCAGAGTATCCAAAAGCCCTAAAGCCTTTGCAAACCATATTCCAATGGAATGAGATGAACAAGGATTTCAAGGAAACTTGGGTCCCTTATATCGAGAATGAGTTTGACAGAAGGGAGAATGGGTTTTGGTTTATGAACAACGGAAAACCCGTGTATATAACTGGTACACACTATATGTACTTACAGTGGACAAAGATTGATGTGGGTAAGCCAGAATACAGGGAATCAAACAGAATATTCTTTATATATTGGGAAGCGTGTAAGGCAGATGATAGATGTTATGGAATGTGCTATTTAAAAAACAGGCGTTCTGGTTTTTCATTTATGTCCTCTGCTGAAATAGTAAATCAAGCAACAATAACATCAGACTCTAGGTTTGGCATACTATCTAAAACGGGTAGTGATGCTAAAAAAATGTTTACAGATAAGGTTGTGCCTATATCAGTGAACTACCCATTCTTTTTCAAACCCATACAAGACGGTATGGATAGACCAAAGTCAGAGCTTGCCTACAGAGTTCCAGCTTCTAAACTCACTAGGAAATCTATATCAAACACCAGCGTTACAAATGACCTGCAAGGACTAGATACTACTATCGACTGGAAAAACACAGGGGACAACAGCTATGATGGGGAAAAACTAGCTTTATTAGTACATGATGAAAGCGGGAAGTGGGAAAAGCCAGACAACATCTTAAATAACTGGCGTGTAACAAAAACTTGTTTGCGTTTAGGTAGCAGGGTTATAGGTAAGTGTCTTATGGGTTCTACTTCTAATGCCTTGGATAAAGGTGGGGAAAACTTTAAAAAATTATACTACGATTCAGACCCAACTACACGTAATTCCAATGGACAGACAAAAAGCGGACTATACAACCTGTTTATTCCAATGGAATGGAATATGGAAGGGTTTATTGATATGTATGGTCAGCCTGTACTAGAAACTCCAGAATCACAGATAATCAGCATAAACGGTGATTATATCAACCAAAGTGCATTAGAATATTGGCAAAACGAAGTTGATAGTCTAAAAAACGACCCTGATGCGTTGAACGAATATTACAGACAATTTCCTAGAACAGAGTCTCACGCTTTTAGAGATGAATCTAAAAATACCATATTCAACCTTACTAGAATATATGAGCAAATAGACTACAATGATTCTTTTGCTATAAAATCCACAGTATCAAGAGGTAACTTTCATTGGAGAAATGGTCAAAGAGATACTGAGGTTATATTCAGCCCAGAAAGTAAAGGAAGATTTTTTCTCTCATGGATTCCCAGTAAGGATTTAATGAATAATGTTACAGAAAAGAATGGCAGGAAATATCCTGGTAATGCACACATGGGTTCTTTTGGTTGTGACTCTTATGATATATCTGGAACTGTAAACGGAGGAGGTTCTAAGGGGTCTTTACATGGAATGACTAAATTTCATATGGAAGACGGTCCAACGAATATGTTTTTCTTAGAATATATATCAAGACCTCAAACTGCCGAGCTTTTCTACGAAGATGTATTGATGGCTTTACATTTTTATGGTATGCCGATACTTGTGGAAAATAACAAGCCAAGATTATTGTATTATCTAAAAGAAAGAGGGTACAGAGCTTTTTCTTTAAATAGACCAGATAAACACAAAAACGTTTTATCAAAAGCAGAGCGAGAGTTAGGAGGTATACCATCTTCGTCTGCAGTAATATCTGTTCACGCAGAAGGTATAGAAAGTTATATAGAAAACCATGTAGGCGTACTCAGAGACCAAGCGAGCATGGATTTTGGAAGCTGTGGTAATATGTTTTTCAACAGGACTTTGCTTGATTGGGCTAACTATGACATCAATAATAGAACAAGGTTTGATGCTACTGTAAGCTCAGGGTTTGCTATTATGGCAAATCAGTCACGCAAGAATATAGGACAAGAAAAACGTAATCAAATAAATATTAACTTTGCAAGATACAGTAACAAAGGTTTTGTTAGTGAAATTATTAAATAAATATGATAAATAAGCCAAGATTCAATTCGGGTAGTGGTTTTCCTAATCAATTTGTTCCAGACATCGAGAAGGACACATATGAGTATGGACTTCGAGTAGGCCATGCTATTGAGTCTGAGTGGTTTTCACGAGACTACGGGAGTAGTATGTATGGCGAAATACGTTCTGAGTTTCTAACCAGACGTTTGTATGCTAGAGGAGAACAGCCAGTAGATAAATATAAAAACGAGTTAGCCGTAAACGGCGACCTATCTTACCTCAACCTAGATTGGACACCTGTTCCGATTATTCCAAAGTTTGTTGATGTTGTTGTAAACGGCATATCTAACAGACTTTTAGATGTTAAGGTAGAAGCTGTGGATGATTTATCAACTTACAGAAGAGATAGATTTAAGCAAGATATGAGCAGAGACATGGTTGCAAAAGACATGCTCTCTGAAATAAAACAAGAAACAGGTGTAGATGCTTTTAATTTTCCAGAAGAACAAGTTCCAGATACAGAAGAAGAACTTAATCTTTACATGGATTTAAGATACAAACAAGGTATAGAGGTTGCTGAAGAAACAGCAATAAAGTCAATCCTTGAACTAAATGAGTATGATGAAATAAAAAGACGTGTAGACGAAGATAATACTGTTTTAGGTATATCGGCTGTAAAACACTCTTTTGATGTTCATGATGGGGTCAGATTAGAATATGTCGACCCAGTAAATTTTGTTTACTCGCCAACAGAAGACCCAAATTTTAGAGACTGTTATTATTTTGGTGAAGTAAAATCTGTTCATGTAACAGAGATAAAAAAAATTAATCCTAGTCTTACTCAATCAGATATAGAAGAAATATCTAAACTTGCTAGTAGATTCGATGGATATAGAAGTACGCAAAACCTACAATCACAAAGTGGTTTAGACAAATCAAACGTATCTCTACTGTATTTCTGCTACAAAACAGATAAAGAAATCATATACAAAGTTAAAGACAATCAGAACGGAGGTCAAAAAGCTCTTAAGAAAGATGGTTCTTTTAACCCACCAAAAACAGAGCAGGCTAGATTCAAGCGTGTGTCAAGAAGAATTGATGTATGGTATGAGGGTGTTTTAGTTCTTGGAACTAATCATTTGTTGAAATGGGAGGTCATGTCTAATATGGTTAGACCTAAATCTGCTTTTCAAAGAACAATCCCTCCTTATATAGTTTCTGCTATAAAAATGTCAAAAGGGAATATAGATTCTTTGGTTAAAAGAATGATACCTTTTGCAGACCAAATACAACTAACTCATTTGAAGCTACAACAAGTAGTTGCAAAAATGATTCCAGACGGTGTGTTTATTGATGCAGACGGATTGAATAGCGTAGATTTGGGGAATGGAGCTTCATACAACCCTTCTGAAGCTTTATCAATGTACTTCCAAACAGGTAGTGTTATTGGTAGGAGCTATACAGAAGACGGCGATTTTAATAACGCCAGAGTACCAATTCAAGAACTTACAAGTAGCGGCTCTAACGCTAAGATAGCTAGTCTTATCAATATGTACAATTATCAGCTCAATATGATTAGAGCTGTAACGGGAATAAATGAGGCAAGAGATGGAAGTAATCCAGACCAATATGCATTGGTTGGGCTCCAGAAACTTGCTGCTCTAAATAGCAATACAGCTACAAGACATGTTGTTCAATCAGGTATATTCCTTACAAAAAGAATTGCTGAGGCAGTTTCCTATAGAATCTCGGATATAATGATGTATTCTGACTTTGCGGAAGATTTTGCAAAAATGATTGGTAAAAACAACTTAGAAGTTATTGAAGAGATAATGGGTATTCATCTGCACGATTTTGGTATATTCATAGAAATAGAGCCAGATGAAGAAGAAAAACAAAAACTAGAACAAAATATACAGCAATCTATTCAAGCTGGTAAGATTGACCTTGATGACGCTATAGATATTAGAGCTGTCAAAAACTACACTCTAGCAAACACTCTTCTTAAAATAAAGAAAAAGAAGAAGCAGCAAGAGGATATGAAAAATCAACAACAAGCTATTCAAATGCAAACTCAGTCAAATACTCAGTCTGCACAAGCCGCATCACAAGCTAGAATCCAGGAAGAGCAACTTAAATCACAAATGGAAGCTGAAATGCTTCAGATGAAGGCTCAAATAGAGCTTCAGCAAATGCAAGCTAAAAAAGAAATAGAAAAAGAAATGTTGCAGTTAAAGCATCAATTTGATATGCAGCTGAAACAGATGGAATCAGGTATGGTTTCTGAAAAAGAAAAATATAAAGAGGACAGAAAAGATAAAAGAACAGACAAGCAGGCAACACAACAAAGCCAGCTTATAAGGCAAAGAAAAGAAAACTTACCGCCAACAAACTTCAGTGAAGAGGGGTCTGTTGATGAAATTCTTGGAAACTTATCAGGTGTGATGGGTCAAGAAAATGTATAGTTTTTTTAATTAATTTTGCATTATAAATTTAAATTTAATCTATTATGAGTGACGTAAATCAAGATGTCGACTTTAAAGTTGACCTATCTAAACCTCCTGTAAAAAAAGGAGAAGAAGATAAAAAAGAGCAAGAAACTGCCGAAGTCGGAAGTGAAAATACGACAAACTCGGAAGTTCGAGAAGAAAAAGCCCCTGAGCAACAGCCAGAAGCTGATGAAAATATTAAAGCAGAGGAAGAAGTCCCTGCAAAAAAAGAATCCGATGAACCTCAAGAACAAAAAGAGGTAAAGGTTTCTAAAGAAGAGATAATTGCTGAGTTCCTAACTAGTAAATACAGTATGGGGCTTGAGGAATTAGAAGACGTTCTTTCAAATAAAGACAAAAATACACAAGAGCTTCCTGAGGAGGTTGAAAAGTATTTGCAATACAAAAACGATACTAAGCGTGGCTTAAAAGATTTTGTAAAAGCAAACGAAGATGTTTCTGAATATGAAGAAACAACTTTGCTGCGTGAATACTATAAGCAATCAAATCCTGAGCTTGACGATTCCGATATTGATTATTTGATAGAGGATAAATTCACTGTAGATGAAAACACTGATACAGAGAAAGACGCCAAGAGGAAGAGTCTTGATAAAAAGCAAGAGCTACATAAAGCTAAGCAGTATTTTCAACAGATGAGGGATAAATATAAAGCACCACTTGAGTCAAGTTCGGATGCTCTTCCTGAAGATGCAAAAAAAGCTGTTGAGTTTTATCAGCAATACAATGATGAAAAGGCGAAAGAGCAAGAGCAAAATGCAAAAAGACGAACAGTTTTTGAGCAGAAAACCTCTAGTTTTTTTAACGATGACTTCAAAGGTTTTGATTTTAAAATCGGAGAAAAAACATTAACATTCAAGCCTAAAGATAAGAATGAGGTTGTAAGCAAACAATTAGATTTAAACAATTTCGTTCAATCCTTTTTAGATGAGAATGGTACTCTAAAAAACGCACAGAAATATCATACAGCTCTTAACATGGCTATGAACCCAGAAGCTTATGCTAAGTTCTTTTATGAGCAAGGCAAGGCAGATGCGGTAAATGAAGTTGTTAAGGACGGTAAAAACATAGATATGAACGTGCGTACAAATGTTGATTCATCGAAACCTGGGACTAAATTTAAAGTCGTCAATGACGGTACTAACTTTGGTCGTGGGCTTAAAATAAGAAAAAAATAATTTTAAAACCTTAAACATTTTACAAAAATGGCACAATCAATTACTTTTGATGGAACTGGAGCTGTTGGAGGCTCTACTTCATTAACACCTGCACCTGGTAAGTCTTTGCAAAACAGCAACTACTTAACTAACGCAGACTACGACTTTGCTCAGCAATATCTACCAGATTTATATGAGCAAGAATTTGAGCGTTACGGAAATCGTTCTGTAGCTTCTTTCTTGCGTATGGTAGGAGCTGAAATTCCTTCTTCTTCTGATTTAATCAAGTGGAGTGAGCAAGGAAGACTACACGTACAAGATTCTGGAGCTATTGGAGCTAACGGAACTACTATTGACGGTTTAACTGCACACAGTTTCCGCACAAACCAGACTATTATCATTTCAACTGCTGCTGGAGTTCAGGCAAAAGC
>Ga0213858_10001138_pt1 | contig 12656 bp, 8 predicted proteins | sample PICome_FD_160122 | JGI IMG/M metagenome (GOLD analysis project Ga0213858, IMG submission 160122) | Coastal seawater microbial communities near Pivers Island, North Carolina, United States - PICO245 | ecosystem: Environmental > Aquatic > Marine > Coastal | place: USA: North Carolina | collected... | reverse complement strand
TCATCAACGGAAACTTCAACCTGTGGCAGAGAGGAATCGGCACCGACTCTGGTTTCACTGGTGCTGGTTCGTCCTACTTCGCAGATAGATGGGTTCGTACATCCAATGTCTCTGGTGGCGCGACGGATCAAAAGGTCGAAAGAAAGGCCTTTGCTCTGAGTCAGAACGCAGTTCCTCACAACCCAAGATACTACACTCGACTCACTACTCCTAGTGGTTCCGATGTCCAGTCCACGGTACAAGGAAAGTATGGAATAGAGCAAAGAATCGAGGATGTTCGAACCCTAGCAGGCAAGAACATGACAATCTCCTTCTGGGCGAAGGCAAGCACCACTGGATCAATTGGTGTTGGATATAGTAGATTCTATGGAGGAGATGGCGATAACAGAGACGGTAGACTGATCAAAACCGTTGCGGTCGGACCCAACTGGAGGAAGTATGTCCTCACCACATATGTTCCACCAATTCCAAACGGAAAAACTGAATTCACCGATAGCGATGGCTTCTTCAACAGTTTCTTTGCCGTCACCTTGTTCACCCAACTAAGAACGGGAGTTCTTGGAAACGATACGGGATCTCCCATTGATCTCGGTGGAGGAACCGAACTTGATATTGCACAGGTTCAGGTCGAAGAGGGTGCCAGAGCAACCGAGTTTGAAATCCTTGCGCCTGGTGCAGAGTTGACACTTGCTCAACGATATTACCAGAAGTCATATGCTCCCCATATCGCTCCTGGCACGGAAACTACACAGCGACAAGTTAACGCTGCCGACAATTCAATTTCCACCAATGGTGGCGTCCTTCATGTTCAGGAACAATTCCCAGTTGAAATGAGAGCGTTCCCAACAACTACCATCTTCGATGGGACAACTGAGAATCAGTTTAGAATCATCGCTGGAGCCGACAATACCTCGGCACCTATCTCTCTCAACGAAGCCGCCAACAGAACATGCACGGTTAGTGGGGCATTCTCAAGCACAACTGGTATTCGTCAGATTAGCAAGACGGACACGCAAGGAGCCCTTCTCGCTCAGGTGAAATTTAATTACACAGCAGACGCCGAATTGTGATATACATAGACTAAAGGGAGATGTCCATTGGCACAAAGTCATATTAAACTTACGGGTGGTGTTGGTGACGGTTCAAGAATCGCCAACAGTATCACACAAGTAAATCACGGTTTCGTCGTCGGTCAAGCGGTTCGATTCAACAGAACCGCTGCCACGGGAACGGGTTCAAATCAATACATCGCTGCGAAGGCAGACTCAGCCGAAAACTCGGAAGTCGTTGGTGTAGTCTCGGCAGTTGTCGGTGCAGACAACTTCACCATCACCTATTCTGGTGAGGTGGATATAAGCACCTTTGACTCGAACTTCGCACTTGCAGACGATGATGTTTTCTTCCTTTCAGATACAACTGCTGGACTATTGACCAAGAATCCTCCCAGTGCTGCGGGTGCGGTCATCAAGCCCGTGCTGGTTCGAACGAACAACAACAATGCAATCGTAACCAACTATGTCGGAACCGTCATCGGAGGAACCTCGGTAGTAAGTCTCGATGGCGTTCAACCAGTAGGAACAATTCAGCCATTCGCTGGATCCTCTGCCGATGTTCCAAATACATGGTCACTATGTGACGGTGGCGCTCTAAGTGTAGACGACTATCCAGATTTATATACTCGTCTCGGAAAAAACTTTGGTTATCGTATCAAAGTAACAGGTACGATTCCAAGCACAGTTTTAGTGGGACATTATGTTGAGGGGCGATCTGGTAGCGGAAATAATTTTCAAACGAGTGGAATTGTCACACAAAAAACAGACAATTTTGTTGTAGTTGAAATTAATCACTTATCACTTCAGGGTGATGTTCTTCGTCCTCACCGAGCAGAATTTGGTTCCGATATCGTTAACAATCTTGTTGTTCCTGTAACAGTTTCAACAACCCATGTTGGTGCAATAGCGCCCTCGACTGCGGTTTCACAACCAACCTCACCAATAACTATTTCCGTTGATTCTGTTACGGTAGAGAGTTTAAGAAAACCAGATCTTCGAGGTAAGTTTGTTCTGGGGCAGGTTGCATCCGAATCAGATCTTACGGCAATTGATCTTCCATCCACAATATCCAGCATTGAGTCGGGAGAGTTTGGCGGAGAGTATATTACAACTTCGGTTAGTGACATAGGTCAGTTTAGCGAAGGAAGTGCCGGTGGTGTAGGAAACATTCCACCATACCAGGCAATGAACTGGATTATCAAGGTGACTCCTCGGGCAAAGGCTGCTCTTCTGGACAACCTGACTGCTGCATTCAAACTATCGGATCTTGCAGATGTCAACGCACCAGAGATCAGTGCCAGATCTGGTGACATCCTGATTTACGATCAAAACTCTCCCGATGGTGCCAAGTATCGTCCGTATCGTCTGTTCACTGATTACCCAGACAGTGCGGAGAACACCATTCAGATCGTAATGGATTCGGGAAACCCCAGAATCAAGATAGGAAACACCGCTCTCACTCAAGGATTTGGTGTAGACCTTAATGGTCTTGCACAAGAAACCTTCCGAGTAGTGAATCAAGGAAATGTCGGAGTAGATATCAAGACCAGTAACGATGGATCAAATCTCTCGGTTGGTGTTGGTACTGCCGCCGTAGATACCGCATCTCTTCAGGTTGGATCGAAGGGTCTCAAGTTCTCGCTCAACAGTAATATTGTAACTGGCATCAGAAAAAGCGTCAGGGCAGCAGGAAGTGCCACCGATGATCGCCTTGTAACTGAACAGGGTATCCGAGAGGCAATCGATGCTATACAATCCACTGTGGAATCCGCTCTGGAATTTGGTGTTGTTCCTCTTGAGGCTGGAAATGTAACCATGCCTTGGGGTGGAAGCGTTAGGTTTGATGTTGCAAGTTTGAACACAACCACCGCAAGATTTACTGTCACTAATAACAGCAGCATCAAAATCAATGTCACGGGTTGTGGTCAAACCGAAAAGCAACAGACCTACGAGAGAAGTGATGCTTATGGAATTGCCATTGGTCCAGTCAATATCAACGCAAATTCTGCTAAAACTTTCGATCAAACCCTAACTGGTATCAGTCAAGTAGGAGCGAGTGCAAGACAAAGTTCAGGTTTACTTATCGTAAAACGAGGATAATAAATGAGTTCATCAGCAATTAGTCTAAAAGGTGCGTTGGGAAGAGACGCACTAAGAAACCTCCTCTCGAACCCCGCGTTCGACGAGTGGAGTCGTGGTATCTCCTTTGGTATGACTACCAGTAGTGGAACCTCGAAACTGGTGAACGGGCCTGATGCCTGGTTTGCTCGTTACTTTCCCAGTAATGGGTCAACCAGCGATCTTTTCGTCATGGAAAAGAAGAAGTATGTCTTGGGACAAACCGAGGTAGAGGGCAACCCAACTTTCTACAATCGATTCTATGGCGGAACAATCGGCGCGGGAACTAGCGGCGAGGAGCAAATTACATTCTCCCAGAGAATTCCAAATGTTCGTATTATGCAGGACAAGACAGTCACCTTGCAGTTTTATGCCAAGGGACACACAACCGATCAGAAACTAGCCGTAGGATTCACTCAGGTCTTTGGTGTTTCTGGTGGTCCCGACGAGTTCGGAGACTCTGGACAGGCATCAAGTCCCGTACAGGTAGAAGGTCAACAGGTAACACTCACTCAGGAGTGGGCGAAGTATACCCTTCAGTACAACATCCCCAGCATCACTGGTAAGGGTATTGGAACAAGCGGTGCCAACTACACCGAGTTAAACTTCTTCTTACACGCAGGTGCAACTGCCGCTAGATCAACTAGAAGAAATCTGCCAGGAGCAATCAACTTCGGTGCAACACTGGACATCGGATCAGTTCAGTTGGAGGGTGGAGTAGACGGTTCACAGATGGAGAACATCTCATCAAGCACTCCATTCATCGACATGATCGGCGCCCAAGTGACCGCTATTGCTTCTGGTAAGGTTACGCGAGGTGTATCGGGTGCGGGTGATGCTGGACAGATCGCAGAGTATAAAGGAATTACTACTGCATCTTTCCCAACGGCTGGTGCAACCATCTATATAAATCTGAACGATGCAAACTCGACCAACGGAAACAACATTCTGAAGTATGGTCAGTTCTTTAACACTGATGCAGTCACCGATCCAATTTTTATCGTCTCACCTTCCGAGTTTGGTGACTTAACTGGCTCCGCAACAGAGGACATCGAAAAGGTTATTTGTTTTGCAACCCCAAGTGCAGATGATAAGACCGTTCTAGAGGTAATTTCGTCGAACGAAAGAGATACAACAGGGGAAGAGAACTCTACATTCAATGTATTGGCTATTCAACTGGGTGTTGCGGGAAGTCTTCTTGGTGGAGATCAAGGAACAGCAGGTGGTGGTGCCGCTGATGGTGTTGCTAGTAATGATGGTCAAGGAGACGCAGGTACAGGTAACGAGAATGATCCACCAGAAGAGGATCCAGATGAAGGCAATTGCCCCGAGTGTCAACCACTTTGATTAAGGAATCAATAAATGGGTAGCGAAGTAGGTTCAGTAAAAAGAAAAAGAGATCAGGTTGGTGTTTTCCGAACAGACACCACCGTGTATGTTTCCACGACTGGAAGAGATACCAATAGCGGTCTGTCTGAGTCTACTCCTTTCCGAACGATTCAGAAAGCATTCAACTTTCTGAAGAACTATACATTTCTTGAAGGCGCAAACATTACGATCAAATTGGCTTCTGGTTCTTATAGCGTATCCTCTACAATATTAGCAGATCACCCTCAAGGAGAACAAATCACTCTCCAAGGCGAATCGGGAATCATATCGGGAATAAACAAAGTAACCAACTATACAGACACATCTTCTTACAATGGAAGAGTAGGATCGTCTAACTACAGAAAAATTTTAAGATCTTTAGATGACACAGGACTATATTCAACTGGTCAAAGATATGATATGACAGTTCAGTATTCAGGAACAGAAAATCCCTTTCCCTCTACTAGTGCTGCCTCGGGTAAGTATCTAATCATATCTCCGATAGATTCTAATTATGAAGTGCAATTAACATACAACGATTCTTCTGTTGGGCTTGGTTCATTAAATGATAACACTGATGTTAAACGATTCGATGAATCCCAAGTAACAATGAGAAGATTTTTCGGTTTTGGTGCCCAGAAAATTAAACTCAACACAAACGACATTGGGACAAATAAAACTTTAGTAGAAAATAGAATTAGAAATAACAATCCATTTACTACAACAGCAGGATCTGTAACAGGTAGGCTTCAAACTTTAGCGGAACCTGATAGAACAAATCCTTTTGTTGGATCAAACACAACTGTTCCCGTTCGATATGTGGGAACAGTTATAAATGTGGTGGGGGATATTGATGGTCTTAAAATCGATAACTGTGCCTTAACCGTTAAAGATTTAGTTTTTGAGGCCCGCGATCCATCGACATCAAACGCATCTCCAGTAAAGTCTGCTGGAATACTAGTAACGAACGGTGGCATATGCACACTAAATCAGGGAGTTGCAGTTGCTAATTTTGATGTGGGTATTCGAGTAGAAAATAAATCGCTACTAAATCAAAGCAGCACAACCATAAATCCATATCAGTCTGTTACCAACTGTAAGACAGGAATACTGGTATCAGATGGATCTTCTTGCGTGCTTAACGGTGTTTTCGTCACGGGGTGTTGGAATGATGGGATTGTTGCCAACGGACACTCTGACGCGGACTTATCTAGTTGCGCCGTCGTCGGTTGTGGAAGACACGGATTCCTTTCTTCAAGAAACAGTGACATAATCGCAAACCGTTGTATCTCTGCCTATAATGTACAAAATTCAACATCAGGGTTTTCAGTAAACACGCAGTCTGGAATGGGGTTTGGAGCAAGACTCAATTCAAATATTGAATGTGTTGGATGCTACTCTTTTAGAAATGGATATGGTTACTACGGCGACAAAAATGGGTCATTAATGATAACATCCTCTGACAGCAGAGATAACATGGACTATGGTCTTTGTGTTGCAGAAAACGCAAATGGAATTGTTGGTCCATATTTTCATTCAGAGGCAGACGCTGCTGGAGTTCTGGTTTCTGATTCTGGCTGTTGCAAACTGGTGGACTGCAAGTTTAGTAATGTCGGATTTGATACCGAAACAAATGTTGATGGATCATGTTTTACTGCTGCCGCCATGGGTAATCTCAGCATCTATGATGTTAATGTGAGCAACTATGCCAATAATGCAATAGAATGCATTTATAATGGACTGGTGGTTGGAGACGGACTAAATATAACTGAACACGCAAATACCACAGGAGATGCGGTCAACGCAACCTATGGTTCCACGGTTCGATTAGCAGGATCTGATGTGGGAAATAAACCAACCAATAGATTCTCTCTACAGAATGGTTATGTAGAAATTAACGGAGTTGAAGTAGATGAGTGATGAAAAAAGAATTCTTATTTACGACGACGAAGGAAATGTAAAAGAAAACATTCCTTACGATGCCGAAAATGTTCTCCGTCCTTTAAACAGCACAGAAAACATGGCTGTTATCCCCACGGGAATTAAACTGGCTTCTTTTGCTGATGCTAGCGATAGCATTATTAAACAAAATATTCCGAAGACTCTACGAACAGAGAAAAAGAAATCTCATGACGCTGATATAGTCGGTCCTACTCGTCACACCATTCCCAGAAGAATAGGTCAAACATCAGAGGTAGTCGGTAAAGTTATCCTTGGTGGTCAACATGCTTTTGGACAAACACTGGATGGCTTATATTATGGAGCGGGTTCAACCGTTTTCTACAATTTTAATTATCCAAATATATTCGATGAATTAAAATTAACTAGAGGTGATAATTTTCAAATACTTAACACCAATATTTCTTTGATGGATGGTATTTATAAATTCAATTCTCATACAGATGGACAGATAAAAGCAAGAAAAATTTTAGGTGCAACTGGAGGGGAGACCTTCGGATTTTTTAGTTACGGATTTAGTGCCGCAACAGGTGAAGGTTTCCATATGATTCGTCTCCAAGAGTTATCAGGAAGTGTGTATGGTGCTAGTGCGAGTGTGGAAGGATGTGGCGTATATTCATATTCTGAAAATCTAAGACAATCAAGATATAAAGTATCCACGGTAGACCCAGATGGAGATGTGGGAACATCCAACTCTGTTGTTCATGATGGGGGGGTTTACAAGTTCGGAAATTCTTCTGCACGCTTTCCCACCACGGGAAGCACAGGAAGTCACTTACTAGTCGCATATGACGACGACTTTACCCCAACCGAATCTGGAGGCTCTGTATACTTTAGACTTTCTTTCTGGGTTAAGTTTGCTAGTTCCTCTCCAACGAAGGACATGGTTTTAGTAAGTCAGGCTAATAATAATGGCACTGGTGTTTACGAACTTAAATTTACACACAGTCCCAGAACACTCACATTTTCATATTCTACGAATGCTAGCGGAAGTGATCTAGACAACACTTTCTCTGCTTCCATATTAGCAACTTTAACCGATTGGAATCATGTTCAAGTCGAGGTTGCACCATATAAAGAAGTTAGAATTTACATAAATGGAACTCTAACCGCAGTTGATGCCATCGGGCCAGGCAGCGAGGAAATTTTCGTAAATGTAGAAGACGCACCTTTTGTTATTGGTGCGAAAGATGATGGAAGTCTTCCCTTTGAGGGGAATATAGACGAACTTGAAATGTTGTGGGCCGCTTCGACCGTAGCGAATCACCCAAATATTTACTTCATGGCGGGACCAACAGGTTCAACTGCGGCCACAGGATCAACTTTTGGTCTGCCAGCAGGAGGTGTTACGGGAACCACATTCACCAGTCTTCTTTTCAATATGAATGGTCCTAGCGGATGTAAATTGTTTACAGAAGACGGAACACAAAGTAAAGAGGTAACAGGAAATGTGGTAGGGTATGATGACGACAGAAGAATTCTTCTTGTGTCTAATTATGGTATTAGTATAGGATCTTTTGCGACCAGTAAAGGATTTGTCAAAGGATATAATGAAGGTTTAACCAACGGAACGCCAGGAACAACAGCCAATAGTTTAGCACGACACCCATTCCTTGGAGAAATCATCGGCATAACTGCTCAAGGAGCAAATGTCACAAATCTAAAACGAGTTCTTGGTTATCAACAAGAAACAAATAATTTAAGAGACATGTTCTATGTTGGGATGACAGGAAACAGCGGAAGTTCTGGTGATTTTAAAAACCTGTTTGGAGTCGCTGGTGCTTGTGCCGCTTTCGGATCTCGCACTCTTTCCTTCTACCCAAGTGATTATGAGATGGTTCGCACAAACAAAGCACTTCTATCGACAGGAGTCGGCGGCGTTAGTCTTTCGGAATCTATGGTCTACTTTGACCTTGATGGTGTTTCTTTTGCCGTCACTGAGGCACAACTTTCGGCTTTCCAAGCAGATTGTCAAACATATAGAGAAATTAAAGAGAATGATGTATCCGAAAAAATTTCTGCGATTTATGGTGCTACCAACCTCCAAGACTTATCCGCGAGCAGCAACACCAAAGTTATTGATGTTGATTACTCTCCCTTCATCGGAACAAAGAAACTACCAACCACCCCAGAGGGTAGAAACTTTGACGGAGCATTCGTCTTTAAGGGCACCTGAGTTTGAGATTTGTTCAAACCAAAAAAGAAGTTTCTATTAATGGCAAAAAATTTGATATTGATTTGTTTATGAAACTAGAACCAGAGTATCATTATGATCCCGAGTGGATGGTAGTGTATGAGCCCAATAAAAGACACACTGTTTCTAATGGTAAAATTTCAATCTCTAAGGAAAAGGTCTGGGAGGATGGAGATCGATATCTTTGTAGGGCCAGCGACTTAGTATACCTAAAAGCCTATTTAGAAAGTGAGAGTTGACTCCTCTCCTACATAATATAAAGGAGAATCTAAATGGCATTACCCACAACCAGAGAAGATCTCAAGCAATACTGTCTTCGTAAGTTAGGTGCGCCCGTTATCGAAATCAATGTAGACGATTCTCAACTAGAGGATCGCATCGATGACGCACTCTCCCTTTTTGCAGAGTACCACTTCGACGGTGTAGAGAAGCGATACTACAAGTACGCCGTGACACAAGACGATCTTGATAGAGCAAAGGCAGATCCCCAGAATGGTGGATACATCTCCACCAACGGCATCGACCCCTCAATTATGACCATAACAAGACTCTTTCAGTTTTCTGAAAGCACGGTCAACATGTTTGATGTTCGGTATCAAATCGCACTGAACGACTTCTATGGCATTCGTACAGGTCTGGGTAGCATCTCCAATTACGATATCACCAAGAGACACTTATCTCTTCTTCAGCAGATGCTTGATCCAGAGAAGATGATTCGGTTCACCCGAGTTACAAACAAACTTTACATTGACATGAACTGGGATGAGGATGTAGAGGTAGGAACGAACCTTGTGTTCGAGTGCTATTCGAAGATTGACCCAGAAACATACGGCGAAATCTACAAGGATAAATTCCTTCTTAAATATACCACCGAGTTATTCCGCTACCAGTGGGGTGCGAACCTCTCGAAGTATGACGGCATTCAGTTGCCTGGTGGAGTCCAGTTCAACGGTAGACAAATCATGGATGAAGCCAGAGAAAGATTGGATAAACTCGAAGAAGAGATGTCACTCAAGTACGAACTACCCCCAGACTTTATGGTAGGTTAATATGGCAAAGAACAGTTACTTCAGGGATGTAAACACAGAGAATGATCTTCTCCATGACCTGACCATCGAAACAATCAAGATTCATGGTCGTGATATGGTGTATATTCCTCGCACTCTTGTGAATGAAGATGAACTGTTTGGAGAGGACACCATTTCTAAATTTGAGAACGGTGTAGAGATTGAAATGTATGTTCAGTCAGTTGATGGATTCGGAGGAGATGGAGATTTCATCAGCAAATTTGGCCTTGAAATCCGTGACACCGTAGAACTTGTCGTATCGAAAAGAAGATTTGAAGAGTCGTTCAGTCACGATTCGAACATCACCCGACCGAGAGAAGGTGATCTTATTTTCTTTCCTCTCTCTAAAGGCTTGTTTGAAATCAAGTTCGTTGAGCATGAGAACCCCTTCTACCAGTTAGGTAAACTGTACACATACAAACTCTCATGTGAACTCTTCAACTACAGTCATCAGGATATGGATACTGGATTCTCCGAGATCGATGAGGTCGAAGAGATTGAGAACACTCTTGCTATTGATCTTACAATGGGATCTCTGGTCGGAACCACGGCCGATTACTTTGATGGGGAAACCATCTACCAAGGAGCATCACTCGCTCTTGCCACAGCAACCGCAGTTGTTGTCGATTGGAACTCCAGCACCAAGGTTCTCCGTATTGATCAGGTCAAGGGACGAACCGATCCAAACACAGACGAACTCATTCTTAACTCCTCTGCGTTCGTCAACGGAACCAATGTCATCGGTGGTGATTCGGGAACTATCTACGCTCTCTCTTCACAGACCACATCCGATACTATCGTTGGTCAGGATGGATATAACAATAGTTCTGAGATAGATAAGTTCGCTGACAAGAATGATCTAATTGACTTTACCGAAACGGATCCATTCTCGGAGGGTAACTTCTAATGTTTGGACACTTCTATCACAACACGGTTCGTAAACTGGTTGTCGCATTTGGCACGCTTTTTAATGAGATTGATGTAAAGCGTTACAATGCTGATGGATCTGTCAAAGAGACAATACGAGTGCCATTAGGTTACGGTTCCAAAGAAAAATTCTTAGTTCGTCTTCGACAGCCAAGTTCAATCAGCGATGATCCTAAGACTAGAGTAACTACTCCCCGTCTTGGATTCGAGATGACTGGGTTTGCATATGACACCACACGCAAAAGAAATACACTTCAGAAAAGAATCGCTACTGGTGCCACAGAAGAGGGAACATATCTTCGAAGAAATTTTGCTGAGGTTCCCTATACTTTTGACTTCACACTTTCGGTGTTTGCTAGAAACATGGATGATGGCCTACAGATTGTAGAGCAGATCCTTCCATTCTTTACGCCTGAATTTACAGTCACGATCAAAGTAAACGATCTTAACACTAGCATCGATGTTCCTATCGTAATCAATAGTGTGAGTCAGACAGATGAATACGATGGTGATTTTGAGTCAACCAGACTACTAACATTTGACATCAACTTCACCGCAAAATCTTATGTGTATGGTCCAATCAAAGAAGGCAGGGTTATCAAGGATGTCATCGTTACGAACTTCCTTGCCGACTTCACCTCTACAGGTGGAATCACTGGTGCAACAGGCGCACTATCCCGCGTGGATGTTGGCATCACTGGACCCAGTGGAGCAGACTCTAACCTTGTCACGGGTTTCTCCGCAGACACAGAATTATTTGTTTATGGTTATACAGCGGGAGTAACAGGAGGCCCTGGCATAGATGTTCTGGGTAATACAATATGAAGAAAAAAACGGTTGAGGAAAAGATTTCCGACGCCCTCGATATTGAAGCAGTTGAACCAGAAATTGTCGAAGAACCAAAAGAGATTGAAAAGTCTGAACCAAAGGCAATTGAAGTATCTGCCGATGTAGACTTGAGGCGAGATTACAAGCACGCTCGTCGTAATCTCAGGGATCTGATCAAAACAGGTAACTCTGCGATAGAGGGTATACTCAATGTAGCGTCCGAGGGAGAACATCCCCGTGCGTACGAAGTTGCTGCACAGTTGATCAAAGTGGTGGCAGACACCAATAAGGATCTGATGGATCTTCACAAGAAGATCAAAGATATCAAGTCCGAGGATGTCAAACTAACGCAAAACAATACAAACAATGCGATCTATGTTGGATCGACCAGTGAACTACAGTCTCTGATCAACACCTCTCGATCGAATGTGAAGAGACTCCGTGATAATAATGAGGATGTGATTGATGGCGGGGTATGAAAAAGAAGGTTACTTAGGAAATAAAAATCTCAAGGCTGCTGGATCTAAGGTCGAGTTCACCAAAGAACAGGTCGAGGAGTATATCAAATGCTCCAAAGATCCACTGCACTTCATTCGAACCTATGTGAAGATTGTGTCACTAGACGAGGGACTTGTGCCCTTTCAGATGTACGACTTCCAAGAGGACATCGTAAACAAGGTACACAACAACCGCTTCGTGATTGCCAAACTGCCTCGACAGACAGGCAAATCAACAACGATGATTTCATATCTGCTTCACTACATTCTGTTCAATCAGGATGTCAATGTGGCTATTCTTGCCAACAAGCAAGCAACGGCAAGAGAACTCTTGCATAGGTTGAAGTTAGCATATGAGTATCTGCCTCTTTGGATGCAGCAGGGCATCGTGGAATGGAACAAGGGTTCCATTGTCCTAGAGAACGGTTCTAAGATCATCGCCTCGTCCACCTCAGCGTCCGCTGTGCGCGGTGGATCGTTCAACATGATCTTCCTCGACGAGTTCGCGTTCGTCCCACAGGGGGTCGCTGAGGAGTTCTTCTCGTCCGTCTACCCCACCATCACCTCTGGTAAGTCAACGAAGGTGCTGATCGTGTCCACCCCGAAGGGGCTGAACATGTTCTACAAGTTCTGGAACGATGCGGTG
>Ga0213858_10001136_pt1 | contig 12660 bp, 10 predicted proteins | sample PICome_FD_160122 | JGI IMG/M metagenome (GOLD analysis project Ga0213858, IMG submission 160122) | Coastal seawater microbial communities near Pivers Island, North Carolina, United States - PICO245 | ecosystem: Environmental > Aquatic > Marine > Coastal | place: USA: North Carolina | collected... | reverse complement strand
TAGAGGTGATATGATTGTACGTTCTAACAATACACCTGAAGCCACACAAGATTTAGAAGTGATGCTCTGTTGGCTAAACAACCAATCTGCAAAACCTCGCGCTAAATACTCTATAAGACATACTAGCAATGAGCAGAAAGCCATCATTAAGGAGGTGGTTTATAAAATAAATATTGAGACCTTAGATAGAAATAGAGAAGATAAATCATTGAATATGAATGATATTTCTAAAGTTAAAATAAGGACGACAAAACCTTTGATGATTGATTCTTACAGGGAGAATAGAACAACTGGGAGCATTATTCTCATTGATGATACCACTAACGAAACTGTTGCCGCAGGAATGATAGTCTAACTACAATATAATGAGATATAATATAATAGGTAAATTAATTATTTTATTGCTTACAATTTCTTGCAATAGCAAAAACAACCCTTCAATAACCGTTAATGAAATTTACGTTTCTGGTATCGATGATAAATTTATCTTTGAAAAATTTGACAGTTTGCCACTAAATAAGGCTATTAAACCACACATCAAAGGTTCAACAGCCACGTATTACAAAGACACGATATTTAGTCAATTAAAAGACGATGATGGTGCAATTGCAAGTGTGATGGGGCCAATGGATAAAAGGATGGTACAAAGGGCAGAATTTTCATTACAATTAGATAAATATTACTATAAGAAGAATGCATACCTAGCATTTGATTTTTTAGTACCAAGTACATTTGATGTTGATGAAAATAATCTTGGAAGAGAAACCATGATTTTTCAAATTCACTCTAAACCTAATAAAGGTGAAACATGGCAATACTATAAAGATCAGATGCCATATAATAGACCTTCAATAGCAATTTATTTAGGAAAAAATAAAAGTAATTATTATTTATCATTAAGATATGGACTAAATGGTGATACAGATAAAGCTTATAAAGACTACAAATGGTTTTTAGCCGGTTATAAGAATATAGAACCCAATGAGTGGCACACGATAAAATTAAACTATAAATTAAGCGATACCAACACGGGTTTTATACAATCTTGGATAAATGGGAAAAGTTTTACCCCATTTAATGGGAAGCACAATAAGATTTATGGTGCAAACATGCATAATGAGGCACCTCCTTATTTAAAGTTTGGCCTTTATAGAGCATGGCCTGATACACATACACATGAAGTTTATTATGACAATTTAGTTATCGCAAATAAGTTAGAGAATTTGTTAAATGAAGATGAGTTAGAAAAGCACATAAATGTCAATAAAAAACAACAAAAGGTACCTATTCATCTTTAAATTTAGTAACGATAGTAGTCTTAAATGAATTTTAAAAAGAAAAATCTAAACAACGATTTTAAAGAGGTAATCAATAAAGGAATTATCTCTTTTTTGTTACGCATTGTTGGGTTCTTATCTGGCTACGCCTTTATCTATTTAGTAGTAAAGTATTTTGGGAGTGAAACTCAAGGAAGGTTATCCTTAGCTTTTTCTTTTATGGTTATTGGAGCCCTTTTTAGTAAGTTAGGGATGGATTTAGGATTTGTAAAAATTTTTGCTATAAAAGATAATTTTAATAATTCCAAGGGGCTCTATTTTAAGATTTTACCCCTGAATTTTGTAGTTACCTTGTTACTGTGTCTAATAGTATTTTTATTTTCAGATTATATTGCAGTTGAGTTCTTTAATGACATTGAGTTTTCTATTTTTCTAAAATGGACCTCACCTTGTATTTTGTTCTTTACCATCACCCAAATTAATGCAGGTGTTTTTAGAGGGCTCAAACATAACGCTCTCTATTCATTTTTATTTAATGGTGGAAGATACTTGTTTGCCTTAATAATATTTTTAATCATTTATCTTCTTGGATATAATAAACCAGAAAGCTCCGTAATTGCCCATACCGCAGCAATATTTTTATTATTCTTAATTTCTTGTATTTATATTTTTAAGTATTTGTTTCCAAGATCAACAGTGACTAATTACTCTTCTAAATCCTTTATAAAGGAGTCCTTTCCAATGTTAATGTCTGCTACGATGACAGTTTTTTTGGGATGGGCAGACACCATAATGTTAGGTATATTTAAAACATCTAGTGATGTTGGTGTGTATGCAGTAGTCTTAAAAATTGCGGTGATTATTAGTTTCACGTTGCAGGCTATTAATTCTATTTTAGCACCAAAACTTTCCCATACCTATAATGATAAAAATTATAAGTCCTTTAATAATCTTATTAAACATTCGACACAATTAAATTTTGTAATTTCTTCTATTACCATTATTCTAATAATAATTTTTAGAAATTTTATTCTAGGTATATTTGGTGAAGAATTTATGGTAGCTTCGAATGCATTAATTATTTTGTGCTTAGGACAGTTTTTCAATGCTTTTTGTGGTCCTGTTGGAATTGTATTACAAATGACCGGGAGACAAAAACTATTTCAGAATATATTATTATTAGGATTTATAATAAATATAGTTTTAAATTATATTTTAATAACACCTTATGGAGTTACTGGTGCCGCAATTGCCTCTGCGGTCAGTCTAATTGTATGGAATTCAATAGCTTTTTACCATGTGCGTCGTTTAAGGAAATTGATAATGCAGACTCAATAATAAAAAACTAAATGAAAATAAATATTGACAAAACAATTGTAAGAATTATTTTATTTGCTTTATTGACAAAACTCTTGTTTTCTTATTTAAATATAAAATTTGGGTGGTGGCAAAGAGAACTTATTCCATATACAGATAGGTATAATTTTTTAGGTATTCCAAAATCATATGACAAACAAGTTGAGTTTGCTATCATACCACTGATTTTTTTCTACATTATAAAAAATCACAAGTATTTTAAAAGTGGTTTAATATTAATCTTCATTTTTTTAGTAATGTTTGGATTAAATATCTTCACATCAATATATAATTCTATACCGATAATTGATTCCATTGAATATACTTTTAAAATATATTCTCCTATTCTATTGTTTACGGTTCTTGTGATTCATTTTAATAAATATGATTATGACTTGAAAAAAGTGATTACGCGATTTATTTCATTTTGTTTTGTTTTAACCTTAGTCGGATATATTTTTCTTGAAAAAAGCTACAATCATGATAAGTTATGGTTACCTATTTATTTTTCAAGCGTCCACACACATAGTTATGTGATGGTTATTTCAGCTATAGGTTTTTCTTTTTTGCTGTACAAGGATAAAAAATATATAAGTTTTTTACTATTCTGTGTAGCCTTTATCATATTTATGTATTTTGCTCACGGTGTAAGAACCACCTTAGTTTTTTTTCTTATCTACTTTGTTTTTACAAGCTTTACTATCCATAATTTATTCAAAATAATCTGGCTCAAAATATTATTTTTTATACCATTATTTGCTTTATTGATTTTATTAATCAGTCAGGATTTTGATTTAAATAAATTTTCTTCTGGAAGACTAGTTATGTATGAGGCCAAATATGAAATGCTAAAAGGTTATAATTCTATAGAGTATTTGGTTGGTAGAGGAAAAGGCTCTGATTTCATTAGGACTGATTATTGGATAAGAGTTGAAAAAAACTCCCATAATGATATTCTTACATTTTTAGTAGAAAACGGCATACCCTATACTTTACTTTTTCTCTTTACGATTGTTATCCTCGCTATTCCAAACGGAAAGTTTAAATTCGTTTTTTCAGGCACTGTATTTGCTTACTTAACAACATCTTTTTTAAGTAATGGTTTATCTATAAGACCTTTGGCAAGCTATTTATTGTTTTTAATTTTGGCCTATATTTATAGTATCTCAATAAATAAACCTAAAGAAATAATCTCTATATGAAAGGCATCAAAAAGCTATGAAAATTTTAATTATAAGTAATATGTATCCTTCAAGAGAGAAATCTTTTGCAGGAATTTTTGTAAAAAATCAATACGAGGCTATTAGAGACATAATGGTCAATGATGAGATTGATATTTTTTATATGAGACGTCGTTTTACTTCTAAATTAGGAAGCGCTTTAAAGTATATTTCAGCAGTTTTTGGGTTTGTTAAATTCTTATTTAAAAGGTATGACATTATTCATTTGCACTATTTGTACCCATTAATTTATTTAGCAAATTTTTATAAGATTCTATACCCTAACACAAAGCTTGTAGTTACTTATCATGGATCTGACGTTACAAAAAAAATTAACAAAAAGAACATTAAATCGGTAAGAAAATTATTAAAAAAAGTCGATTATCATATTCCTGTTGGGAATGCCCTTGCTAAAATTTTGGAGACAAAGACAAAGACTAAAGCAGATAAAATTTTGCCTGTTGGTGTTAATGACAAGGTGTTTTATTTTGAAAATGTTGATAAGGTATATGACTTCATTTATGTGGGTTCATTTATTCACAGAAAAGGTGTAGATCTTATTCTGGACATTATACCTGAATTAGAAGGGTCAATAACTATTTGCTTTGTGGGTCAGGGTGATTACATTGACTTAGTTAGAGAACTAGGTATTAAGTATAAAAACATTGAAATTTATGAAGACCTAAAACAAGATGAAATCCAGAAGTTGATTATTAGAAGTAAATTTCTTTTACTCCCAACCAGAAATGAAGGCTTTCCTACATCAACAATAGAATCTATGTATTGTGGGGTACCTGTATTAGTATCTGATATACCGCAGACAAAAGAACAAGTGGAAGAGGGTGAAAATGGATTTATAATACCCGTTGATGATAGAGGCGCACTTTTAAATAAAGTTAGAGAATTATCTAAAATAGATGAATTTCAATACAAGAAAATGGTTCAAAAGACATTAACCTATTACAGAGAAATTTCATTATCTAATGTTTGTAAAGAACTTAGTATTATTTACCAACAACTCATCAAAAATGTATAGAAAATTATATTATGCTGCTTACTTAATTTTTCTTAGGAATACTCCGGAGGATTTTAGACCATATTCACTTTTTTTCCCAAAACTAAGAAGCTTATTTGTGTCTTTTTACTTAAATGAGTGCGGTGTTAAATTGAGAGTAAAGTCTGGCGCGGAGATTTCTCCTTTCTGTTCTGTTGGCGATTTTTCAGAGTTAGGCACGAGATGTTTAATACAGTCAAACGTTACTATAGGAAACCATGTCATTATGGGACCAGATGTTAAAATATATTCCAGGAATCACAAATCAGAGCGCACAGACGTTCCAGTTCAGAGTCAAGGCAAAGAGTATTTCGAAACTCGTATAGGTGATGACGTCTGGATTGGTGCAAATGTCATTATTTTACCTGGTGTAACTATCGGTGATCATAGTATAATTGCTGCCGGATCAGTAGTTACGAAGAATATAGAAGCATATAGTGTTACAGGAGGCGTTCCAGCAAAACTAATTAAAAAGAGAGTTTAGTTATCTCGTTCGAGCATACTAATAATTAAAAACATGAATTTAAAATCCATTAATAAAGAAACATTACTATTTGTGTTTTCTTTTTTGGTTGGTGTGTCTTTGCCCTTTAAAGATCAATTGAGCACTGTAGCCTTAGTAATATTTACAACGTATTACCTTATAATTAGTTTCATTAATGGTTCTAAACTATCTTATAATATCATATTCCTTTTACCCTCACTTTTATTATTACCTAGATTATTAGGTTATTTTACTGGTGAACCAGGTTTGGCATTGAAAGAATTACTGCGCTCTTTACCACTTTTAATTTTATTCGTACCATTTTTTTTGTTTAAGTACAGCCAAAAAGTATTCATAAATAAGCTAGAACGCTATTTTTTGTTTGGGATTTTAATCGGTTTAGTACTTTTTATGATCTATTGTAATTTCACCGTAGTCAGTGAAATGGTTACAAAAAACGAACCAATAGAATACCTCTTTAGGTGGCGACATATGAATATAAACTTCGTTAAACCAGTAGAGACTCATCCTCCTTATGTTGGCATTTTAGCGGTGTATGCACTAATTAAGACCTTATACGATAAGGTATTTAAAACATATTTAAAAGTTATTATTACGATTTTAATACTATTTTTATTAGTGCAGTTATTAGCTAGAAATGCTTTAATTGTTTCTATTGCAGTACTAGTCTACACAGCAATTAAAGAACTTAATTACAGAGTAATGCTAGTGGTGGTTATATTAAGTGTTGCATTAGGTTTGCTAATTGTCAATCACCCTCACCCCTACCTTAAGAAAAAGCTTCTTGATAGATTAAATTTTACTGAAAAGAAAAAGTTTGACAAGAGATTAGACAGGACTAAAGCCTCGTATTTTGTTTTTAAAACATCTCCCATCATAGGTGTTGGGCCCGGTAACGATAATCGATTAAGAAAAGAACAATATAAAGCATTAGGGTTTTACAATGCATTTAAGTATAATTTTAATTCGCATAATCAATTTATGGAGTATCTAGTAAGTAGTGGTTTGGTGGGATTAATACTATTCTTATGCGTGTTATATTTTTTATGGTGCTTTTCTAAAGGTGCAAATGATTCAAGTAAACTACTAATAATTGCATTTATTTTTTCTTGTTTAACAGAAAGTGTTCTTGAAAGGTCTCTAGGAATCAAGTATTTTGCTTTGATTTCATTCTTCATCTTGTTAAGATTTTCGGGTGATGAACAAAAGCTAAGTCAATAATGACAGATAGAAACTTAATTTATTCGAATAAACTAATAGGTAATTTAACCTTAATTTGTTTTTTTTTAATTGAGACTACCAGAAAGGCATTTCAATCAAATATTGAAATAACTCATGTTGCTTATACATTAAAAGCAATAATTGTTTCAGTTTTTCTTGTTGTAATATTATGGAGAAAAAAGACACGTATTTTTTATGTTATTCTCATATTACTTTCACTTTTTTTACTTGGCCAATTTTCAATATCAAATCTTATTACTGTGGATATATTAAAAGTATTCACAAGATATACTTTCCCACTTATTTTGTTTTCTATTTATAACCAGTTACCAAAAGAAGATAGAGGGCACATGTTTATTGTATTTGAGCGGATTATTCTTTTAAATTCAATATTAATCATTGTAGGCTTTATTTTTAATATTGACGTATTTAAAACATACACTGGGCAAAGATTTGGGTACAATGGCCTATTTTATGCATCAGCTACTGGCTCATATATATATATATTCTATATCATAAATATTGTAGACAAAACCAGGAAACAAATTAAGACAACCTTTTTGGATTATGTTCCAATAATTGCATGTATGGCAATAGGAACTAAGACAATCTATTTGGCTCTAATATTAGCCCTGTTATATATTACCTATATAAATTTTATCAGATATAAATTTAAAAATCTTTTATGGCTCCTGTTAATTGCTTTCACCGGGATATTAATATTTGTGAAATTTTCTCACTTTCTTTTTAAATTTTATGATAACAATAATTTAATAACCTTTATTTTATCCAGGAGAGATTTACTATTTACAAACAACACTCTACCTTTTGTGGATAATTTCTGGGGTATATTGAATTATTTTTTTGGAGGTCTTGATACTCCTTGCCGCAGGGCTCAAATGTCTTTTATAGATCTTTTTATTACATTTGGAATTTTCGGCACATTTCTGTATTTGTGGTCTTATATAAATATATATTTTGATTTCAAACTATGTTTACAAGTACGGATTTATTATTTCATTATAGCCATTATTGCTTTTTTAGCAGGTAATTTTTTCTTGTATACATTTACTCAATTAGGGTTTCTTATCTTAAAAGACCAAATTATTAAAAATCGGAAGATTGTATCTAAAGCATGAATATTATATTTTTAATTGTTTTTTAGTCTTTGGCAGAACTAATATGTATTAATTATAATTAAAATTATTAAAGTATATTTTTATATTTTTATATTTTATTATACATCTATATAAAAAACTTGAGTTTATTTAAACACGGTAGATATTCAGGATATTTAAGACCCATTTCATATTTAATTGATTTGATTATTATCAATTTGCTGGGTGTACCCTTCCTTTTGCAAGACAAAAACCCATTAATTTTTATAGCTTTTATCTCAATAGGTTGGATTTTACTTTCGATATATTCTAGGTTTTACGAAGTTTATAGATATACCAGACCTATATATATATTTGCTTTGATTCTAAGGCAATCTATTCTTTTTCTACTTTTTGTCTTCGCATTTTCAGGACTCTATCATGAATTAAAAATATACCCTCGCCCCATTGTAAGATATACTGTAATATGTTTTTTTTTAATTTCAATTTTTAAATTTGCAATATATTATCTACTTCAAAGATATAGGGTTTCTTTTGGCGGTAATTACAGAAAAACCGTAATACTTGGTTTTAATAAAAAGACCCACGCCCTCGCAAATTTCTTCAACAAGAAACCCGAATATGGATATTCTCACCAAAAGACATTTGACATTAGAAAAGATGATATTCCCCTCAAGGAATGCTTTAAATTCATTTCAGAAGAAGGCATTGAAGAAATTTATTGTTCGATATCAGAATTATCTAATAGTCAGATTGCAGACGTCGTTGATTTTGCAGACAATAATTTAAAAATATTAAAATTTATACCGGATAGTAAAGAGATTTATTCTAAAAGATTAAAGTATGAATACTATGATTATATACCTATTTTAACACTAAGGACAATACCGTTGGAAGATCATTTCAATATGATTTTAAAACGAGGCTTTGATATTATTTTCTCAAGTATTGTTATAGTTTTTGTGCTATCGTGGCTTACTCCACTGATAGCAATTTTGATAAAGCTAGAATCAAAAGGTCCGGTTTTTTTCAAGCAATCTAGAAATGGTTTTAATTACAAAGAATTCGACTGTTATAAATTTCGTTCAATGACTCCAAACAAGGTTGCAAATTTTCATCAAGCTACACGAGGTGATCAAAGGGTGACAAAAGTTGGTAAGTTCATTAGAAAAACTAGTATTGATGAATTACCACAGTTTTACAATGTTTTATTCGGAGACATGTCCGTGGTTGGTCCAAGGCCCCATATGGTAAGCCATACAAAGATGTATGCAAAAAAAATTGACAAATTCATGGTTAGGCATTTTGTTAAACCAGGAATTACAGGACTGGCTCAAACTAGTGGGTATAGAGGCGAGGTAGAAACAGATAAGGACATCATTGGTAGAGTGAGATACGATATTTTTTACATTGAAAACTGGTCTTTGCTTCTCGACATGAAGATTATATTTCAAACTTTCATTAATGCTGTAAAGGGAGAAGAAAAAGCATATTAATTTTTATGCAACCATTGGTCTCTATAGTAACACCGATTTATAACAAAGAACAATTTGTTGGTGAAACAATTGAGACTATTTTAAATCAGACCTACAAAAACTGGGAACTTCTCCTTATCAATGATGCCTCAAGAGATAATTCACAAAAAGCAGTTCAAGAATTTATTAATCGAGATCACAGAATTAAGTATTTTGAATTTTCTAAAAACAAAGGTGCTGCGGAAGTCAGAAATTATGGATCCAAAATGGCAAGTGGCGATTTCATAGCATTTTTAGATGCTGATGATTTGTGGCACAATTCTAAGCTTGAGACACAAATACAAACTTTACTTGAGAATAATGTCGATGTCTGTTTTGGGGGTTACGAAATGATAGATGCAAAAAGCAATCCTCTTAATATTAAAGTCCACACATTACCAGTTTTAACTCATGATAAGCTTCTTAAAGCTAATTATATTGGTAATCTTACAGGTATCTATAACTGTAAAAACCTAGGTAAAATTTATACTAAGGATTTAAAGAAACGACAAGATTGGTTGTTGTGGATTGAAGCTTTAAAAAGAAGTCGAAAACCGGCTCATGGTATTTCTGAGACCATTGCGTATTATAGAAAATCAGACAATTCGCTTTCGTCGAATAAATTGAATTTAATAAAACATAATTTTAATGTTTATAGAAAAGGATTGAATTTCAATTTTGTAAAATCATGTTTTTATTTATTATTGTTTTTCTATGAGCACTTTTTTGTAAAAGCGAGACTCATTAAATCTATACCTTAGATGAGAATTGTTTTAATTTCCCTGCTTTTGAGCGTAGTAGCTTACTGACCTTTTCAAAATCAACAAAAAGCCCAGGCTCTAAATAACGTTCAATTTCGTTTCTTATATTTTCTTTTTGATATTTTGTAAGCTCAATTTTACTAACGTATTTTATTATAAAATGGTCTGTTGTTATTTGTTCAATGATAAACTCCATAACATTACCATCATTTTCAATTATACTTTTTGTAATATAGTAAAATGTCAATCCGGCGGCTTTTTTACCACTAGGTAAAATCACAATGTCGTTAGTTCTACCAGTAAGTTTTTCTAAGAGGGGTTTCCTTGCCGTACTTTGTTGTGATAAAGATCCTATATCACCAATATCATATCTAATAAATGGATGCGCTTTATTATAAAATGAAGTAATTACTACACGACCATCTTTTCCGTGAGGCACTAAATTTCCATCCGCATCAACTATTTCAACTAGAATTGTTTCGGTATTAACAACCCAATCACCTTTTGGGTTTTCAAATGCAACCAAATCAAGCTCGGATGCGCCATATTCGTTTACCACAGGAATTCCAAATTGAGTTTCCATTAAAATTTTATCTATATCAAACAACATTTCAGACGTAACAATACAAACCTTTAAACTCGGGCATATATCTATTAATACAATCTCCTTTCTCTTTAAAAACTTTGCAAATTGAACAATTGGGCTAGTATAACCATTAATAAACTCAAATGAAGTTGATTTAAATTTTTTAAGTGTTTTCTCAAAGGACTCGTCACTCAGATCAAAAATGGAGAACCGATATCTATTACTAAAAAAATCTTTGATTCTTTCCTTGTAATAGCCTTTTTTATCGAGTGGTATACCGTAAAACCGGGCTTGTTTTGACTTATTAAAATCAATGTTGTACCAAGAGAATCTATCTATTATCTCAGCCCAGGTCATGGCATGACACCATTTGTCTTTCGCAAAAATGAATGGGTCTCCAGAACTTCCAGATGTTTTATTAAGATATACATTTTTAGGTGTATAACCTTGAGATAGTCTTTGCTCAACAGGTTTCTGTAAATGACGCTTCGTCATAATTGGCACAGTTGCCCAATCTTCAATATTGATATGCCTTCCAAATACCTTATAAAACGAATTATGCTTTAAATGATGTTTTAGGATTTCTCGTTTTTTGATATCGACGTAAGCTTTAAAGTCGCTGTCTGATTTTTTTTGAATTTCAGCCAAAACCTTTTTGGCTTTGTCAATTTCAAAACCATTTATTTTAAGCGAAATATCAAATAATCTCAATTGTCCTTCAGGTGTTTAAGGTTTATGTAAATTAATTGTTTTTTAATCTTAAAACCAATTATTTTTGCCCAAACAAAATTTCAGCATGAATATTTTAATACTTGGTTCGGGTGGAAGAGAGCATACATTCGCATGGAAAATAGCTCAAAGTGATCATTGCGACAATTTATTTGTTGCACCTGGTAATTCAGGAACATCCACTGTGGCTACAAATTTGAATATTGGAGTTACAGATTTTGACGCCATTAAGGATGAGGTGCTAAAGCACGATATAAAATTGGTAGTAGTTGGCCCTGAAGATCCGTTAGTGCATGGCGTTCACGATTTCTTTTTAAATGATGCACAATTAAAGCATGTTAGTGTTATTGGGCCACAAAAAGCGGCTGCTGAATTAGAGGGTAGTAAAGAATTTGCTAAGGAATTTATGATGAGGCATAATATACCCACGGCAGCATATGAAAGTTTCACAAAGGATAATGTAGAAAAGGGCTATAAATTTCTAGAAACATTAAATCCTCCATATGTTCTAAAAGCTGATGGTTTAGCGGCGGGTAAAGGTGTATTAATTCTTGATGATTTGGATGAGGCCAAATTAGAATTAAAGCAAATGCTTGTGGATGCTAAATTTGGTGACGCAAGTACTAAAGTTGTTATAGAAGAATTTCTTGATGGAATAGAACTGAGTTGTTTTGTGCTTACTGATGGAAAAGATTATAAAATACTTCCAACTGCAAAGGATTATAAACGCATTGGCGAAGGAGATACGGGTTTAAACACTGGCGGAATGGGTGCAATTTCACCCGTACCATTTGCTACCGAAGACTTTCTCAAAAAGATTGAAGATAGGATTGTAAAACCAACTGTGGATGGGCTTGCAAAAGATAAATTGCCTTACAAAGGATTTATATTTATTGGATTGATAAAAGTTGGAGACGAACCTAAAGTAATTGAGTACAATGTCAGAATGGGAGATCCTGAAACTGAAGTTGTATTACCGAGGCTAAAAACCGATCTAGTTGAGATTTTTAATGCAATTTCTAATCAGAAACTCTCAGAAATAGACCTTGAAATTGATGAAAGAGCAGCTACAACCGTAATGCTTGTGTCGGGAGGGTATCCTGAAGCCTATGAAAAAGGCAAAGAGTTATTAGGTTTAGATAAAGTCAATGACTCGATCGTTTTTCATGCAGGAGCAAAGGAAGAAGATGGGAAAATAGTTACTTCAGGAGGTAGAGTAATGGCCGTAACATCTTATGGGAACACATATCAGGAGGCCATAAAAAAATCTTACCAAAGCATAAACAATATATGTTTTGATAAGATGAATTATCGTAAGG
>Ga0213858_10001135_pt1 | contig 12661 bp, 11 predicted proteins | sample PICome_FD_160122 | JGI IMG/M metagenome (GOLD analysis project Ga0213858, IMG submission 160122) | Coastal seawater microbial communities near Pivers Island, North Carolina, United States - PICO245 | ecosystem: Environmental > Aquatic > Marine > Coastal | place: USA: North Carolina | collected... | reverse complement strand
TATATGGCAATTACAAATCTATCTGGAAGCACACAATCAATCAACGCAAACCTAACCATTCTTCAACTGGAGGCATAATAAATGGCAATTACTACAACTACAGTTTCTATTGCAGGAACTTGGACAAGAGTAAATCTATTAGAACAACTCGGTGAAGGTCTTGAGTGGTTAGGTTGGCACAGCATTGCTGGTTCTGGATCTTCTGAAACTGGTAAGGTTTGCGGATTTCAAACATTTTATGGTGGTGGTTCACTACCTAATGCTAATCCAAAACAACCATTATACTATGATGTATTTCCAGTAGCAACAACTGGTATTGGAACTGGAGCATCATTCTTAGTGCAAAGATGTCCATTTGATGGTGATAATGGTTCGGGTGTCAGAGTTGTTGATTCAGTCATGGTGAATCGTCCTGGTTATGGATATACTGGAGGAGAAGTTGTAACACTTTCTGCTGAAGATATTGGTGGTTCTGCAAATGGTGCAATAGATATGACAATTCCAGTTGTTATTGAAGCTGATATAGAAGGTGGTAATTCTTATGTTTGCACATTTACAGGTTATGACCCTATCAATATGGAAGCATGGGGAAGAAATGGATTTGTTTCTGGATCATGCACTAACACCTATGTTGAAATTCAAGAAGGTGACACTTTAGGTTTTGATAATAATAGTTCTTGGGATGATCTAGCACTTTGTTGGAGAAATCATCCAATCAATGATACTCTCTATCATGAATTCACCAATGAAAATAGAGTTTTTAATATTAACAGTCAGTTTACGAGTGGTGGTTCAGTTATAAACTTTACTCCATTATCTGGTCAAGCAGGAAAATATTATCTACGTGAAGATAGTTCAGACATTAGATCTCAAGTCAATAATGATGTAGGTAATGTAGTTGTAACTGCAGCAACTTCTGGTACTATCTCTACAGTTGGTTTTGGTACAACAAATAGTTGGTATCATGTTGACTATACGAATACTAGCAGACCATGGGCAATTTGGAGACAAAGTTTTGATGAGAATAAAAAGTTTGGTGCAACATATAGATTATTTTGCCCGTATAATACCAACACCTCTATCACTCAATGGGTTGGTACTGGATGGCATCCTTCAACAAAAACTGGATCTGGTACTAGATATTATAGTGGTGGACATGGGTATGGTAAGAGATTTGTTGGAGTAGATGGATTAGATTGTGGTCATCTTAATTCCATTTATGATTATGGATATGGATCATTTGAAAGTGGAGTGGGTTCTGGTCAGATGGAAGCGCATACAAATGCATCACTAACTCATGGTGGAACTACTAACAAAAGACTTGATTTAAACATTTACAGATCAGGAATTGATCCAGATTTCGCAGTATTTTCGTATTATGAACCAGAGGTATCAGCAACAAGATGGGACGGAAGAAGTGCCAATGCTTGGTTTTTCCATAACTTCTCACAAAATGTTTGGGATCTAGATGAATGCTTTACTTCAGGAACAACATTTATCGATGATAATGGACAAGGTGGTTTAAATCCATCTATTCGTTTCACTACATGGCTTGGAGGAACTCATGATCACAGTGCAGCTGATGAACCAGCAAAACGTGCTGGTGAGTTTGGTTATGCTTTAATAGATAATGAAGATGACTTTACTGCATACACTACCACCGACTATCCTTCACAAATAGTTCCATCAAGATCATCTACTTACGCTGGTGATCAAACTGAAATGCTCATTTATCATAGATCAACAAATTCTTCGATAAACCGTAAAGATTATGGAGTTAATCTTGGAAATAATACAACACAAGATACGGTAGGTGTTGATTTTAATCCAGTTATTAAAGGAATTCCAATTAGTGGAAAGATGGTTCCTTGTCCTTATTATCTACCAGATGACTTTGTATTGATTGACTTCTATTACAGTTCAAGTAACGAATTCATTGATCAGGGAGATACAATTACAATTAGTGGTAGTGAAATATACACAGTAATTGTTGCATCATACTATCAAGGATCAGGAACAACAGGCATTGCATTCTGTGCGAGGACAACCTAATGGCAGACTATTCTTTCTCACATATAACTGTACCATCTCAAAGTATGTTCAATACTGCTACTAGATTTACAACTGGTAGCACTATTCGATCAGGAGATAGTCCTTTTTATATTACCACAACTAATGGTGGTGTGCGATTAAGAGCATTTGATGTTACATATACACATGGTACGGTAAATGTCTTTAACCGTAGTCAAGACAGACCTGCAACAGGTCAGATGTATCCTAGATTTAATAAATAACTAAAAAATAAAACCAATGGCAGCATCCATCAGTACGATTACAAAATCAGCAGGTTGGGCAAGATCTGATGTTATTCTTGCACTTGAAGAAGCATTTGAAATTGTAGAGTTCCATGGTGCAACTCAAACTGGTATTGTTACAAATATCATTTATAGAAATGGTGGTGAATTAGTTGGCAATAGTGACGATTATTTTGATGTTGAAGCATCAACGACATCAGGAATTGGCACTGGTGCGAGTTTTAATATCTTTAGAAGTAGTGGTTCAATTAATGATGTACGTGTAAATCGTCCTGGTGTAGGATATACCAATGGTGAATATTTAACTTTTAATCCATCTTTAATTGGTGGAGTTAGTGCTACTGGATTAGGTATTACTGTAAGTGTTGCGGGAAGAAGTAATGCAACATCATATGGATCTACAACTACATTTTATCAAAAGCATGTTGGAATTGGAAGTGAATATCCTTTTGGTGTCTTAAGACATGAGATTGAATCTGGTAAAAAATATGGCACAACTTATAGAGGATTTCAAGTTTGGTCTGACTTTAACTTATCATTTTGTGTAGGAACTGGATTCCATCCATATTCACCCAAATATGACACCAACTACAATGTATCTCAGGCTAGTCCATTTAATAATGGAGATGGTTATTCTGGGTATCAATACAGATTTGCTGGAACACGATGGGTAGATGCATCTGCCGACAATGATAGTGTACCAGATAGAGCAGTATCTGCATGGTATAATGTAACATCTGCAGATGGATATACTTCTAGACAAAACTCTACTGACTCTGCATTTAGAACGACCCAACATGGATCTTGTGATACTGCGTATACAAGCAGTTTTTCAAATGCTCTCAGATTTGCTACAACAAGTTCTCCAACAACTCATGATTTAAAGTTAAGAGTTTATCAGTCTGCTCTCGATCCCAAATTTGCAATATTTTCCTTTAGTCAACCATCATTAGCAGGTTCAACAATTGATGATAATGTGTTTTTAACATTCTTCCTTCACAATTATACTTCATCATTATGGGATTATGATTATTGCTATAATCCAGGGATAACTTTTATTAGACCAGCAGCTTGTACTAATACAAATAATGGTAATTATGCACGAATAAATTTTGATACATTAACTAACGGAAACTTTTATAGTTCTTATAGTAATCAAAGTCCACTTGATGCTATGAGTTATACTTCAGTTTTAAGATCAGCATTTGTTGGTTATATGGGTGCAAATGGTAATGCAGATAGTGATGGAAGAACATTTTTTGCCGATAGATATGAATCTACAATGTCTACATATTCAAGTCATAATAATGATTGGAGTGGACAAACTTCAACTACTTATGGTTATCATGAAAGTAATGCTAATGGTCCGAATGCAATATATGCAAGAACTTCAGGTAATAACAAAGCAATTTATCCAAATAGCAATTCTCCTGCAGAATTGGATTATAACGCTGTTATTAAAGGAATACCAGTTTGTTCTAAAATGATCCCTTGTCCGTATTATCTACCAGACGATTTTGTTTTAATTGATTTCAGATATAATACAAGTGAAACAAACTTTACGCAAGGAGACACAATTACAATTAGTGGTTCTGAAGTTTATGAAATAATTCATGCTTCATATAATCAGTATATCGAGACCTCAGGTATTGCACTCTGTGCAAGGAGAATCTGATGGCAGATTATGCTCTTTCCGATTTAACAACAGTCCAATCTTCTGGACTTTCTACTAGTTTTAGAGCAGCAACAGAAAACGCAGATGTAACTCTTACAGCAGTTTCTGGTACATCTCATGCAGCATTTACATCAAATGCTACTCTTCAGGCAGCAATAAGAAACTTTATTGGTTCAACTAATCCAGGTGGTCCTATTGCAAATGCACAGTTTACTATCATTCCTAGTGATGGTGAGACACATACTGTAGATGGTACATCATATCCAGTTATGGGTAAATTATATGTGCCCACAGGTCTAGCAGCAAGTCAAATTGATGTTCTAGTTGTATTTCATGGAACTCTTGAAGATGATGATACTACAACTATTGGAAATGCAGCAGTAACTTCTCTTAATTTTTTCCTAGATACAGGTGGTCTTAATTGTAGAGATTTAATTATCTTCTCTGCTGCATACCCACAGGATCATATTTCCAATACATTACAATTTAATATAAGTGGTGTTGGTACAGAAGCATCAACATTTTTGATGGGAGATAATATTGTCTACACAAGAGCAGCAGTTGGATGGGTTAAAAATTCTTTGAACGCATATATTGCGGCACAAGGTGGTTCTAAAACTATTGGTGATGTTTACCTGTTCGGTCACTCTCAGGGTGGTAAACTTGTCACCAAGATGAATACCATAGAAGAAGGTATTGCTGGTGTAGTTGCAAATGCTCCTGGTCCTATCCAGTTTGACCAAACTTGCAGTACAACTCCAAACGTATACTCTTGCACAAAGGTTGCTGCAATTCATGGTGCTTCCACGGGAGATGGATCAGAACCATATAAATCAATCGGTCTTGAGACTTATACATATCAACATAAAGCACCAATACTATTCACTCAGGCAAAAGGTGATACTACGGGTGGCGGAAATCAATATGCTTGGTTGGTAGATTATGTCAACGATATTGGTGCAACAGCAGATCAAACACTTAATCCTCTATTTCGTGATGCAAATTTAGATGGTGTTAATTTTTCTATTGTAGGACTAACTGCACAAGAACGTGGATGGAACGCACCAGGAAGACCACAGTCTGGTCAGATGTATCCTAGATAATAAATAGGAGATTGTGAGAAACTAAATACTCTTAAGAGATCCACCTAGCTAGGGAATAGTAGATGACTAGAAATAGTAGAGAGCTATCTCAATTTGCGTCTTTCGTTGAAGTTAGAGATGCAAATCAAAATATAGGACTAACAACATCCCTAGTCATGCTAGGTGGTGTAGGCATCGGTAGTACGGTCGGTGATTATCTAACAGAACGAACGTCAAGAGGTTCTAGTGCTGATGATTCACTGATCAACTTTAACGAATCATATTTGCTAGATGATGTTTATATTGAAGGAGACTTAAACGTTGATAATGGATCTACTGCTGCCATCACTGGTTTCGGTGCTACATTCCCTAAGTTAAACGTAGGTGGACTAACAACAACTAGGGATCTTGTAGTAGTTGGTGTTACAACACTTGCCCGTGATACTGGATTTGGAACGGTATATATTGGTCAAGAGACTGTTCCTGTCAATGGAGCACAAGGTAATTCTGGATCTAACGCTAAAATTGGTGTTGCAGTTACTGGTCCTGGTGGTACACCAATCGGATCTGCTGATGATAATAGTTCAGTACATGGTTTAGTTGTTATTGATAATGTTGGTGCTGGAGATCCTCAAAAAGATGTAGCACTTTATGTTTCTGGTAGAGTTCACTTTAATGGTGGTGATCCTTTAATCACAGATCCAATAAATGGTGGTGAAACTGGACTTGGAACCGAATTCGTTGTTGTTCCAAAATCACTTTTCTATGACAGAGTAACTGTTATGGAAGGTATTGATATTGTAAGACATCCTACTGCTGGTGTTGGTGCTTCACTTAGAGTTTTTAATTCAGAGTTCCAGAATACACCTGGTGAAACTGATGAACTAGGATATCCAGCAATCTTTACAAATGGTGGTGCTCAAATTGAGGCAAACTTGGGTGTTGGTAAGTCTGTTGTAATTGATGGTTCTATTTCAGTTGGTTCTAGTATTGATTATAGTAATCCCGTAGGTGCAGCAGAAAACACTTTCTTTAACAATACTGCATTTAGAGTTCCAGAAGTCTTCATAGGTATTGCTTCTGGTGATCTAAGAATGGCAGATGGAAGTGCTGCTGCCAATGGAAATAGAACAAGTATTAACTTTGGCACATCAACACTTACCGATCTACTACCAAAAGTTGCTGATGGTAGACCACATGCGTTTATTGGATCTGAAGGTGGACGTTGGGAAAACGGTTTCTATCACTTCTTAGATATTGGTCCTGCTGGAACAGACAGTCAGGTAAATATGGTAAACCTAGATGTTGGTCTAGGTGCAACTATTGCTTACTTATCTGTTGCTGGTGTTGGTGGAACTGATGAGAATGAAGTTTATCTAGATGTTGGTCCTGGTAAAGCAACATTTGCCAATGTTGATAGTGCAGGTTTCTTTAATCATGTTGGTGTTGCAACAATCAATGGATTCTTAAATGTCATTAGTGGTAGTTACAATAATGCGTATGTCTCTACTGCTTTCCAAGCAAATAACGTAGATTTATATAAGCAAGACGAAACTAATAGCACAAATCCAGAGTTTTTCTACCCAGCAATGGCAAACTCTGGGCAAAATCAAACTGATGCTGGTGGTCAACTATTTGTAAACCCAGGTTTCTACTTAGATGCTTTTGGAACAAGTCTATTCGTACATAATAATCTGAATGTTCTTGGTACTGCAATTAACGCATCACTAGAAAATCCAGATTTAAGATTTGACCTATTAAACTATGGTGTTACTGAACTTAATCTTGCAAGTCAAGCAAAATATATTGATATTGGTGAGGGAGAAAGTGCTGATGGTGGATTTACATCAATTAGAAGTAATGTTACTGAACTGACAAGACTTAGACTTTCACAAAATGATATTCAAGCATCTACTGGTGACACTGCAATTACACTTGTTGATAACACATATGTAGCGATTGCTGGTTGGGTACAAATTGGTGGTACTTATATTAAGTGTGATCAGAATGACATTAACATTGCAGACACATCTCAGAACGCAGAACTATTCAAGCAAGCACCTAATGTTCTGATTGGTGCTAATGATCTTGGTATTGCCACCATTAGAAATAATGTTACTGAACTTACTGGTTTCTTAAGACTTGGTAAGAATGTTATTCAGGCAGATGATGGTGGAACTGCTATTACAGTTGGCACTGCTGGAACATTTACTGCTACAGAAGGTGATTTAATTGTTGGTGGTAATGATATTCAGACTGGATTTGGTATCACTAACATTACTTTGGTTGGTGACACTAAAACTATTTTCTATGGTGACATTGAAATTCGTGGAAATGAAATTCTAGCATCTGATAGTACAGTTAATATCTTGATGTTTGATAATCAAGAATTAACAAGTTTCACTGGTGCAATTAGAGTTGAAGGTAATGAAATTCAAGCAGGCACTGGTGATACTAACATAACACTACAATCTAACCAGAATACCATATTTGCTGGTGCAATTCAAGTAGGTAGTGATGAGATCCGTGCAAGTAACGGTCAAGCAAATATCACGATGGATAGTGATATAAAAACGACTGTTACAGGTGATTTACAGGTAGGCACAGGCACAATGCGTGCTGGTGGTGGAACTATTTGTATTGCAATGGAAGATGGAACTGGTGATGTTGGAATTACAAGTGACTTAACTGCTAACAGTGCATTCTTCAATGGTGTTGAGGCAAGACTAAACGTTCAAGATGTCAACATCAGAGACAACCTCCTTACACTTGGTCTCATTGAAGATCCACTGAATGAAGGCACACTTATTCCACCTAATGTAGCAGCAGGAAATACTGGTGATGCTGGTATTTTGATGGCACGTTATGACGTTGGTCTCTCAACTCATAAGTATGCTGGTATTTTCTATGATCAATCTGCTGGAAGAGTTGCAATCCGCACTGATGTAAATCCTGATCCTGGAACTGGTGAAGTAGGAAGAGATCGTTATGTCCTACCTCAAGGACTTCCATCAGAGATGGAGTTACAAAATCTCTATATTAACATAAACAATACACTTGGACTTACTACAATCTTTGAAGCAAATACTGTTGACACTGGTGAAGAGGTCAAAGAAGTTCTAAATGTTGTAAATGTTGAGATTGATGCTGGGTTCTATTGACAAGATCCCTAAACATTGCTAGACTACGTTTGTCGGGGTTGGAAAAGAAAGCTCTTGACAACTCTGAGACTTATCTATATAATGCTAAGACACTAGTAACGGAGTATTTTCATGGATCCATCTGAAATTTCATTACAAACACCATCAAAATCTTTTGAATATGAGAAAATTTCAAGGGATATTGATAAGATTGAAGATATTGAGGGTCTACGAACAATGCTTAAGTCATATGTAAAATTATATTTCAAACAACAAGAGACGATCAAAATGATCTGATAGGACCAGTTTGAGAACTGTCACAGGCACCTTGACTTTCGGGTCAGGGTGCTTTATATTATATTCATCGACACGGAAACCACTTGACCATCTCTCTTCGTCCTCATCAGCAACGTGCATGTGATGCTATGCTGGCATTTGACAAGGGTCAGATTATTGTTCCGACTGGTGGTGGTAAGACTATCACCATGATCCAAGATACTATTACATGTCACGATGCAATCAGCAGTGGCACCACTACTGTTGTTGTTGCTCCTCGTATTCTTCTTGCTGAGCAACTTTGCAGTGAGTTTCTGGAACTGATTGACACCAAGAATGTCCATGTGATGCACGTTCACAGTGGTGAAACACAGCACTTCAGCAGCACTAAAGCAGACCAGATTCATCTGTTTGCTAATGTTGCTCGGACTGCTGGTGATTCTTGCATTATCTTCACCACTTATCACTCCCTGCATAAAGTTCAGCAGGCAGATATTGAAGTCAATACTATTTACTTTGATGAATCCCATAACTCTGTCACCCGTAACTTCTTTCCTCCTACTGAGCACTTCAGCAACATTGCTGATCGTTGCTATTTCTTTACTGCGACTCCGAAACACTCTGCTACGGTGATGAAACCTGGCATGAATGATCGTGAGGTCTATGGTGATGTGATCTGTCAGGTTCCTGCACCTGAACTTATCAACAACGGTTTCATCATTCCTCCTAAGGTTGTTGTCAACGAACTGGACAATGCTGATCTGTTTGCTGATGTCCCTGCACGGGATTCTGCTCACCTAATCAAAACTATTGACGAGACTGGTGCTGACAAAGCACTGATCTGCTCCAAGTCTACGAAGAACATTGTCAACCTGATTGGTCAGTCTGACTTTACTTTCCAACTAGAGATCCGTGGTTATTCTTACATGTATATCACTGCCAAGACTGGTGCTGTGATTGATGGTCGTAAGGTCAACCGTGAGGTGTTTTTTGAGACTTTGAGTGCATGGGGCAAGGACAATGAGAAGAAATTTGTTGTGCTTCATCACAGCATCCTCTCAGAAGGTATCAATGTTTCTGGTCTCAATGCTGTGATCTTCATGCGGTCCATGGACTACATTGGTATCAGTCAGACCATCGGACGTGTGATCCGTCTGCACAAAGATGATGCTGAAGGTCTTCGCAATGGCAGCATCATTCCTGGTAAACTTGATCAGTATACCAAGTCTTTCGGTCTGGTTTGTGTTCCTACCTACAACAAAGTGGGTATTCAAACTGCTCAAAAGATCCAAACTGTTGTTGACATTGTGTTTGAGCAAGGTGGTGCTGCTGTTTCTACAATCAAGAGGTGATCTATGAAGTATACATATAATAACTCATCACTGTTAGAACCTGATTTTCGCAATCAATACTGCTCAGATGATGGAAACTTTGTTGTGATTCCGATGGCAGGTAAAAAAGAAAAATATACCACCATTATTGAAGGAAAACCAACAGGGAAACTATACCGTAAGTTTGACACAGCACTCACAGCAGTGTTAAAATTACAAAAAAGACACCTTAAAAAGAAATAGATGACAAATTTTGCAATTTATGGTGATCCACCACAAGGAAATGAAGAGTATCTGATTCCGATGTTCTCCACTCCTCTTTTACATCTTAAAGTAGAAAGTTGGGAGGAAAAGAAAGAAGAACTTCTCAGGATGTATGAGAAAAGAAAGGCAGATAAGTCTAGATTTAAGGTAGCAACAGGAAGTGAAACCAGTCTAGATGTAGAGACAGACTATCATCATAATCATGATAGTGGAGAGACCTATGATGAAGACATCATGGACATCTTCAAGGAAGAATTAGAGGCACTTGCTGACACATTTGAATGTAGTGTTGATGTTTGCACTTCATGGTTTGAGAAAGCATCAACCAGTAAGTTTCATCAGGTCCACAATCATGGATCTCAAGGATTTAGTGCAGTTTGCTTCATTCAATTTGATCCCAAACATCATACACCAACCATCTTTCTAAATCCAAACCTGGCAGATGTTGAAACATCTAACATCATTCCACCAGGAATTAGAGAAGGATCAATTATATTCTTCCCATCATATGTTCTTCACTATACTGCACCAAATCAGAGTGATGTAGATAGAATTATTCTATCATTTAACATCAATGTAGAGTATGAGTGTTTCTCTTTTGAAGAAGAAAATGCTCAAGGACCTGGTGAATACTTTACAAGTGATGTCTAAATCATTTGTTCTTAGAAACTTTTTGTTTCAAGATGATGTGAAAGAACTAAATCAATGGACCCTTGACAACTGCCATCAAGAGTTCTTTGAGGATGCTAACATGGATCCCGACAATCCTGGAACAAGGTTTACAACTCGATTTCCAAATGAAGATGTTGCTCCAGATATACAATATCCTGATGCTGCACACATTGTCAGACAAAGAATTATAAATTACTTTGACTTAGATGGATATAAAGGTCCACCATCATATAGTCATGGGATTGTAAATGGTATTGGATATTCTGGTGGAAGAATAGAAGAACACATTGATCCTACATACTATCCAAATACAAAAACAGTTCACTTCAATGCCATCACACAGCAGGCAGATAGGGGTGGACATACTATCATTGGTGGTGTAGAATATAATGACTTAGATGCTACAGATCTTCTGATCTATCAAGTGTCTGAGGTTCATCATGAAGTTACAGTAACTGAAGGTAATACTCCTAGAATACTATGGGTGTTTGGTTTTTGTTTAGATGATAAGAAAATAGGAGAGATATTTTTATGAAAGATTTAGGCAAAGATCCAACACTATTTGAGACTAATGATTTCTCAAATATGAATATCATTGAGTTTGTTGATGGTGATAAAGTATCCAACATCTATTGGATGGATAACTTTTACAAACGACCTGATGATGTATATAATTACTTGCTTTCTATTGAACCACCACTGTGGAAAGTGGGACCAGATTGGGATTTAGGTAGAGGAACACTCAATACCAAGTATTTTGAAGATCGTAGACATATGATGAAGCATCCTGGCATATGTTCATTATATGATAAGGTTTCTGGTATTTGCAATCAAGAACCACTAGATGATGAAATTGTAACTAACTTCACAAGATTTTCGAGAGTTAAAGAAAACCCATACGATAGTCATTTTTGGTGGCCTCATCATGATGGAGGATATAATGGTATTTGTTATCTCTCAAAGAAAGATGAGATAGGAACAAATTTATATAAACCATTGATTACTGATGATCCAGAAGTATTACCTTTGGACGAAAATGATGGTGTACGGGATGAACATGCTATTCCATGGACACCTAAAAATCTATGGGAAATTGTAGTTAGATTTCGGTCTAAGTTCAATCGATTTGTAATGTTTGAGGGATCATATTACTATCACAGTATGGATCTGACTGGTAAACATTATTTTGCAGATCATTATAGTGATGCTGAGTTTAGAATCAATCAAGTATTTTTCTTTAAAAATCCGAGGGCACCAAGATAATGGTAGAACATAAATTTAGACCCGACATAGATCCGAATGATGATAACTTTGTTCCTATAGAAGTAGGTGCAAGAGCAAGAGTTGATCTCTTTACCACTCCAGTTTTTGGTTATGATTTAGACTTTAACAATCAGGAAATTATTGATGAATGTCTTGAACTGAAACAAAAATATCCAAACGGAGTTAGTAAGTCTAACTTTGGTGGTGGTTGGCAAAGTCAAGTATATGAATTAGCACAAATTAGAAGAGGAGTTACACCTGCTATTCAAAATCTTGCTAGGAATGTAATTGATCTAACAAATGATATGTTAGAATGTTGTAATTCTCCTTCTAGAGTTGGTGATGATCAAATTGGTTGGTGGATTAACATCAACAAAGGAATGGCATATAATGTCTATCATACACATCCTGGTTGTTCAGTAATTGGAATTTATTATCCAATGTTACCTGATAATCTTGGAGAGCAAGAAGGAAACTTCACTATTCTTAGGCAAGATGCTTCAAATCATAATGCTGCATTTGCTGATATTGATCATTGGTGTGAGTGGACAATTCGACCTGAAGTTAGTAAATTATATTTGATGCCATCTACAGTTGCTCATTATGTGACACCACATTCTAGTGATCAAGAGAGAATATCTAT
>Ga0213858_10001134_pt1 | contig 12663 bp, 9 predicted proteins | sample PICome_FD_160122 | JGI IMG/M metagenome (GOLD analysis project Ga0213858, IMG submission 160122) | Coastal seawater microbial communities near Pivers Island, North Carolina, United States - PICO245 | ecosystem: Environmental > Aquatic > Marine > Coastal | place: USA: North Carolina | collected... | reverse complement strand
TCTGACTTAGGTACAGATTTTGAAAATGCGATCAACTCAGCGATTGATACACGTATTGCAAACAATGGTGGAAACATAACAATTGAAGCAGAAGCTGTTACATCCACCTTTGATATGTCATCACTTACTGGACACGCTGACTTCCAAACTGCAATAAATAATGGTTTATCTGTATCATTAGGTAACAGCACTGGTGACTTAAGTATTGATGTAGGCAATTTAAATGCAAACTTTACACTACCTATTGATAAAATGGACAGTGATGTCGGACTTCTTACAGGTGCGTTTATTGAAAACAACGCTGTAAAGATTGACATAGGTATAATGACAGGAGCTTTAACCTTCTCAACTGCCTCAGAGAAACAAGATTTTATAAACCAATTCCAAGGCGACTTAGCTATAACTACTGATGTTATTACAGGTGATATAACTGCTGATGGAGATATTACAATCAATGCTGAGGTTATTAATTCAGGATCCATACCAGCGGCTCGTCTCGTTGAAACAGATATTAGTTTAGCAATTACACAAATAGCAGACTTATTGAAGACTGAAAATGGAGTAGCTGTAACTGAAACTCAAATAGATGAAGATGGTAATCCAGTTGACTCTTATGTTATAAACCAAGTTGTTATACCACAAGAGTTACCTAATTTAAACATTACATCAAATTTGGCAGCAGCTTCACTTAATGCTGACAACATAACTGATGGTACGTTGTCTCTTCAACGTATTAATCAAGCAGGCTTAAGCATAACAGCGTCTCAAGTTACAGACTTTGAAAATGAAATTGCATCTGTGCTTGGAGGAACTAATTTTCTTGCGATCGATGGGTCAACTATAGACCTTACTGATGTTACTGTTTCTGGGTTATCGATAGATGCTGATGATATAGGTAATATTGATAATAAAATAGAGCAAGTTGCAAGTACTTTGGGGTTTGCTGATATATCAGACAGTACTTTAGATTTATCAGGTATAGCTGTATCTGGTTTATCTGTGCCTCATTCAGCTATATCTGATTTTAATGCAGAAGTATCTGCAATTGCAGCTGGGTTTCAATTAAGTAATGTAAGTGACTCAGAAATTAACTTTACAAATATGACTGTTACTGGGTTTGATATTGCAACCCACATTGGAACTGGTAACTTTAATTCAGCAGTAACAAGTGCTATAGGGCAACTAAGCTTTAGTGATATTACTGGTGGTAGTTTATCCTTAGAAAATGTAACTGTTAGTGGTCAAGCTAATCTTGGTTTGACTACTAGTCACATTTCAAACTTTGAAGAAGAACTTACAGCAGCATTAGGTACAATTACATTTGAAGGTATTACAAACAGCACTATTGACCTTAGTGAATTTAATGTTTCTGGTTTAAGTCACACAAGTGTTGACGGTCTTACTGATAGAGTTAATGACTTAACAGCTAATATTGATGCTGATCAGCTAAACTTTGTAGATTCTAATGGTAACATTAGTATTGGTGATGGTGTAAATGATGTAGGTATAACAGGTTTAAATTACACACACATTGAAAACTTTACCCAACAAGTTGGTACAGCAGCAGCAAATTTAAATTTTGTACAAGTAGATGACAATAGTGAGATTAACTTAGAGGGTGTTTCATTAACTGGTTTGAATTTAGATCTATCTAATCTAGCCTCTGGTACACTACCTTCAAATATTACTATTGACGCTGATGCTATTACTGGTGGTACAATTTCTGCAGATAGACTACCAATACAGAACTCAAATATAGAGCTTCTTGGGCAAAACACCATAGCAGACATCGTAGGAGATATTAGTATTGATGCTGGTAACATTAGTGGTGGTACGTTAGATTTTGGAACTTTAGAAGGTTTTGAAGGTACTATACCTACTGCAAACATCGCTGGTATTAATATTGATGTAAACCAATTATCTGGTTCTGATATTGATATTATTGTAAGTAAGCTAACAGGTAATATTAACATTGATATTGAGCACGTTGTTTCACAGGTTGATGAGGACGGTAACCCAATAGGAAACCCTTTAAATTTGCTTCTTGATGTTGACCAAGTAACAGGTGATTTGTTCTTAGATGCGTCAAAACTAAGAGGTGAGATTAATGTAGGACAAGTTACAGGGTTAAGTACTGGTGGTGGCTTACCTGAGGGTGTTGTATGGAAAGAGTTTGTTACTTTAGAAAACGGTGTACCTACCAAATATTGGATGCCCACTTCATTAAGTAACCCTAATCCATAATGCCAGAATTTTTAGCACAGCACGGATACCAAAGTCAACCAAGAGGTTACGTCACAGAAGATGATGCAACTCGTGATTATTGGATTGCACAAGGTTATCCTGTAATACCAGAAAATGTTTTAGATAACAAAAGTGATTTTGGTATGGATGGAGTAACCGACCAAGAAAGTTTTTATTGGAAATCATATTGGACAAACGGTGTTACATATTACAGACAATCACAGTTTGGTTTAGACGAGTGGTTGAATGCTCCTGGTGTACGAGTAGTTGATATTGAAGAGAAACCAGGGTTTACAATTGAAGAAGTATGTAAGATGTATTACAAGTTTAAAGGCGTAAGAAACAACATACCAAGCCCTGTAGAGATAGAGTTTCCTAGAAACTCGTTTGAAAAAAGATTGCGTCAAAACCAATCAGCTAATGTTTGTCTAGATAATTTTACAGGTAGTTATCAATTTTATTTTGATGGTGCTCACAATGCTATGGCTATTGGTGACACTATGCTTATCGGTAAACATAGTGGTTGGGCTTGGAATAAAGGTAATTCTGACGAAACTAGACAGTGGATTCCTATGTTTACTAATCCTTATGATCCATCTAATCTTTCAGAAAACAATTATAAATTAAGTATTGGGCAAGATGTGTCATCTGATTATTATGGGTATGAGTATTTTCCTCATTATGAAATTGCTAGAGCTGCTTATAAGGGGTATGTTTGGGAATATGCTTATCAATCAGATATATCTCAGGGCAATGGTGTAACGTATGAAGATTGGACAGAGTTTGGTGACCCTGACGAAGATCTTAGGTTATACACTGACAGGTCACAATATACAATGTTATATACTCACGATGTATCTTTAAGACCTTTTCTACACGGTCCAGAAAATGCATCAACTAGTTCAGAAATATCAGATGCTTTTTTTATACAAGGTGGTTCAACAAGAGAAGATGATGATACTCACTACAACTTTTCAAGGTTTTTAGATCCAGTATCTGTTATAAATGCTTGGAGACAATATGTTGGCGGAGCAAGGGATTTTCAAACTATAAACTCAAGTTTTTATACAAACGAAGCAGATTATTTTAACAAAAAGTTTGTAGCTGAACAAACAACATATACTGGTTTAAACACAAATAATGAACGAGTACCAATTATGTCATTTAATGGTGCTAATTATATTAAGATACCGATTACTTATTGGACTACAGAAGTTAATGGTGTAACTTTATACAACAGAAGAACTGGTACTGCAGGAATTGAAAATGTTCTTAACATTGAACCAGTGTTCCATTCTTAGCGATGGGCTTCTCCATCAACAATTCTGTAATTGTCCACGCTGAATTTCTTACCAGTGTGAGTGACGACAGCGAAACCGAGGTTCCATTGATTCACAGGCATATAGTCAGGGTCAAGGTCACAGAGACAGCCGACGGACCAGCAGCTGACCGTATCATTATTCATCCTCCTGACGGAGTGTTGACTGGTTTTGTGCTTATGTCCAGCGATGGTACAACATCCTGTTTTTACTTGTAGTGTACGAGCAAAGTTAACTGGATCAAAAGCTCCTGGGAACTCGTGTCCATGTAAGATCCAAAGACCGCCAGCTTTTGCAAGCTGACGACCTCCGATCTCCTCTATGCCAAGTTCCTCAAACCGTAGTAGTTTGGAAAGTTTAAAGTCTGGTACACCACATATTTCAGGGGCTTTACGCCACAGATATGTTTCCCAACGTTCTTCGTGGTTACCAATTTTAAAGTATATGTTTGTTTCTGGGAATCGTTCTCTTAGATGCATAAGGAACTGACGACTAGCTTGTAACTCACCAGCTAGGTCTCTTGCATCAGGATCTTTGTCCCAACGACTGACAGCAAAGAAATCTACAGCGTCACCATTTAGTACAATATTCGTAGGGTTTTCAATATGCGACAGTGCACACTCCAAAGCACTAACATCGTGATAAGGAACATGCACGTCAGATAATATGAGAGTTGTTCCATCAGGGATCTTAACAACTGATTTCTTTTTATTAAGTGATTTAGGTAGGTTATATTCTCCTGCTTTCCCATTGGGTCTTTTGAGTTCTGGATCAGCATATTTTCTATGAGCATTACTTAAGTTACCTCGTATACGTCGTACACAAGAACGTGCTGCTTCTAATGTAGGAAATAAATTAGGGTGTTCTTTTACTACTAAGTTTGCAATGGTACGATTACCATGCTTAGGGTATTTTTGTATGTACTTTTTAATGCGATCTGTTTTTGTCATTGTTTGATAATGTCTATGAGGTCATCAAGAACTTCGTTGGATAATTCTTTCTTTTCCTCTAATCTTTTTAAAATTGCTTCATCTATACTATTGGGCACAACAAGGTCTATGTATGTACATTTGATATCTTGTCCGATACGGTGTATTCTATCTTGTGATTGTAATCTGGTTTCTAGACTATAGTTGTTACTGTAATAGACCATAGTGGATGCTCTGGTCAATGTCAAGCCCTTAGCAGCTGCACTGGTCCCTACGAAGATATCAGCATTACCGTTTTGAAAATCTAAAACTGCTTGATTTTTACTGTTTGTGTTATCTTCGCCAGTATATGTTACAATCTTGTGGTCACTTAGTGCATCTTTTATTTGTTTTACATTGTGTTTGTATGCACAGAAAACAACCAGTGGCTTAGCTGTTTCTGCTATTTGTTGTAATGCAGCTATGCGATTGTTTTTCAAATCAACTGTAAGGTCTGTATCTGTTATAACAAAACCAGTAAGTATTTGGTGTAGCTTTACAATTTTTGTAAGTGCAAGTGTGGTCGTAACCATATCGTTTTCTAATAACGCAATGCACTCTTCTTTAATTCCTTTGTAGACACGTTCTTGTTCTGGTGTTAGTTCTACATATAGAGATGTAAAAGTTTTGTCTGGTAGATCTAGACAGTCTTTCTTTTCTAGTCTTAGACTAAATGGCTCTATGTTTTTAGTTAACTGATCTAAGTTTTGGTATCCAACAACTTTGTTAAATGACCTGTTACCCATAGTCATAGTACGTTCAACAGCATAAGCGTGTTTGAATGTAGTCATTGTTTTTTCTGGTATGCTGTCAGCATCTAAGAATTTACATTGGCTGTACAAATCCAAAGGACCCTGTGTTATAGGAGTGCCATTAAGTATCCACCTACGGTCTGATTGTTTAGCTAGTTTCATTACAGCTTTTGTTTGCTGTGCTTTAGGGTTCTTAATACAAGTAGATTCATCAACAATAAAGTGTCGTTCAGTATTATGTGATCCAATTAAAAATGCATTGGCAAAGTCAAATCCAGATTTAGTTCGTAGTGCTTCTATGTTGATAAGAAAAAACTTGTTGTATGATTCTAAGTTATAGAATCTAGTTATTTCTTGTTGTTTCTTTTTACTAGATGGTGGTCCATTCCAACAATACACATCTGCTTTTTCAACATGTTTTGGTATTTCGTTACGTGCCCAGTTATGATGTAGACCATTAGGTGCTACGATTAATACGGACACAGGAGACTTAGAGTTTTGTATTATATCTAGTATAATTTTTGACTTACCAGTACCCATCTCACAGAACAGTGCTCCGTATGGTTCGTTGACAAATCGTTCTGTTGCTTGTTCTTGGTGTTTTAGAGGTTTAGTTTTGTATATCATAAATTGTAAAATTTTGTAGTGTATGGGTACAATAAGTATAGGTTCTTTTTTGCTCGTGTAACTGCTACATAAAATACACGATGTTCGTTGTCTGGATCTTTTTTAAATGCTGCTGCTGTAATTGATGTCATGTCAGGTAGAACTACTACATTGTCTGCTTCTCTACCTTTTGAAGCGTGTATAGTAGTAACTTCTATATTACTGCATTTGTCAAGTCGGTCTTCAGCTTCTGCTTTTAGTAAGACTTCTTTTGTTACGTCATTTAATTTAAAGACTTTATCCCACTTGGCTATTGACTTAAGACCAAAGTTGTTTACTAAATCTACCTTGTCATATAGTTCGTGATCAGGCATAGAATCTAATAAACTTTTAGCACCTCTAGCAACAACTGCTCCAGAAGGTAAGTAGTTATTGTAGAGCACTTTTAGTTGCTGTGCTTTGAACTTATAACCTAGTCTAAATTTTTCCCACAATAATATATACTTAATTTGATCCTCATTGAACAAGGATCCTTCACCAGATGAAATAAATAAAATTCTATTTCTGATAAAGAAATCTTCATATATTCTTAAAAGTGTCCTGTTTCTTGCTAGAAATAACCATGATTCATCATTTAAATTTAATTCTTGTAACGACCTAATCTTATGTACGCTACCACCCTTTTTGTGACTCTTTACGGTATAGTCTTGTTTATCTTTTATGCGACTTGTTATTGTCTCGGCATATTCTAATATTTTAGATGGTAGTCTATATGTTTCATCTAGTACGATACGGTTTCCTTCTTTTTTAATAAGAGACTTAGGGTCACCGCCAGAGAATTTATAAATACTTTGTTTGTCGTCACCTGCTATATATGTATGTTTTGTTTTTGTGGATAATTTGTTAATAACTTTCCACTGTAGCGGACTTAGATCTTGGCTCTCATCAACAAAAAGATAATCGTTTTTGGGTGTATGTTCACTGTTATAGAAAACTTCCAATTGATCTGTAAAGTCATATTTATTTTTCTCATACTTATATTTATCGTAAAACTTATTAAAATCAACAAATTCTTTTGTAGAAATTGTTGAGTCTATTTGTTGGGCTAGTACTTCTTCTTCAGAGCACAACATATTACGCATAAGACCATTGTAGTGCACTAGTTTGTCTCCTTTAAGATTTGAATAGAAGCTACTGTCTTTTTGAAATGACGCTATAGCTAAACTACCTGTTATGGTTAACCCAATAAGCTTTCCCATAGCTTTATAGTCTTCTCTATTAAGCATTTGTTTACGAGGTATTCTTCTATAACAGTATGCGTGTAGTGTACTAAATCCTTCTAGGTCTTTTTCAGTGTATCCAAATTTATCTATAACACGGTCAATGGCTTCTTGGGCTCCTGACTTACTAAAGGTTGTAAAACATACTTTACTAGGATCTGTGTGTTCTAAACACTCTTCTAGTTTATTAATAAGTGTAGTTGTTTTACCAGTACCAGCACTTGCTACATATATTGTTGTGTTTTCATTAGACATTTTAATTTATTCCAATAAGGGATTGTAGATTTCTTTTTGTACCCATTAGGTCCACCATTGTGTATACGAGCTATGTCTTCTAAAGTAACTGGTCGTCCCAGTCTTTCTTCAGTAGCATAGCGATCCATGTATGCACGAAAGATCCGTATAGCTGTTAATTCATCAAGTGCATCCATATGTACCCAATTTTCATTGGCGTACTCTGCTGCGTCTTGTACATAAGCTTCTTGCATTTGCAGTATACCAATAGATTGTAAGTCATCACCTACAGCTCTAGGATTTTGATTAGATTCAATCATTGCGATTAGCATTATATATTTAATAGGAATCGTCATTTTCTAAATCTGGCATTGGTAATGAGGTGTCTAAGTGTAAATATTTGCTATTTACACGCCAACACCTGATTACTGTGTTTAGTACACACACACGAGTAGTGTCTGCTTTTAATATTCTTTTAAGAGTAGACAGCAACTTGTTGTCTGGCAACTCTGAGAACCTTTGTTGGTTTAAGAACTCTTTTAGGTCAATCATACGAAAGACGAACCACCCACCTGCTTGTTTGACAGGTCCGTTTCGTATATGCTCTAGTTCATCGCTTGCACTTGAACAGAACATAGATAAATACTCTACAAATTGACCTACAGGTGTCATCTCAAACGGTACATCAATTTGTGTACAGTTTTTGAGTAATAGATTTTGTTGCTTTACCCAGTCTTCTTGTTTAATTGGTGGATACTTAAACAACAAGCGTTCCATAACACGCTGGTTAAATTGATTAAAGTTGTCAAACTCTGCAGTAGTTAATTGTATTTCTTCTTCGTCGAGCGTAAGAAACCAAAGAGGCGGATCGGATTTAAGTTGGATAAGAGATCTGTTATTGGGCAAGAACTCTTCAGTGCCAATTCCATGTCTTTTTTGTCCGCAGAGTTTAGCGTCACAGTATCTACATAGCGGTTCTTGTGCACATTGATATTTGTAATCCTTTTTTTCATAAGATGATATAATTGCATCAACTTCTTTTTCTGGCAAGGGGTCAGCAAACTTTTTATTAAATTTGTGTAGCACTTGTTTCCATTCTGAAGGCTCAGCTTTTTTAAGATACACAGCTACATTGGACAGTGTAATGTTACGATTCTCAGACTCTTTGGTTCTGTGTTGGAATATATAATTAAGACACGGAGGTCCTTCAGGTAATAGTTCTTCAGCTAACGCAGGAACAGAAAGTAGATTAAACTGTTCCTTTGTTAGTTTTTTTGATTCTATATACTGAATAAATTCTTCAGGGTTAAGACTTTTTTTGTTTTTGTCCATTGCGTACTGCAATGTAGGATTACCAGAGTATGGCATGTTTAACCAGTTGCCATATTTACTGTCGTCTTTACGATTGCCAATCTTTGGTTGTTTAGGGTATATCTCACATACACCTTGACCAAAGAAAGCAGAAAAAGACTTAAGTTTGTCAATCATATCTTTAGCAGATATAGGTTCTGACATAAATAAGTATATGTGTGCACCACCTGATTTAGATCTACATAAAGTAAATGGTAACTCGTGGTCGTAAATAGTTGTGTGTATCTGTTCTATTGTATTACGGTTTTGATACACATCTACATCAAGGCAGCCCCACATTACTTTATTGTTATCAAGTATAGGTGTGGTACCGATAAGTTTTGATCCAGACAGATGTTCTTCCCATATTTCTACAGTTGCTTCAGATTTAACTAAGAAAGATTTGGAATCTTGTTTACCGTCTCTGTCTCGGACTTTGCCTGTTAATATAGTTTGCCCATGTACATTAGGGTTGCAGACAAACAGGTCTTTAAATTTAGTTGCTAGTTCAGTAAGAGGAATCATAGAGAAAAAACCCCAGGGGCGTGAGCCCCCAGGGAATATATATATTATTGCACCTTAGAAAGGAGCCACATCTGGGCTCGAATTAAGTAGTTTAGGCTCTTCAGCAGTTTGCAGGAGAGGAGTATCCCCAGCCTTAGCGTAGCCAGCAGCAGCAAACGTAAGAACTTCTTCGTCTGCCTCAAAATCAAGAGCAACGTTGTTACTAAACTCGAAGTTATAGTAATCATCGCCATTCTTGCTTGTTTCAAGAACTGTTGAAAGTTCCCATTTTTGTGCGTACAACGGTGGTACGATTGTGGAGTATTCGCCATCATATTTGAATCTGTTTATGTCGCTAGTTAACTTACGAGATACACGGAGCTGTGAAGAAGTAAACGGAATGATTGCTTCTTCCCAAACACCGTCAATCTCAGCTAACACAAACCAATAGGTAGTGAAGCGTAACTCGTTTTCACCGAGCCACTCGTCGTATTGACGCTCTCTACCTTTTTCGTATTTGCTGTCAGAGACAATTGTTAAAGGATGTGTAGCTACATAGCCACCTCCCTTGTTGCGTGGAATCCACTCAGTGTATACTGATTTTGTATATACAGGTATAACACTTAGTGGTTTAGCTAAAACTGATTTAGTCTTAGCGAAGAACAGATCGCCAGATTCTGACCCCTCTACATATTCGTCTTTTTGTTTCTTCAATTGAGGAGACAGATCCTGAAGGATTCTGATAAAAGGCATAGCAGAACCTGAGTCTAGGTTCTCTGTGCCTTGTCCTGATACTTTTGCTATATCAAACGCCATAATGTTCTTATTTCTTTGTTCTTAGTTAATCTTTGCTCTTTTGCCTTGGTAAATACCAAATGCTTTTTTAGGCAAAGTTTCTGCCAGCTCTGGATTGTCCAGTGCATCACGACAGAAAGCCTTGAGCGTCATGTTGTGTACGCCAACTTTGACAGCGGCTTCTACTTCATATTGCTCTTTTAAAGTTTCTATAATATCTTGAGCTATTGCGTCGTCACCACGACCCAAACTTACACTAATCTCATTCTTGATGATTGAGTCATTGTTTGTTTCACGCAACCATTGAAAGGCTGTGTTTGGATCTGTTATACGAGCATCAACAAAATCTTTTATCTCAATTTTTCTACCATTAGTAAGTTTAAGTGTATCAACACCTGCTTGTTCCATAAGTGTTGGTAAACCTTCTTCAGATATAGTTTTGCGTGCTTGTTTAAGTACTGAAAGCTCTAACTCTGTTTCAGAGATTTTAGCTTCAAGAGCATCTAGTTCGTCAGCTAGTTGTGTTAAGTCTGACATGTTGATGTCTCTGGGTTGTTGTTCTTCAGGTTCCGATGTTAGTTGGAAGTCTGAATTTACTAGTATTGGATCTGGTTCGTTCATGATTGTTTGTATGTTGAGCAGAGATCAGCACAATGTGCATACCCTGCAATGTCAATCCAGTTATCTCTTTTGTTTTTAAATGCAGTCCGAGATAACTTAAGAGCGATCATCATTGCACCAACTTCACAAGAAGTCAAGTCGGTATTAAGTTTATTTTCAAGAAGTGCTGACCATATGGTCGCAATTCGTTTAAAGTCATCGGCTGGATGACCATAGTCTTCGTTTCTGTCACCGTCTACAAGACGTGCAGCTTCTACTAATATTGATTGGCTCATTAGAAGTTTGGTTCTATTGTTATTTTTCTTTCGAGGTCAGTTTCGACCTCACTAAAATCGTCTTCACTGATTGCCTTTTGTACCTGATCAACAGTGGCAGCAGTGACTTCGTAAGTCTCTGTTACTGTAAATGTTGTTAACACCAAGTACCTCCTAGATCTATGTCCGCTATTACTGGGACTTTGAGTGGTATTGCTTGTTCCATAATTTCTTTAAGTTGGTTTGCTTCTTGTTCACTACCAACCATAGCATTTATCTCATCGTGTACAGGGAGTCGCAGATCAAAGCCAGCTTTGAATGCATTAACCATAGCAACCTTAGCCTGGTCAGCAGCGGATCCCTGAATTAAACGATTAAGTGCTTTAGATGTAAAGGCACGAAATACTTCTTTATCTTCCCATTTAGCTTTAGCGTGTCCATATGTTTTAACTGGTTTGTCTTCAAAACTACAAGTCCAGAAGTCAAAGCGTGCACGACGACCAAGTATAGTTTTAATGTAGCCACGCCTGCTTGCCATGTTCATAACATTGTCAAAAAGTATTTTTAAGAACGGTGCTTCTTTATTAAATTTTCGCATTGTTGACGTGCAAAGTTCATCTGAGATGCCCAATGTTCGTGCCATTTTCTGCTTACCCATCCCATACGAAATCCCAAGGCAAAGCATTTTGCAGGTGTCGTAAGGGAGACCAGTAGTTTTTTCAAAGAATGTATATAGTTTTTCTCCATTTTTAAAAGCTTCTAAAGCTTGTTCTGCTCCTGGGAGCGGTTTTCCGAACTGTCCGAGCAAAGCGTAGTGCACTTGAAGTCTTGGTTCTTGACTGCTGTAATCAGCCTTGCACCAAAGCCTACCAGGTTCTGCAATATATAACGATCGTATTCGTTTTCCAATGTCCGAACGCTTTGGCACTTGCTGCATATTAGGATTTGATGAAGACAATCTTCCAGATCTTGTACCGCCTTCATCAGATGCGGTTTGTCGGAAGTCTGCGTGGATTCTGCCATTATGATTTTGATTGAGTATTATGTCTTCGATGAACACTTTACGAAGACGGTTGATTGACCTGACCTCTTGTATCTTTTTAATTTGAGGGTGTTCGCAGGAATTAAGAAAATCTTTAGCTACTGAGTGGTTACCTTTTTCTGTTCTTGGTACTTGTAATCCTAAGGTTTCGCAATATTTGCCTAGTTGTTGTGGAGACCATATATCTAAATGTTTAAACTCTTTCAATAACGCACTCTCTCTTACTTTGAGATCATGATTAAATTGTTCTGCTGCATCTAGATCTACAGGGACACCCATGCGTGACATATATACTAGTACAGGTATGAGTTCACATTCTAATTCCCAAACTCTCCAGAGTCCTTGTTCTCTAAGGATTGGGATCTGGTGTTGGTACACATCATATGTAAGTCTGGCATCTGCTTCAGCATACTTTCCGACATGTCGAGCAGGTAGCTTCCACATTTCAGACTTAGCGGATACTTGGTATTCTTCTGCTGCTTTTTGTAGTCCATCTTCTTTTTTTCCTTTGTGTAAATATTTTTTTGCAATTGAGTCTAGTGAGTAAGTGTATTTCTCTTCATCAATTAATGCTTCAGCAACTTGTATGTCCCTAACTGGACAGGAGACCTCACACCCTAGGGTCTCCAGCCAGCCAAGGTCATAAGTGGCGTTAGCCATTATGATTTCATCTGCTTGATTTATGAATGTATCT
>Ga0213858_10001133_pt1 | contig 12663 bp, 7 predicted proteins | sample PICome_FD_160122 | JGI IMG/M metagenome (GOLD analysis project Ga0213858, IMG submission 160122) | Coastal seawater microbial communities near Pivers Island, North Carolina, United States - PICO245 | ecosystem: Environmental > Aquatic > Marine > Coastal | place: USA: North Carolina | collected... | reverse complement strand
GCGTTGAATTATTGAAGAATATTGATAATCGCATTCACTTTCATGACGACCTGCAAGTTATGGAAGCTGACTTTTCAAACTTCAATTTTGAAACATCTGAGATCGTAAATCACTTTTATGACCGCCTTGAACAACGGATAGACGATACGGGCGAAGATAAGTGGTTTTTTCTTGTGAACTTGAGCGCCATGCAAATCAATTCAGATGCCTGGTATGCATACAGCAGACGTGGTCGCGCGCTCAATAAGGCCTACTCCATGGGTTCAGTGCGATTTGATCCCTCAGAGGAAACACGGCGCCAAATCGAACGTGCCTCAAACACGGAAAACTTTGACCCAAATTTGTTTTCTACCCGTGAAGACGCAATCACGCGTATCAAATCACTGAAAAGTGTTCGCCGAAAGAAGCATGTCGAAATTCCGTCATTCACTGAAGATGAAATAAAGGGTCGAATTACATTTGATGCTGATATGCAGATCATGGATGTAAATTTCAGCAATATTAGCTTCATGCATTCTACTGATGTTGATACGTTTTATGACTATATTGAAAAGCGGTTAGAGCAAACGAGTGTGAAGTGGTACTTCCTAGTTAATTTAAATAACTGTGAAATCATGCCAGAAGCTTGGATCAGATACTCAACTCGCGGCAAACGTGTCAATCTACAACATTCACTGGGATCAGTGCGCTTTGCTGCGGGATCAGAAACCGAAGCGGATATTCGACTTCGCGCCGAGAGCCAAGGATTTGATCCTAATATCCGAAACACACGAGAAGAAGCGCTTGGGCGTCTGCAAGACATGCAATCGGAGAAATAATTTAACCTAAGGCTTCATGTCAAAAAGATATACGCTTCAGCAACGTAGCGAACTTGTTGTGAATTGATGTCAGATTAAAGTTTCATTTTTGTATCACATTGAGATTTTATCGTTAGCAAATTTGTGAACTGGTGCTATGCTAACTTCAGCCAACACAAGGAGATTCTAGTTCTCACAAAGATAACCGTTCACATTAAACGGGTAACCACCGAGATTATTAGTTGGTGGCATGTAGAGAGATCCAGAATTAGCCTCATGAAGGCAACTACCTCTCGTGAGGCCAGTAGATTTCTTCCCAATAATTAATCCCGCTGGCTTCACCCTGTCGCCTTTTCTTCTTAATTCACATAGAGAACTGTGTTCTTTCACCAGGTTCGAGACACAGTATTGGGCCCCGGGAATTATGAACATTTGATTTGTCAAAATCCCAAATCATTGGAATTTCATTCACTGATCTTTTTTATTTTCCGTTCACGATAAAGAGAATACAGCCCGGTAAAAATTATTATGCTAGCGCCGAAAACTGTCCATGTGTCTGGGAAAACACCCCAAATAATATAGCCATAAACAGATACCCATAAAAGAATGGTATACTGTAACGGTGACACAACTACCGCATGCGCAATTTGTAATGATCGAATTACCAAAAATTCGGCCACCCCAGCTGACAAAGCGTAGAGAATGAAGATTGTTAAATCCCAATTCCATGAAATTGATTGCCAAACAAAAGGCTGAAATAATGAAAAAATGCCTACGCTGACATAAGCAGTGTAAAAAGCTGTTGTCATTGGCACATCAGTATCAGCAATAACTCGTGAAATAATTTGCCGAAGGGCAAATAGAAAAGCTGCGCTAATGATAAACACGTAACCAAAATTCATTTCTTGAAAACCAGGCCTTATGATCAGCAACGTTGCCAAAAACCCAATAATCACAGCAAACCAGCGGCGCATTCCGATGGGCTCATCAAGAAAGAAATGGCTTAAACCGATTACAAAAAGTGGCGCCACGAACGCTATCGATGTGGCATCAGCCAACGGAATGAAATTTAAACCCAGTAAAAATATTAATGCTGAACCAGTCGCACACACGCCTCTCAACAGCTGAAGTTTAAGATGGCTTGTTTTCCCAACCCACGACTTGGTGAAAAACATAAATAAGGTCACTCCCGTGAACAAACCAAGTTGACGAACAAAAACCACTTGTAGAGCGGGATAATTTTCTAAAAGCACTTTTGCCATGGTGTCAGCGAAGGCGAAGAGTGCCATCCCAATGGTCATAAGGAGGATCCCCTTGGGATTATTTATCGCCATGTCATTGAGTCTCTTAGTTGTTCAGAACAGCCTCTGAAGCATATTAAAAGTCGGAAATTGAATGCGCATTTCAATCTGTGTTTCGATCATTTACTCACAACTACAACATTGCAAGTAAAAGCTTTGTTCGAAAGCATCGAGGCAGAGGAAATGGCTAAAGGTGAGTATGGCAAACACGTCGCAGCGGAATGAAATACAAAACGGGTAAAAATTACTATAGAAGAACTGTGTTCTTTCACTAGGTTGTAGACACAGTTTGGAACCCCTGAAGTACCAAGAGACAAACACAGCAAAAAGTGTGTTTGGTGTGTTTTTGAATCACACACGCATAGCGTTAGTGCGCAAAAATTAAGTCATTGATATTGTTTTGGAAAGTGGGGCCCGGGGGCGCAACCATACTTTTCTAAAATATCATTTAATTATAGACGGTTAGCATATATCTAAAATATGGTAATAGTCCTGAAAGCGATCCTAGTTCGTAGTGGAAATCTCGCACCAAGACTCTGTGTCACTTAAATGTTTTCGGGAATGGAATTAGTATCGATGAAAGCGATATGTTTAGTAATAGCCGCGTAGCTCATTGCCGAGTTGTTTAATGAAACGAGGTTCGCCAAGAAGGTGTCCCCAAACTTCTCTATCATGCGATCTTTTAGAACCTAGCCTTGCGTCGAATTTGCAACAGATAGATACAGGCCACTAGCAAGAGTGCAGGAATGTAAAACAACTCTTTAGGAGGGCGATCCGCGGCCTGTTCAATTTCGACAACTTCCCAATCCCAATCAATGCCCAGCTGCTCGGCAGGACCACCAAAGGCAAGGCCATCTATAAACACTTTGCCCTCTTCTTGGCGGAATTCGATACCCGCATGATCGCGCAGTCGTGTTTCGCCATCTGTCCCCGCCTCTTCCAGCGGCAAAAGGAAGCGGGCATCAATCAAATCACCGTTTAGATTTTCGCCAGTCAGGCGCACGCGCAGAGATTGGCCATCGCCCGCCTGCTCTGCAATCATGAACAAATCTGCTGCGGGGCGTTGTTCAAATTCGGGGCTGAATTGATTTAGGAAATAGCCAGGTTGAAACAAAATAAAGGCCGCAAACAACAAAACGGCACTTTCCCATAGTTTTGATTTCACCATGAAATAATTCATGGTTCCTGCCGCAAATAGCAGCATAGCAATCAGCGCAAAGATAAAAACAAAGACCGCCTGATATGGCCCCACATTGATCAACAACAGATCCGTGTTAAAGATAAACAAGAACGGCAACAGCGCAGTTCGGATCGTGTAATAAAAGGCCTGAAAGCCCGTCTTTAACGGATCCGCCTTGGAAATAGCGGCGGCGGCAAAACTGGCCAGACCCACTGGTGGCGTCACATCGGCCATTATCCCGAAATAAAAGACGAACATGTGGACCGCGACCAACGGTACGATCAACCCGTTTTGCGCACCCAGTTCCACAACCACACCAGCCATTAGGGATGAAACAACAATGTAATTGGCCGTTGTGGGCAACCCCATCCCGAGGATGATGGAAATGACAGCCACGAAAAACAACATCGCCAGTAGATTGCCGCCCGATAGGAATTCCACAAATTCGGCCATGACCTGACCGATCCCAGTTAGGGTCACTGATCCAACAATGATACCCGCAACCCCCATCGCAGCTGCGAGCCCGATCATATTGCGTGCGCCTGAAATCATCCCCTCGGCAATATCCGAGAGCCCCTCTGCAACATGGGACAGCGGACGGCTTTCCCCGCGAAAATACGCCTTCAGTGGGTTTTGAGTCAGAAGGATGAACAACATCCCAATCGTTGACCAAAAGGCTGACAAACCCGGTGATTTTCGTTCAATCATCAGTAGATACATCAGCAACAAAATCGGCAGAATGTAATAAATACCCGAACGGAAAATATCGCGCGTCGGTGGAAGGTGCTGCATGGACTCTAAACTGACGTCCAAATCGGGTTCACCCGCGGCAATGCGCACTGCAAACAGGTAGATCAGCAGTAACAGGCAAAGTGCGATCCATGTGGACATTCCCCCAAAGAGTGAGGAGAGAAGATCAACCACAGCGCCGCAGAGGAACAATAATCCGCCTGCGATGACCACGGAAATCGCAATAATGAAAATAGCCCCCAGAATGAATTTTACTGGGTGCATACGGCTGGTGCCCGTCATGCCAGATTTCAGCGCCTCTAGATGTACAATATACACCAATGCGACATAGGAAATCGCCGCAGGGATGATCGCGGTTTTCACAACCTCAAGATAGGAAATACCCACATATTCCGTCATCAAAAACGCAACGGCCCCCATTACAGGCGGCGTCAAAACCCCGTTGATTGAGGATGACACCTCGACCGCTCCCGCTTTGGTTGGGGAAAACCCAACCTTTTTCATTAATGGAATAGTAAAGGTTCCTGTTGTCACCACATTGGCAATGGATGAACCAGATATAAGGCCCGTGGCAGCCGATGCGATAACGGCAGCCTTGGCTGGACCACCGCGCAAATGTCCCAGGGCGGAAAAGGCCAGTTTCAGGAAATAGTTCCCTGCCCCTGCCTGATTTAATAAGGCGCCAAAGACGACAAACAAAAACACGAAACTAGACGATACACCCAAGGCGACACCAAAAACGCCCTCGGTCGTGAGCCACATATGGCTCATCGCTTTTTCAAAACTTGCGCCCTTCCATTGAACCACTTCGGGCAGTCCTGACCATGATCCGAAAAAGACATACGACAAGAAAAACAGCGCCACAGCCATCAGTGGCATGCCAAGCGAGCGGCGCGCGGCCTCAAGCAATAATACAATACCGATGCCCGCGATCGTGACGTCCGTCAAACTTGGGTTGCCGGTGCGATCGGCAACCCCCCGATAATCCCACCATAAATAGGATGCGGCAATCGTCCCAAGGATCGCAATGGCCCATGTCAGGTGCGGAATGTGATTACGCGGCGATGATTTCCCAGCAGGAAAGGCAATAAAGGCAAGCAGAACAGCAAAACCCAAATGAATGGCACGCGTTTGTGTGTCATTCCAAACACCAATCCCCAAAATGAAAGGAAGTGGGGAGGAAATCCAAAGTTGATAGATCGCCCAAACAAGAGGAATATACCATAATGCCTTTTGGCCAAATGCATCTGATGGGGTACGTCCGCCTGTATCCGCCTCTGCGATCATATCATCATAATTTGATTGCCGATCTTTTGTTTTTTCCTGCATGCCCATCCCTTTAAAAAACGACTCCCGCCGCGGTTACGCGACGAGAGCCAGAGGTAATAGATGGCGTATTTGGATTACATCCAGCCACGTTCTTTGTAGTACTTAACGGCACCAGGATGAAGCGGTGCTGATAGACCATCTTTGATCATTTCTTCTTCGACCAGACGACCAAAGGCTGGGTGAAGCTTCTTGAAGTCTGCGAAATTGTCAAAGACTGCTTTTACGAGTGTATAAACAACCTCGTCAGATGTGGAGGCATCTGTGACGAACGTAGCCTTTGGTCCCCATGATGCGATGTTATCTGGGTTACCAGGATACATACCACCAGGAACAGTTGCCGCCGCATAAGCCGAGTTTGACGCCAACACCTTGTCAATTCCAGAAGAGGATAGATCTAGGATTTTGATGTCACATGTTGATGTGGCCTCCATGGACGAACCGTTTGGCAATCCCGCTGCCCAAATCGCAGCGTCCAATTTGCCGTCACACAATGCAGCAGATTGTTCGGAGGATTTAAGTTCTGCCGCCAATGCGAAATCATCAGGTGAGACACCTGCGGCTTCCATCAAGACACCTGCCAAAACACGTGTTCCTGATCCTGGGTTACCGATGTTAACGCGTTTGCCCTTCATATCTATGACAGAGTTGATGCCGCTATCGGCACGCACCATCACATGCATCGGCTCTGGGTGGACCGAGAATACGGCACGCAAGTTTGCATAAGGCTCATCACCATCAAAGGCACGTACGCCTTCTAATGCTGCTGATTGTACGTCTGATTGCACAACGCCGAAATCCAATTCGCCTGCGCGGATCGTGCGGGTGTTGTAAACAGAACCCCCTGTTGATTCAACAGAACAGCGAATGCCATGCTCTTTGCGATCTTTGTTCACCAAACGACAAATCGCGCCACCTGTCGGGTAATAAACCCCGGTTACGCCGCCCGTTCCGATTGTGATGAACGTCTGTTGCGCAAATGCGCTTGACGCAAGACCCATCGCAGCCACGGCCATTGCCCCGATAAATGTTTTTTTAATGATCATTAGAATTCTCCCATTAAAGATGACCGATCTATGACGGCCCTGGCAAAAGCATTGCTAAAGTTTTTTAGGATGTCATCTAAAAACTAATGTTATTTTTTGGCGATCCAGTAGGCGTTATTTTCAAGCCGCAAATCTTCGTATGATTTGATTCTGTCGCGGGCCGATGCACCGCCCTGTTGCACTAACAATGCCAATAAGTTTTCGATCAGCGCCATACCACCACTGAAACAGGCAAAATGATGGGTGCTGATCACTGAAGCGACAAGTGTGTGATCCGCCCGAAATTCGGATGAAACCACATCGCTATCTGATATCAAGATCAGCTTAACACCCCGCTTTACGGCAAACTTACAGGCATCAATGGTTTCGCGGGAATAGGGTGTAAATGTAATCGCAATCATCACATCCCCTGCGCCTGCATCTTTCAAATCATCAATCGCACTGTTTTGATGGCGCGGGATCAATTGCATCGATGGCAGTGCCATGCGCCCCACATATTGTAGGTAATAGGCCAAAGCATAACTGGCCCGCACGGCGGTCAAATAAACCGTACGCGCACCCAGCAGCAAATCAACCACTTGCTGCATCTGATCTGTGGTTTGATGCTGCAAGGTACGTTCGATAATGGCCAATGTATTGGCCGCGGCGTCCCCCTGAACACGGCCCAAGGCACCTTCTTGCCGCAGGTTTGTGATCCACTCAGAGGCATCGAAAAACCCAGTTGCGGATACAAGCGCATGGCGAAAGGGTTCGCGCAACTGATCATAACTTTCAAACCCTAAACTATTGGCCGCGCGCACCAATGTGTATGTGCTTACCCCTGATTTGCGGGCGGTTTCACGAATTGAGTCCAATCCAAAATCAGACGGGTGATCCACAATGTATTTCGCCACAACCCGCAATCGGGGCGACAGCATGGGCATCTTCTCTTTCAAGGATGTAAGTGTTCGATTCTTAAGCGTTGGGTCCATGATTTTGGTGCGTTCCTGAGTGGCAAATAGATAACAAATGTTATTCTTTTTAATCGTTGACTGAAAGTGTTTTTATTCACACAGTCACATAGAAGTGCCTTAGTCCTGAATAGGGAGTGTATGACCGTGAGCCAATTACCATCCCATGCATCTGTAATTGTTATTGGCGGTGGAGTTATGGGGTGTTCCACCTTGTATCATTTGGCCGAGATGGGGGCCACGGATGCGATCCTGTTGGAACGAAACAAGCTGACATCTGGGACCACATGGCATTCTGCGGCGCAGGTCCGTGCGCTTCGTCATTCCCAAAACCTAACACGCATGATCCAATATTCCGTTGATCTGTATGCGCGTTTGGAACAGGAAACGGGGCAATCGGTGGGGTGGATACAAAAAGGATCGCTCTCGCTTGCAACAAACCCAGCTCGTTTAACACATATAAAACGGCAAGAGGCCTTGGCCCACGCCTATGGAATTGATGCGCAATCCATTTCTGTGGCCGAGGCAAAGGAACGCTGGCCCCTTATGAACGCAGAGGATGTGTTGGGTGCGGTCTGGTCCCCCGATGACGGACGCGTCAGCCCATCAGATGTCTGCGCAGCATTGATCAAGGGCGCACGTAACCGCGGTGCGCAGTTGTTTGAAAATACAGGTGTGACACGGATTTTAACGCAGGACGGAAAAATCACAGGGGTTGAAACAACCGCAGGCACGATTTCGTGTGACGCCATTGCGCTATGTACGGGATTATGGTCCCGCGAGGTGGGCGCGATGGCAGGCGCCGAGGTTCCTGCGCTGGCTTGTGAACATTTTTATCTGCTGACCAAACCGATTGAGGGGATCGTTGGCAATACTCCAACCCTGTCAGATCACGACAACAGATTATACATCCGCGATGACTCAGGTGGATTGTTGGTGGGCTGTTTTGAACCCATAGGCAAACCGATCGCGCCCGGAATTTTGGACGAAAGTTTCGAATTCGGCCTGTTGCCCGAGGATTGGGATCATTTTGAACCTATGATGATGAACGCCCTGCATCGCCTGCCCGCGTTGGAAAGCGCCGAAGTTAAGATGCTATTGAATGGTCCAGAAAGCTTTACGCCTGATGGCACCTTTATGTTGGGCGAAACCGCGGAAACGCGCGGGCTATTTTTGGGCTGTGGTATGAATTCTGTTGGCATCGCTTCTGGTGGCGGTGCAGGCATGAATTTGGCGCATCTGATTATGCATGGGCATACGCTCTATGATCTGTCTGAGGCGGATGCAAAACGCTTTGCGCCCATCTATAATTCGCTTGATCACCTAATGGCACGCGCACCTGAAATTTTGGGAACGCACTATGACATTGCCTATCCCGGCAAACAACTGAGAACCGCGCGTAATCTTCGCACACTGCCTCTGCATGACGTTTATGTCACTGCTGGCGCGCATTTTGGTCAGTTTTATGGATGGGAACGCCCGCTCTACTTCGGGAAAACCACAGAGCCGAAATTGACATTTGACCGCCCTGACTGGTTTGAAAATGTGAAAAGCGAAGTCGCCGCTGCGCATACCAAAGCAGCAATTTTTGATGTCTCACCTTTTGGTAAGATTGAGGTCAAGGGACCTGATGCAGAAACATTTTTGATGAAAACCTGCTCAGGGCACATGGACCGCAAACCTGGTTCGGTGATTTACACTGCGGTTCTGAATGCGCGCGGCACCTTTGAAAGCGATATCACAGCCCAGCGGATTGCAGGGGACCATTATCGACTTTTTGTTGGAACGAACGCGATCAAGCGCGATTTGGCGTGGTTCAAAAGGGCCGCAGAGGGGCTTGATGTAACTCTTGAGGACAGCACGGAAAAATACGCAACCCTGTCCCTTATGGGTCCTGACGCCGCACGTATTGTGGCGGACTGCGGTGCGCCTGAATTAAATGACTTGGGGTATTACAAAGTGGGACCCGCCTATATCGCGGATAAACATGTTCGTGCCGCACGGATGTCCTATGTGGGTGAATACGGCTGGGAAATCACTTGTCTAAGTGAAAACGCAGAACCAATTTATAACGCAATGGTCGAAGCCGGTGCAACACCTGCGGGCCTATATGCCCAAACATCCATGCGCATTGAAAAAGGGTTCTGTGCCATGGGTCACGAATTGGATGGAGACACCAGCCCAATCGAAGCGGGATTGATGTTTGCAGTACGCAAGTCAGATGGTTTTGTTGGGCATGACGCATTGATGGAACGCAAAGCATCAGGTGCATTCTGTAAAACGGTTTCAATCACGATTATGAATGAAGACGCCGTTCCGCTGGGGCACGAACCCATTTACCTAAACGGTGAAATAATCGGACAAACCTCATCCTGTGGATTTGGATATCGTGTCGGTAAACCCATCGCTTTGGGTCATGTCAACACCCCCCTAGAAACAGGAACACAGGTGCAAATTGACGTTGCCCGCACGCTCTATGACGCCGAAATAACGCTTGGGCCGTTGTTTGATACAACTGGCATGAGGATGAAAGGTTGATATCTACACCCCATATAATGGTCGCGACAACCGGCGCTAGGCTTGGCAAAGCTGATCACGCTGCGTTACCGATCACCACCGATGAAATCGTAAAAACCGCTCAGCTCTGTAGAGCCGCGGGCGCTCATAGCTTACATTTGCATATCCGAGATGAAGCGGGTTTGCACAGCCTTGATGCTGGTCGTTACCGAGAAGTTTTAACCGAGCTATCAACTCAGGTTCCTGATATGCGCATACAAATTACTACAGAGAGTGCTGATTTGTTTGATGTTTCGGAACAGTTAAACTGTCTTGCAAAGGTTCAGCCCCGGTGGGCCTCAATCTCGGTCCGAGAGATAGCACGTGAACCTGATCTAGCCGACCGCATTTATGGCTGCTGCGCAGAACAGGGAACAGAAGTACAGCATATTCTATACGATGTTAGTGACATTACTCTTCTAAATAAGTGGCAGCATGCAGGGATTGTGCGCTCTTTACAAAATAGCGTACTCTTCGTTCTCGGCCGATATTCAGAGGGGCAAACTTCATCACCCGAAGACTTAACACCAATGTTAAATGCAATGCCTACGCGTAGTCAGTGGATGGTCTGCGCTTTCGGTCGGCTTGAACATGATTGCTTGATTGAAGCTGCTCGGCTAGGTGGCAATCTCCGTGTCGGATTTGAAAATTCATTACAAGATAGCGATGGTAATATTTGGTCAGACAATTCAGCTTCAGTTGCCGTCCTCAAAACCAAACTAGGAATGAAATGAAATGTCGCATATCTTTCCAAGAAACATGAAATCACTCCCACCCACGGCCGTAAACGCCCAGGGATGCTACATTTATGACAGCACTGGCAAAGCCTATCTTGATGGCTCTGGCGGGGCGGCAGTCTCCTGTTTAGGGCATGGTGATCGCGATATCATCGCGGCCGTTCAAAAACAGGCGGAGGCCCTGTCTTTTGCACATACGGGGTTCTTCACCTCAGAGCCTGCAGAAGAATTGGCAGAAATCCTTATACACCACGCGCCCAATGGGCTTGATCGGGTTTATTTGGTGTCAGGCGGATCAGAGGCGACAGAGGCTGCCATCAAACTGGCGCGGCAATACCACATCGAAAACGGCGAACCCGAACGGCGCCATTTGATCGCACGAAAGCAAAGCTATCATGGAAATACACTTGGGGCCTTGGCTGCAGGTGGCAATGAATGGCGACGGGCACAGTTTTCGCCCCTGTTGATCGACGTGACCCATATTTCCCCCTGTTACGAATACGTTCTGCGCGGTGCGGATGAAACAGCCTTTGATTATGGTCAACGCATGGCCCAAGAGTTAGAGGATGAAATCCTGCGCCTTGGTCCCGAAACAGTTATGGCCTTTATGGCGGAACCCGTGGTTGGCGCAACCTTAGGCGCGGTGCCCGCGGTTGCGGGATATTATCAGCGGATCCGCGACATCTGTGATCGCTATGGCGTTTTGTTGATCTTGGATGAGGTGATGTGCGGCATGGGGCGTACAGGCCATTTATTTGCCTGCGAGGCAGATAGGATTACACCCGATATTCTGTGCATCGCCAAGGGTTTGGGCGCAGGGTATCAGCCGATTGGCGCATTTCTGTGTTCCGCACACATATACGACTGCATCGAACAGGGCTCTGGTCTATTTCAACATGGCCACACCTATCTGGGCCACCCCGTGGCAGCCGCCGCAGCGCATGCGGTGGTTACCAAACTGACCGAACAGGACTTGGTCGCCCGCGCAGCCGAGCAGGGAAACACACTGTCAAACGCGCTAAGCGCACGGTTTGGACAACATCCACATATCGGTGATATTCGCGGACGTGGATTGTTTCAGGGGATGGAATTTGTCGAAGATCGCGACAGTAAAACGCCCTTTGACCCAACCAATAAATTTGCCGCACGGTTTAAGGCAAACGCATTTGAAAACGGTCTGATTTGTTATCCGATGTCGGGCACACGGGATGGACGCGAGGGGGACCATGTTCTGTTGGCCCCACCCTTTATCATTTCAGATGACCAAATCGGCGAATTGGTGGATAAACTGGATCGCACGCTGACCCAAACATTGGGGGCATAAAGGTCCGATTACACCATAATTATTGGGGCTTTGCTGCTGTCTACTTTACTATTTTGCTATTTAGCGGACTTCTTCTCATTGCAGGACCACATGGCCTTATGCACGATTGTGCATATTTATTGTCGTATTTAGCGTCGTAACGCAATTTACGTGATTGTACGTTCCAGTTAAAATAGCAGCTCTACTCGGTGTGCAGATGGAATTCGTTACATAGTAATGATTCAGTCTCATGCCTTCATGTGCTAAACGATCGATATTTGGCGTGTTATTTATGCCGCAACCATATGCGCTGATAGCTTTAGAAGCATGATCGTCTGCCATAATGAAAATGATGTTTGGTGATGTGCTCATGCTCTTCTCTAGCTAACAAATCGTCTGATGTTTATTGGGCATTAAACTATTCCTACAACCGTGAGATATTAAATCACTCAGTTCAACTCATTTTTTTCAGCTGGACTTCCTCTCCCCAGTAAACCTGTCTGTAAGTGTGCCCGAATAGCGTCGGGCTCTGCTCAGTACAAGTGATCGGTACGGAGTAGAATATGAGATTAAATCTGGATGGATTGGCAGCGGTCTCAATGCTATCTATTTAAAATTCACAGCAAATATCAAAATGCCTATAGCAGCGGTCCATGAAGAAATCGCTCTGATGGCGATATTGACCCAATTTGCCTTGAACGTGCTCAAAATCAACCC
>Ga0213858_10001132_pt1 | contig 12667 bp, 4 predicted proteins | sample PICome_FD_160122 | JGI IMG/M metagenome (GOLD analysis project Ga0213858, IMG submission 160122) | Coastal seawater microbial communities near Pivers Island, North Carolina, United States - PICO245 | ecosystem: Environmental > Aquatic > Marine > Coastal | place: USA: North Carolina | collected... | reverse complement strand
GGCGTCTGGTGTCGTTCGGTACCGATCGAAGGCTACTGTTCCCGCCAGTCTGCAGCAGCCGGCGAATCCATTGACATTATGGTCTCCTGCAACCCGGCACGTGACTTTCGGCTGGAGATTTTTCGTACCGGATATTATGAAGGCCGAGGCGCTCGCCTGATGAAGACCATCGAGCGAATCAAAGGCATGACACAGCCGGACCCTGATCCCGGCCCGAAGAATCTTCACGAGTGTCGCTGGGAAGCCTCAGTCACGCTGACGATTCCGGAGGACTGGATCAGCGGAGTTTATCTGGGGCGTTTGACGACGATTCCTGATGGCAATGAGCCCTACTGGCAGAGTTATGTCATTTTCATTGTTCGCGATGATCGCCCGGCCGACATCCTGTTCCAGTGTTCCGACAACACATGGCAGGCATACAACCTGTGGCCGTCCAACTACTCCGTCTACACACATCCCAAAGGCGGTCAGGGGCCCTGGGCTGACGTGAGCTTTGACCGACCATATGGCCGGGAAGCCCAATTCATGTCTGTCGTGAATGACCCTCTGACAACGGGATCCGGGGAATTCCTTCCCTATGAATTCCCCATGACTTACTGGCTGGAGAAACACGGATACGACATCAGTTATTGCTCCAACAGCGACATGCTGACTCCGGACCGCGGGATGCTGTGCAAAGCATTTATCAGCATTGGACATGATGAATACTGGGATATTCGTCAGTTCGAAAGCGTGACGGCGATGCGAGATGCCGGTGTCAGCCTGTTCTTCCTTTCCGGGAACAGTGTCTGCTGGGTCAGCCCTCTTCGGGAATCCTCGGCGGGGCGACAAAACCGAATCTTCTTCCGCGGCGGTCCTTACGGCGGCAACAGGGACTATGCGGAATTGCGACACCGGGACCACGGTCCTTTTCCACATCGGGGCCCTGACGAAGGTCTGCTGATGGGGGCCCGCAATGTTGAACCGGTGAATGGTGGGGGTGACTGGACGATCACCAATGCGGACCACTGGATGTTTGCTGGAAGTGGCGTTCGCAACGGCGACTCCATTCCCGGATTGATTGGCTGGGAATATCACGGGGATCCGGCAGAGATTCCTGGTCTCGAAGTTGTTGCTTCAGGAACTGCGTGGCAGGGCGGAAAAAATCCCCAGCAGTGGACAGCGACGATTTACCCCGGCCCAAAGAACAACTTTGTCTTTAATGCAGCAACGATCTGGTGGGCACAGGCACTGGGCGATCCCCCCGGACATACGCTGCCATGGTCTCATTACAGTCGGCCTCATGGACCAGATGAACGAGTCCACATCATGACTCACAATCTGCTGGAACGGGCATTGAATCCACCAGCCGGTTCCCGCTGAACGGTGCGAAGGGGCAGGATGATGTTGCATGCAAACGCAAGGCGGGCGACACTGTTCTGATTCAGGGCTTATTCAGGAATATCAGACGTGATCTCCTATCGGACTCTCAAAAAGCTGGTCGGCGAAACCAGCCTTGAGCGGAAGTGTCGACTTCTGTTCGGGGTCGCGCTGATGCTGCTGATTACCGGGAGTTTCTGGTGGTATGCATCCCGGACAAAGCAGCTCGTTGAAAATCAGCAGATTCTGGCCGCCCGAATGATGGTGCCTCGTAATCTGCAGGTCCAGCACTACACCCGCTTTCTGGAACGCGCGACTCAGGCGGAACAGGACGATTCCGAGCAACAGCAGGACTCCCAAATCCCGGCTACCGCCCCCCCGATGCAAAATCAGAATGTTCTGCAGCTCCCTGACGGATCCCCTGCCGCATCCTCACTGACTGACATGGATTTGCTGCGGAGAGTCATGGGATCGCTGCCCGCCGAATCCAACAGCCCCACGTGGGATCTTCGTCCCGTGGATGAATTGGGGGCCAACCCGGCTGAATTCGAAGCCGTACAGCAGTTCTCTTCAGACATTGATCCTGCCAATGAGTACTTCCTGATCCGGGAAGAGGACGGACGCAGGCAGTTGCAGTACTACGCTGCGATTCGAATTGAAAAAGCCTGTCTGGCCTGTCATCGCTCGGATGGCACCGTTCCGGAAATTGTTACGGAGGATCAGCTGCAAAGCATTAACGCCCTGAACGCCTCTTTTACTCCGCCTGGCGAGGAATCAGCCACAAGCAGCGATCCACCGGATGACCCCCTGATGCAGCAGGTCATCAACAATCCCGACACTCAGAAACCAGCCCCTCTGTTCGCAATCGCCAGTATTCTGATTTCTCTGGATGATGTTGAAGTACAGCTGACGCGAAACTGGGCCGTGTTATTCGCAACTGGCATTGTCACAGCTTTTCTGGCCATGCTGGCGGGCTGGGCGATCGTCCGGTACATCATTGTGAAGCCGGTACAACACCTTAAAGATGTCAGCGATGAGATTGCTCGAGGAAATCTGAATCTTCGAGCGGACATCAGCACGGGCGACGAATTTGAAGAACTCAGCCATGCGTTCAATCGTATGCTGCGTCACATGATGACGGTCAATGATGAATTCCGCACCCTCAATGTCAGGTTGGACGCCAAAGTCGATCAGCTCGCGCAGGCGAACCTCGAACTGTTCAACAGTAACCGACTGAAAGACGATTTCCTTGCAACCATCAGTCATGAGTTGCGTACACCGCTCAACTCCATTCTGGGATTCAGCGATATCCTGCAGACCGCATCAAATCTGGACGACCGTCAGCGACGCTACGTGGACAATATTCAGTCGTCCGGACAGGCTCTGATGATCCAGATCAACGATCTGCTGGATCTGGCCAAGATTGAATCGGGGAAGATGGAAATCAATGCAGTCCAGTTCGATCTTCGCGAGCTGCTGGAATTGCAGGTCCAGCAGATGCTCCCACTTGCGGATCGCCGCAGCATTGACCTGCGACTGGACGCCATTCCTCCCACCCTGCCGGTGCTCTTTCAGGACAATGGAAAAATTCGGCAGATTCTCAGCAACCTGCTGTCGAATGCGATCAAATTCACACCGGAAGGCGGGCGAGTCCGGGTCACAGCCGGACCGGACACCCCTGACTATTTCGTGATTCGAGTGGAAGACAATGGCATCGGTATCCCGCTGCATGAGCAGAAAGATATCTTTGAAAAGTTCCGCCAGGGCTCAACCGCCCCGGGCGAACGGGATCATACCCGCCGTGAATATGGAGGAACCGGGCTGGGACTGTCCATCGTTCGCGAACTGTCACGGCTTCTGGGCGGAGACGTTCATCTGAAGAGTGAGTTTGGACGTGGCAGTCTGTTCTCTGTACGCCTGCCGTGTGAAGCCCCGAACCGTCTGACTCCGGCAACGGCAGAAGAACAACTTCCCATTGCCCCGGCCCCACCACTGATTACTTCGGCCACCCTGCGAAGCCAGCTCGCGGCGGAAAAAAAACCAGCCCCGCCTCGCAGAAAACTGGATATTCAAACGATTGGCGATCCCTGAACTCAGCGGTTGACGGCTTAACGCCGCGGTTCAATTGACAGCGTGCCCCCGACAGTATCGATTGTCAGGCGCCGGAGCGTTGAATCGTACTGAGCAGACTGCCCGGCATACTGTAATGGAAACGATTCGGTTTCCAGCAATTCCTGACCAGTCAATCGATGCAGCACTGTGACCCGGATCAGGTTTGTATTCGCACCTTCCGCACCTTTTGGAGGCAGCGTAATCAACGGCAGCAGATCGGACTTGTCCCCTTCCATCACAGGCACTGCCACATCCTCGACCATGCGAGACCACAGTAACTTCCCGGTTGCATTCTCCATCATCGCGATCAAACCGCTAATCGTCGCCACGTTGTTCTGTTGTGTCCCGCTCTGCGTGTCCAGTCCATTGAGATTTGTCTGCACCAGCAGCAGAGTGTGATTCTGCATTGCGATTCCAGTGATCCCATGCAGCTGTTCGGACTGAGGTAGTACAAGTGTGTCTCCAGTTTGAAAACTGTGTGATGCTGAGTTCATCAGCACGAGCTTTCCACCGTCATCAACAAAGATGATTTGCCCGTCCCCTGTCGTCGCGGCCAGTTCCCCGATCTGGAACGCACTAATCCGAATCGCTTCGGAACCTGCAGCAAGATCTTCGCCGGTCAGCGGATCCAGCACGTGCAGGTTGTACAGAAGATCGGTGTAGGCCAGAAATCTTCCCTGAACTTTCACGTTGGTCCCCCGGCCTGCGGTGATCGTTCCTGTTCGCAGCAGCTTCCCGGTCAACGGATCCCAGGCGGCCCACGCTCCGGATTCCTGCCAGATCGTCACGGCAACATGACGATCTCCAAAGAGTCGAGGCATCGTGAGTGGGAGAAGACCGTTGCCGGCTGCACCGTCGAGAGCAACAACCCGCGTCCACAAGTCATTTCCACTCAGCAGATCGGTGCAATGAAGCTGACCTCCGCCGAACCAGATTAACCCGGCGTGAGTCATCGGTCCCATCTCGAGGTTCAGCTCGTCCATGCTGCTCTGATCCGTCGTCAGATTTCGTTGCCAGAGAATTTCCAACTGCCTGTGTTTCTGCAGTCGCACCATCACAAGACGACCGTCGGCAGCAACAGGCAGAAGGCCCGGCGTCGAAAAACTCCGATCGTAATGAGCCAGCACTCCGGCGAATCGGGACCAACCCTGATCGCTGGGGACACGGGAACAGATTTCACTGCCGCCGCTGTTCACGGTTTCAAGGCTTTGGCTTTGACCACGGCGTATTCTCAATCGACCGTCGTACCATGACGGCAGTCCAACACCATAGCGAGCGGTCGGACTGGCGACGGTCAATTCCTCCTGATTCGCATCCTCACTTGCGAAGACAAAGACCGTCAGCTCCTCCTGATCAGTTTTCAAATTCTCCCCGGTCAAAACATAGCTGGCTGTCGCTTTCCATGAACCGTCCGCGGAAGGAATGGTTGAATCTCCGCCATCCGGGGGAACAGTGCCTCTGATTTCATGCAGACGATTCAGTATCTGAGACCGCTGAGGCGGAGCGATTTGCCGATCCAGTATTGCTGACAGCGTGATTTCCTCTGCAGCGATCATCCCACGAGTCCGCAGCAGCTGTGCAAAATGCCGGACCTGGTCAATCGTGAAGGCCCGGGGAAATCGACCGATCGTCATTGCAAGGCGGCGAGCCTCGGCTACTGACAGCTCTTCGCTGATCTCCATCCACCGCTGAAGTTCCTCCTCAGCAGGCATCAGACCACGCGAAACAGACCAGCGACTGGAAACAGGAACGGGCTTCTGGTCAACAACAGGGCGCGAAGAAAACTCGAAGAACGCGTCGCCGAGATCGGGTGCCTCCAGAAGCGTTCCCATCAGATATGCACGTTCGCGCTGCTCCCCTCCCGGTGACGGTTTACGGAACTTTTTGAACAACGTGGCGATTTTTGTCGCTGTCTCCGGCCTCGATCGTTGTGCCAGAATCTCACCGCAAACATCCAGCAGCGAATTCAGGATCTGTTCGTCTACTGCAGCAACATTCTCTTCTTTTCCAATACTGACAGCTTCCGCTGCAGCAATACTTCCATTCAACAGCAGGGCTGACACGCGTTGCTGGTTGCTGATGTCCTGTGCGGCAAAGCGATCGGCACGCTGAAATGCTGTGACCACTCCAATGCTGGACTCGAAGACATGGTCGTCATCAATGGTCAGGCTGCCGAAGGAAACGGGAGTTTGTACTGCGGCGGCCGTCCCCCAGCCCACTCGATATCCCGTCTTTAAATCGACGGTCACAGGCTTTCTTCCACAAATTGGAATCAGACAGCGATCCTGATCGATAACCGCCCGTCCCTGAATCTCTTCAGTTTCAACACGCCAGAGTTCCCGCCCGTCGGTGACATCCAGACATCGAACGTGATGAGCGCCTGCAAGTACAAGCTGATGCTGATCTGCCCGCAGGATCGATCGATCGGTTTGAGGATTCCCACCGTCCATGGACAGTGAGGATGCTGGAACCGCCCACCGCATTTCTCCGCTTTCGGCATGCAGACAAACCACAACGTCCCGAATCGGCGAACGAGCATAAATAAAATCTGCAGCATGCACGGGCCGGAATAACCCCTGTTGCTGCAGGAGTCCCGACGAAGCCGACAACACATCCTCAGATTTCTCCGTTTCATCTTCCGGGACAGAAAAAGTCTGCAGCCACTGCAACTGCCCTGTGACAGGATCGGATGAAGTCAAAACACCGGAAGGGAAGCGGCAAATCACACGATCTGAATTCGCCAGACAATACCCTGCACTCCGGCCAATCCCTGATGCAATTCCTCGAATCGGCACACTGCCGGACCTGTACTCAACAGGCTGTTGCCACAGCACGCGACCGTTTCCCCGCTGCAGACAGTTCAGGAAACAGATCTCGCTCTTTTCCGTCAGCACATAGACCCGCTGGTCCAGAACCGCTGGTGCACACAGAAATTGATGGTCGTCCAGCAAACTGGGGGGCAATGAATCGTCCCGTGACTCCGCATCAGGTCCGGGATCACCGGTTGCCGTTGTCCTGGGAGACAGGCGACCTGTGATCTCTCCGGGGTAGATTTGTGCCGGCCATGCCTGAGCGTTTCCGGCAATCCACGCAATCCGCGGCACCGACGCCGCGGCGTCTTTTCGCAGTGCGATCAGACTGCAACTTCTGGGAGTTTCCGGTGCAGTGCCGCTGTTCTCAGCAAACCTTCGAAAGCGAAACAACGGGTCCTGCAAGTCTGACACCCTGTCGTCGCCAACCTGCAGCATGTTGGCACCACCGATGATCCAGAGTTCGTTGTCGACCGCAGTAAACTCCAGTCGCCCGGGATCACAGGCAAGTCCGAACTTTCTGAGCGTGTTCGCGTTCTGATTGCCGGGTGAACCCTCTTCATCATTTTGGCTGGGATTCAACGAGCGTTCCAGCAGTGACCACTGTTCTTTCCCCGTCGCGGCATCGAGTGCAACCAGTCGAAATGGGGTGCGCACCATCAGCCAGTCAGACCACTTTCCGACAGGATACGCCTGCAGTTGTGCGATCCTGAGCGGTCTGTCTGTGCGACACAACCCCAGCAACTGGGCAGCCTGCAGCCGATGCTCCAGAATCGGCATCCACGCCGTCTCGCGCCATGTCCAGTCCGGTCGACTCCACGGCGCAGAAACACCGGTCGATGCGGGAATCGGAGGTAAGTCGGGCAATCGGTGCAATCGGCGATCAAGAGCATCAGCGAGCTTTGTTGCTTCCGCAGCGAAAACAGTGCGCTCATACTGAGTCCGCAGCTCGGCGGTTGCTGTCGCGACTGTTGTAACCTGCCCCTGCAGCAGCAGCCATGTCAACAGCACGGATTCCGCCCGCAGACCCTCGCGTGTCATGGGATAGCGTCGCGCAACCTGCAGGACTGCAGCAGGATCCCGCGTCATCAGTGCGTCTCGTAACGCTGCCGACGCCGCTGCCGACTGCACCGTCTGCCACTGCCGCTGCATGTCCGGATCGGCCCGCCGAAGCAGCTCAATTGCAAACGCCCGCTGACCGGTCCAGGAAGACTGTGGACCTCGCTCCATAGGGATATCAATGGGATGCGACAGCACCGACTCAAGCAGTTGATAGCCTGCTCCGGAAAGGGCCCCCTGCGACAGACGCTGCAGGCCCACCTCACGATCTCGCAGCCGAATCAGCGATCCATCCGGAGACTCAGTCGTTGCAAACTGTGCATGGCAGGAAGGGAAGGACGCACACTGTGAAATCACCAGCAACACGAACAGCAGTTTCTGATGCGTTGTCACAATGCAGTATCCCTGTCGGCTGCTGCGGAAGGGGCTTAATCAATCGACAACCGATCTTCCCGTTGGTTAATGACAATCAGTAACTGTCACCAAACTCCATCAAATCATCCTCGTTCACCAGATCCAGACTGGCCTCACCAAGTACGCGCAGCGTTTCATCAACATCCGTAGCGCAGACAGCCACCGCACCACGTCCGTTCCGCTGATAAAGCATTGGGTAAACATACTGCACATTCAGCTCTGCAGACATCAGGCTGCCCAGCAGCTTCGTATGGGGCTGGTCGGTATCCGGCAACAGCACGCCAATGATGTCGGTCTCAATGAAAGACACCCCGGACAAATGCAGCAACTCCCGTGCGCGCTCGTAGTGGTCAGCGATCATACGCACCAGTGCACAATCGCTGGATTCCAGAACTGACATGGCCACGATTTTCAGGTCATCCCGCTCAACCGTTCTTAACAGGTCGTGCAGCCCTCCCACGCGGTTTTCGAGAAACACGACAAACTGCCTGAGACAGGGCCAGTCGCGCCCGCGCGAAGTCATTGACTGCACGTGCAGGTCATCATCGTCACTGTCAAATCCCGAGCTCATCAGCGTATTCCGTTTCTCCGGCGAATACCGTTTTCCAACACATCATAAACCGAATTGCGACAGTCAGAAACAGCAGTCCGCAGTGCTTCTGATGGAGTCAAAAAGCGGATTCAAAAATTACAACCGGAACATCAAACAGCCGACTGGGCGACTGTCGCCAGCAGGGCGCCCACCATTAAGTCGTACGCGGCATGACAACCAACCGTGATTCCGAAACCACGCAGCAGAAACACCGCGGAGAAGAACATCCCGGCAATCGCCCGAAAGGAAAACACAAACAAATTAAACGCGTCTGCCGTCGGTCCGATATGATGAGCTAATGCAAACAGGAACGAAGTAGACAAAGCTGCCATGAGCGCAGCTGCCGTCGACGGAAACTCAAACATCCGAAAGACCAGCCAGGCTGAGGGAATCAAACACAGCCGAAACATGACCTCTTCGTACACTCCAGCTCCCACAAAGGAAACCGCCTGTGCGAGATCAGGGGCAATGGTGCCGATCAACAGCCGCTGCGGTGCCTGATCGGAATGATACCAGTGAAAGAAATAGTCATGCAGTCGTCCCACGGAAAGCAACAGAATGGCCAGCAGCAGACTCTCCGCCAGCATCCCGCCCAGCGTGGACAGCGAAACTCGCCACGGGAATCGTCCGGCGAGATGCCACACAAACAGGATCACCAACACCAGCACTGGAAGAATCAGCTGAGCTGCTCCCAGGCGGCCCAGCAGCAATCTCATCCAGTAATCAGCACCGTTTCGCAGTGCATCCGGATTATCCGCACCGATACTCAGTACCCCGGCTTCATACACAATCAGCCACGGCAGCAAAAACAACAGACTGGATAATGGCGCACGCGCTTCCGTCCAGTAGTCCGCCGTCTGTTGTGTATCCTGCTGGTCCATGGGTGAGCTGCGGAATGGGTGGTGCTGTCCGTTCTTTCGGTCTTATCGGTAAATCTTCCCAGCTCCTGCCACATTCTCGTCGTCCAGTCCACTCACACCCTGAAACAACGCCAGCGGAAGCGGCAATATTCGCCGAATTTCGCACACAGCCCCCCAGACACAGCAATTCATGATCCGGTACTGCTGACAGGCTCCCTCGGGAACTTCAGGTCGCCAAAGTGCTTATGGCGGCCTTGTGCAGGGCGTATTATGGGGCCGGAGTTTCCTGTGCTGCCTGAGGCGAGACCAGACGCACATAGTCCAGCCCCAGCATGAACGACTTCACGGCCGCAGCGTTGGCACCAACAATTTCAAAGGTCAGTCGCTGGACACCCTGCTCCAGTGACACCCCCGGATATGTCAGAACACCTGTTGTGATGACCTCGGCAGAATTGAAAAGATCGAGACCGGAATCCAGCACCTGATTTCCAATCGACACCTGAAAGACCCCGTAGTCACGCGCTCGAGTCAGCACGAGCTCCACATCGTGAACGCCTGCAAACGGCACCTCAATCTCAACGGACAGACGATCGCCGACGACAGCCCCGGTCCACCACAACTGATCCGCTCCGCTCCATCTGCCACCACGAAAGTTCCCCATCGGCTGGCCAACAGCGCGACCGGCAGTCTTCTCCACCACTTTCAGCGTCTCGCCTTCCTGGGCTCCTGCGACACGTCCGGTTTTTTCATCAATCGGTGCCGCGGGCCCTGACAGCGTCACCTGAGCCGGGCTGGCGAGGTAGGCAATCAGATCCCGAACTTCGTCCTGTTTCAGCGAATCCAGTTGCCGTTCCGGCATCATTGAAATCGGAGACAGCGTACGCTCTTCGATCTCCGCAATCGGGATAACAAGCTGGTCATTCAGCGTCTGAATCGTCAACGCACTCTCTGTTTCACGACGCAGCATTCCCTGGACGACTCGACCATCCTCAAGTGCGAGGACAGTCACCTGATAATCACGACCGACCACGGCACCTGGATCGAGGATGTTCTCAAGAATGTAATCCGGATTAGCCCGATTAGACCCTGTAATGTCCGGGCCGATGTCACCACCGGTACCGAACAGCTTGTGACAATTCTGACAGGTCTTCGAGAAAATCCTGCGACCGTTTCCGGGGTTGGCCTGCTTCAGAACCGCCGGTGTCAGAATCTGCTTCCATTTCTGCACTTCGGCCTGGCGATCCGCAGAGGACTCGCGAATTTCACCCCAGTGGGCCCGCAGCAACTCATTCAGTTCTGCATCTTCAAAAGCCAGAATCTGACGTACATGAAAGGCGTGCAGATCAACGCCGCGAACACGACCTGCCGCGATTGCATCAAGAAGTTTTCTTCCCCATGCCGGCCGCGATACCAGAGTCCCCACCACATCCTGTCGGACATCCGCCGGGAAAGTCCCATAGGCACTCAGCAATGCATCGGGCGTTGCCGCACTCCCGAGTGTTGTCAGAGCGCGAACAGCTGGTCCCTGCAGTCCCGGTTCTTTCAGCACCGCAGGGCTCAGCAACACTTCCGCAGCAGCCCGATCCTGTCCCCGAACCAGCACATCAAGTGCCTGACGACGTCGAGCCATGCTGACGTCAGTTGCCGCCAACAGCCTGCGCATCGCGCCATAGACTCGCTGATCTCCAAAAAGAACGGCTAACTGATCTGCCCGGTCACGAACAGACAGTTCCGTCGATTTCTGCAGCAGCGGATAAGCTTCCTGCCAGCGGTCCGGCATCGCAACATTGACTCGCCCTTCCAGTGACGCCATGACTTCCTCGAGAATCAGCAGCTGCTGTTCCGCAGCATCAGTGCGGGTCAGCATTGTCATGACTTCACCCAGTGACTGCTCCTCCGCTGCAGCCCGGCGAACGATGAATCGCCGCAGCTTCTCCATCGGTGTGCTGGTCGCAATTCGGATCGCAGCTTCGGGCTGCTGGGAGACCAGCGGCTCGATTCCGTACCACAACATCAGGGGCAAATTGTGGTCCTCCGCGTCTTCTGCATGAGCTGCCAGGGCGGTCGCAATTCCAACCCGGCGGTCGGTCGGCAATCGCTGCAGTGCTGAGCTCAGATACAGACGCACCACCGCTGAGGAATCCGTTTTTGCAAGCTTTTCCAGACGGGTCAGCAACGCGGCCGAAAGCTCGCCATCCTCCAAAGCCAGCTGGATGGACCAGCCCCGCAGAAAAGGATCCTGATCCTGCAGCATCTGCGTCACCTGCTCGTCGCTGAGACCCAAAGCCGCATGGAGTGACCAGAGACATCTCAGCCGGTCAGTCACATCGCGTTCGGCATCTGAGACAGCGTTCCAAAGTTCTGCGGCAAGCTGCTCAGAACAGCCTCTCTCCATCAGCTGCCGTCGAGCCATGCGACTGAACCACTCATTGCGATGAAAGTGAGCTGACAACAATTCCGCGTCGTCCCACTCCGAAGCATTTACGGCAACAGGCTGAGGAGTCCCCCACGACACGCGATAGATTCGCCCGTTGGTCCGGTCCCAGATGTCCGGGTTTGTTCGATGACAGGCATTGCGGTCGTACCAGTCGATCATGAGAACGGTGCCGTCCGGGCCATAACGCAGATTAATCCCGCGGAAATACTGATCATTGGCGATCAGCAGGTCTTGACCATGATGCCCTGTCCACGCGGAACTTCCCGCGACAGGTTCAAGTACGTCGCAATTCACACGATTGCCGTGCACGTTGTTGAAGTAAATTCGGTTGCGGTATTCATCCGGCCAGTTGTCTCCCAGATAGATCATCGCACCACAGTGAGCGTGACCACCTCCGGCATCCAGCGTAGCTCCCGCAGCCTGAGGCTCATGCCCCCACCACGCATGATCACGGATGTTGCCCACGTAATGTGCGTGGTCGGCAATTGTGCCGATGTCTTCGTACGTGTATGGATTGAAGTGCTGCCCTCCCTGACGCTGATAGCGAGCCCCCTGAATGACATGCCAGAGATGCGGAATCACACATGCGGTGATGAAGGCCTGCCCGCGATCGTTGAAATCGACTCCCCACGGATTACTGGTTCCGTGCATGAAGGGTTCAAAGACGTCTCGCACCGGGTGATATCTCCAGACAGCCGCATTCATCGGTGTCCGTTCCGCATTGGAAGCCCCGGGACGCCCGATCATGGAATGAGTGAACACACCATGACAGCCATAGAGCCAGCCGTCGGGGCCCCAAATGAACGCATTCAGGGTTTCATGGGTGTCGTGCCATCCAAAGCCATCACGCAGTACGAGCGCCCCTTTGGGAACGTCTTCCGGAAATTGCAGCGACTGCTGCGGAATATCGGAGAAGCCGCGATTGGCGGGCGGAACCTGATCCGGAACATCGTTCTGATCCGCATCCGGGATGAACATCAGATAAGGAGGTGCTCCCACAAAGACTCCGCCAAAGCCAACTTCC
>Ga0213858_10001131_pt1 | contig 12672 bp, 14 predicted proteins | sample PICome_FD_160122 | JGI IMG/M metagenome (GOLD analysis project Ga0213858, IMG submission 160122) | Coastal seawater microbial communities near Pivers Island, North Carolina, United States - PICO245 | ecosystem: Environmental > Aquatic > Marine > Coastal | place: USA: North Carolina | collected... | reverse complement strand
CGCGCTCTGATCGCGCTCTGGTGGCGCTCTGATCGCGCTCTGATTCATCCGATCGGGTGACTGCCAACCCTTCCCTCCGGGGAGGGAAGGGGTGTGGATTTCACCGACGGTGAAGAGAGTTCACTTTGATTTCCATGAACAAGGCACCCACCGCCAAGATCCGACAAGGGCGCATCCGCCGCGAGTGGCGGCGTTCTCTTCCGGAGGCCATTCGCCACCGCAACGGCGAGATCGTGAGCCATCTCGGCCTGGCCCATCACGTCGCAGGGCGTCAGTCGACGCGTGGCCACGGCGAGTGGGATGACCTGGTGCAGGAGGCGAGTCTGGGATTGATCGCTGCGGTCGAGGGATTTGACAGGAGCCGTGGCCACCAGCTCAGCAGCTATGCCGTGAGCCGAGCCAATGGCCAGATTCTCCATTTCCGCCGGGATCGGCAGTCCACGATCCGCATTCCCTGGCGACTGCGGTCGTTGTATGGCCGCGGCATGCGTCTGCAGGAGCAGCAGTGGCAGGCCCATGGCGCTCACCTCGGCGAGGATGCCCTGATCGCAAAGCTTGAGGTGAGCCGGGAGCGTTGGCGGCAGGCCGTTCAGGCCCATGAGCAGGAGGAGGTGCTCAGCCTCGATGGGCCGCGTGTCGAGCCCGGGGCAGCGGTCGGGGAGGTCGTGACTGGCCTGGACCGGTTGGCGGCACCCCAGGTCGCGGCAGAGGATCCGCAGCAGCAGTGGTTGCACCATGCCTTGCCCCAGCTGCAACCGGAGCAACGGCGCTGGCTGCTGGCCCACTGGGTGGAGGGCGTGTCGCTGCGGGCCCTGGCGCGCCGGGAGGGAGTGCATCCGGCCATGCTCAAGCGTGTGCTGGCGACGGCTCTCGAGCAGTTGCGGAGCCTGGCTCAGGTGGCGGCTGAGCCGAGCAGGTTGAGCCCCATGGCCAACAGGGCGGCCAGAGCCGTCTGAATCCCGTTCACCATCTCATTGCTGAGCCAGGCCACCCGCCCCTGGACGAGCGCGCCGAGCACGCTCTCCAAGAGGGTGGCCACGACGCCCACGCTCGCCACCAGGGCAGCGTCAGCTGGGGAGGCGATCAGACCGAGAGCCAGCACCAAAACCGTCATCAAGGCGCTGCCCACCACGCTGGCCAGGGTGCCCTCGAGGCTGATGGCGCCTTCGGTGCCCGCAGGCACGCGGTGCAGGTTGGTGATCAGCACCGTGGTGCGCCCCCAGCGCTTGCCGATCTCGCTGCCGAAGGTGTCCGCCAGCTTGGCGGCGAAACTGGCGGCGAAACCGATCAGCAGCAGCCTTTCGCTGCCCACCCCCATCCCGATCAGCAGGGCGAGAACCGCACCGGTGAGGGCCGACCCCCACACGTTCGCCGGCCCCCGCTTCCCGCCTCGTGCTTCGGCCAGGCCAGCGGCTTGTTTCTGGGCGAATCCCAGCTTGGTCACAAGCGAGCCCAGGGCGAGATACAGCACCACCGCCAGCCAGCCCCGCCAGCCCAGGCACCCCCAGAGGATCGTGCCCAGAGCACCGGCATGGATCCAGCCGTTGCGCGTCAGCAGGGGCAGGCGTTGGGCCAGAGCGATCAGCAGGGTGTTGATCAGCAGGGCTGTCAGCCATTGGGCCACGTCGGCCGCCGGTCCAGGTATCGGCTCGAGCATCGCTCTGTGTTGCACTGCCCTAAGGATCGACCGTCAGGGTCCCGGTGCAGCGGATAATCGAGCCACTCCCGGTTCCAATCCAGGCATGGTGCTGAAGCGCAAAGGGTTCTACCTGACCCTCGAGGAGTCCGGCGATGCCGGCTCCACCCCGCCGGTTCAGGTGGCTCCGGTGAAGGCCCCAGTCGCCAAAGCGGCCACAGGCACCAAGACTCCTGCCGCCAAGGCCGTGCCGACTCCATCGGCCCCTGCCACAGGCCCATCGGATCCGGCTCCTGCAGTTGATGCCAGCAGCAAGCCCGCCCTCACCACCGCAGAAGCGATCGCTGCCGAACTCGCCGCTGCTGAAGCGGCCCGTCCGGCGATGACCATCGCCACTTATGCGCCCGAGGCGCTGCGGCCCGATCAGGCGCTGCGCCCCCAACGCCGCCGTCCCGGTGCCAACCTCAAGGGTTTCCGCAGCATGGCCGCCGATCTGTTCAAGAGCTGAGCTCAGCCGGCTCTGGACCCTTTCAGCAGCGCTGATCACGCCAACTCGCCATCTGGGCGACGGCACTGACCGCAGCGGTGGAGGTGCGCAGGATTGCTGTGCCGCAGCTCACGGGCGTCCACCCTGAAGCTTCCGCAGCGCGTTCCTCGTCGGGCGTCCAGCCCGCCTCCGGACCGATCGCCACCCAGACCACGCCAGCCTGATCGGGCTGTTGGCTCAGCCACTGCGGCAGGGAGGGCAGCCCTTTCCGGCGCGTGGTCGCCAGGGCTTTCACCGCATCGCTCGGTGGCTCACCCCACCAGTCGTCGACGTCGCGACAGGGCAGCAGGCTGGGTTGCCAGAGGCGCTCACACTGCTCCACCGCCTCATCGAGGATCAGCTGCCAGCGTTGCGGTCGCTCCTCGGCCTGCAGCGTGCGCCAGTGCGAGCGCAGCGGCTGAATCCGATCGACGCCGAGCTCGCAGGCCATGCGCATCAGCTCATCCATGCCGCGGCGCACCCCCACCACGGCCAGACCCAGCAACGGGGATGGGGCCGGTGCCGGATCTGAGGCCGCCATCGGATCCAGCGTCAGCTCCGCCGGAGAGCACAGGCCAGCGGTCCACAGCCCACCTTCCCCATCCACCACGGCCACGGCATCGCCGGGCCTGAGCCGGAGAACGCGGCGGAGGTAGTGGCTTTCCCGTTCGTTGAGGGCCAGCCGTCGGTCGGTGTTCAGGCAAGGCTCCAGCCGGGAGCGCTGGATCAGCAGCCGACGCAACTCCGCCAAGGTCTGCGCTCAGTTGAACGAAGAGAAGACGCTGTCGGGGTGCTCTTCCACCGGCCAGTCCTCGTTCTCGCCGCCGATGAGCAGTTCCTCGAGCTGCACCACATCGCTGTCGAGCTGGCGCAGGGCGTTGATCAACACATCGAGGCCGAGGGCATCGCTGGTGCCCAGATCGACCCAGCAACGGGCCCAGTCCTGGTGGTATTCCAGCTGGCCCATGTTGTGCATCAAAGCCGGCATCGCCGAGGTGGCTTCATCGTTGTCGTAGGCCATCCAGCTGAGTTCATCCCCCTCCTCGTGCGCCTGGAGGTTCTCGGCATTGAAGCCGCCAAGGCGACCGATCACATACCAGCTATCGAAGATGCCATCCACATAATTGCGCTCGCCCTGGCTGGGCACATCGGCGAAGCGAAGCCAGAGCCAGCAGTTGAAGGGATCCACTTCGCGGAATCGAACGTGCATGGCCAGGCTGCAACCTCCCCATCATCGCTGCCCCGACCGGTGATCGACCAAGCTGTGCCCAGAATCGTGCACAGAGCGGGGCTGTCCGGGCACCATGCTGGAGCTGAAGGATGTGGTGTACAGGCCGGCCACGGCGGAAACCGCCGTGCTTCAGGGCATTGATCTGCAGGTGTGCGTCGGCCAACCGCTCTTGATCTCCGGCGCCAGTGGCAGTGGCAAAACGAGCCTGCTGGAGGTGATCAGTGGCTTGAGTGGGCAGCGCCGGGGCCAGGTGCTCTGGAATGGATCCGCACTGAACCAGCGGCAGCGCCGTTGGCTCTGCGGTGTGGTGTTTCAGTTTCCCGAACGTCACCTCCTCGGACTCACCGTGGCGCAGGAACTGAAGCTGGGCCATCGCCGTCTTGCCGGCGAGGCCCTGGATCGGGTCTTGGCCCAGGTGGGGCTGCGCGGCATCGATCAACGTCAGGCACCGGAACGCCTCAGTGGTGGGCAGCAGCGTCGTCTCGCCCTGGCGGTGCAGTTGCTGCGTCAACCGAAGGTTCTCTTGCTCGATGAACCCACCGCCGGCCTCGATTGGTCGGTGCGGCAGGAGGTGTTGGCGTTGCTCCACGGCCTGGCCCGGGATCGGGTGCTCCTGGTGGTGACCCATGAACCGGGCCTGTTCGCGGATTGGGGCTGGGCCCACCTGCAGCTCCACGCCGGCCGGCTGCGCCCTCTGGCACCATTGGCCCCAGCTGCAGCATCGCCATGAGCGATCGCCTCGTTCGGGCCACAGCAGCGGCTGGAGGCATCCGTCTGGTGGCCGTGACCACCACCGAAGCCACCCGGACCGCCCGCGAGCGCCATGGCCTGTCGTATCTCACCACTGTGATGCTCGGTCGGGCGATGGGGGCGGGTCTGCTGCTCGCCAGTTCGATGAAGGTGGCCCACGGGCGGGTGAATCTGCGGGTGGGCTCCGATGGCCCCCTCAAGGGTCTGATGGTGGATGCTGGTCGCGATGGCACGGTGCGCGGCTACGTGGGCAACCCGCAGCTGGAACTGGATCCCATTGCCGATGGCGAGGGGCACTACAGCTTTGATTTCGCCGCTGCTGCCGGCACCGGGTATCTGCATGTGGTGCGCGATGAGGGCAAGGGGGAGCCGTTCAGCAGCACCGTGGAACTGGTGCGTGGCGGAATTGGCGAAGATGTGGCCTCCTATCTGCTCCATTCCGAGCAGACCCCCTCGGCTGTGTTCGTGGGTGAGCGCATCAACCGCGACGGTCTGCAGTGCAGCGGTGGCCTTCTGGTGCAGGTGTTGCCGAAGGCGGCTGAAGAGCCGGCGTTGGTGGCGCTGCTCGAAGAGCGTTGCCGGGAGATCGAGGATTTCAGTGGTCGGCTTGACGCCTGTCAGACCAATCTGGAGGCCCTGCTTCAGGATGTGTTTCCGGATCTCGATCCCCGGCCGATCCCGGCCGGAGAACCGAGCCAGGCGGTGCGGTTTCATTGCCCATGCAGCCGGTCGCGCAGCCTTGGGGCACTGAAACTGCTCGGTGCTGAAGAGCTCACCACCATGCTGGCCGAGGATGGCGGCGCTGAACTCACCTGCCACTTCTGCAGTGCGGTGTATCAGCTTGATGGCGACGAACTGCGCGAGCTGATCCAGGAACTGGAAACGGTCGCCTGATCGCTGTCTGATTCAGGCCAGCAGCAGGGCCCCGGCCCAGAGCAACAGCGCGGCCGGCAAGGCCTGGATCTGCTCGGGGCTGAGCCAACCGATCGCAGCGGCTCCGGGCACGAGCGCGAGCAGGCTTGCACCCAGTACAAGCCCTACGCTGAGCAGGAGCACGCTCCAACCAAGAGCGGCGAGGGGGCGCCGGCCGCGGCGAATCTGGCTGAGAAACACGCCGATCGTGCCGACAGACAACACCAGCTCGGCGCTGCCCGCCGCAAACAGCAGCAGCCCCAGGCCTGCGGCCCCAGCCAGGCCACGCACCATCAACCCCTGGCCCTCCACCAGGCTCAGTTCAGGCACCCAGCTGCCCGCCTGGGCGGCTGAGCTGGGCAGGGAGAACTGGCGCAGGCGGGTGAGCAGAGCTCCAGGCACACCCCGATCGATCGGTGCGGCAGCCTCCACTTGTTGCTCTCGCTGGGAGGCGGTAGCCGCCGCTGAGCTGACGCGGCCCGATTGACGCTCGCGCAGACGCTCCATCAGCACGGCGTCGTAGGCGGCTTCAACCCGAGCCCGTGCCTGGGGGTCGTCGCCCGCAGCGGCGAGGGCTCGATCTCGCGCTTGCTGAACGCCTTCGAAACTGGCATCCCGCGGGATGCTCAGACGCACATAGGGATCCTGGGAGCTGGAATCGGAGCTGGAATCAGTCCCGGAAGCCATGGAAACGTTGTTCTCTGTAAGGAGCGTATCGAGCCAATCGAGCCGCCGACGGTTTTGCCCCGAACTGGTTCATCAGAACAGAGGTGGACCGTGCCTGTAGCCCTGGCGTTGTTCAAAATCGCGACGGCAGTCGCTCAACTGATCGCAACCGATCCAGCGGCGTCGTTTCAGCAGCGGCATCTGGGGGGGCAGATGGTGCCCCTCCAGCAATTCGATCTGCCCCTTCTGGGGGTGGCGGAAACAGATGTAATCAATGCCCCCATCCCGGCCGGGGCGATGCAGCCAGATATTGTCCACGGTGGCGGACCGGACGATGAGCTGATTCTGGCGAGCGCAGCGAGGCGCTGCGAGGTGCTCAGAGGCTGATCGGTTCGACTCCGCTCACCACCGGTGCGACGGCGCTGAGTTCGAGGGATGGATGCTCCTCCTGCAGCTGGTTGAGATTCCAGCTGTTCTTGAACAGCAGCACGGGCCGTGACCAGGCGTCCTGCACCGTCTTGCAATTGAAGATCCGACCCACCGTCTCCAGGGCAGGCCAGCCACCACTGACCCAACGGGCCACTTGATAGCCCATCGGTTCGAGCCGGGTGGCGACACCGTATTCATGCTCGAGGCGGTGCTGCACCACTTCAAGCTGCAGTTGGCCCACCGCCGCCAGGATCGGGTCGCGGCGGCTCTGATCGGTGTCGTAGAGGATCTGTACCGCCCCTTCTTCCCGCAGCTCGTTCACCCCTTTGCGGAAGTTCTTGAACGCCGAGGGATTGGGGTTGCGCAGCCAGCTGAAGATTTCCGGACTGAAGCAGGGAATCCCTTCGAATTCCACCTTTGCGCCGGTGTAGAGCGTGTCACCGATGGCGAACATTCCCGGATTGTTGAGACCGATCACATCACCGGGATAGGCATCATCCACCACTTCACGGTCCTGGCCGAACAACTTCTGGGGGCGCGACAGGCGGATTGTTTTGCCGGTACGGGCGTGACGCACGGTCATGTCTTTTTCGAAGCGGCCGCTGCAGACCCGCACGAAGGCGACCCGATCGCGATGGCGTGGATCCATGTTCGCCTGGAGCTTGAAGACAAAGCCGCTGAATTCGGGTCGCAGCGGATCGATCAGGCCCTCATGACCACTGCCATCGTGACCACTGCGGGCGGTGGGCTTCTGAGCCATCTCCAGAAAGGCATCCAGAAACGGCCTCACACCGAAGTTGGTCATGGCCGATCCGAAGAACACCGGCGTGAGTTCGCCGGCATGCACCAGTTCAAGGTCGAGCTCCGCTCCGGCGGCTTCCAGCAGCTCCAGCTCCTCCACCGCCTGCTCCAGCAACTCCGGTTCCAACAGCTCCGCCAGCTCCGGATCGTCGAGGTGCAACAGGCGTTCCTCCGACTGGCGCCCCCGCTCGGCCCGGCTGAACAGCACCACATCACGACTGCGCCGGTCGATCACACCGCGGAACTGTTCACCGCTGCCGATCGGCCAGTTCACGGCCCAGGGGGTGAGGCCGAGTTCGGCTTCGATTTCATCGAGCAGGGCCAGGGGGTCCCGCCCGGGCCGATCCATCTTGTTGATGAAGGTGAAGATCGGGATCTGGCGCATGCGGCAGACCTCGAACAGCTTGCGCGTCTGCGGTTCGAGCCCCTTGGCGGCGTCCTCGAGCATGACGGCGTTGTCGGCGGCCGCCAGGGTGCGGTAGGTGTCTTCTGAGAAATCCTGGTGCCCTGGGGTGTCGAGCAGGTTGATCGTGTTGGGGCCGTAGTCGAACTGCAGCACCGTGGAGGTGATCGAGATGCCCCGCTGTTTCTCCAGCTCCATCCAGTCGGAGGTCACCTTGCGCTGCTCCCCGCGCGCTTTCACCGCACCGGCCTGCTGGATCGCACCGCCGTAGAGCAGCAGTTTCTCGGTCAAGGTGGTTTTACCCGCGTCCGGGTGGGAAATGATCGCGAAATTGCGACGACGCTCCACCGCCTGGGCCAGATCCTCGCTGGCGGGGTTGGTGGCGGGAACCGTGGTCATGGGCCTCAGGTGCTGAGCACAGCCTGCCAGCCGATGGGGCCTTGGCTGGCCCTGCGCCTCAGCCGAGCCGGCCCCGCACCTCCAGATAGCGATCCTCCAGCTCCACCACCTCCAGCGAATGCAGGCCGGCGCTGGCCAGTTGCTCCCGCACCTCTCCGGCGGTGAAGGAGGCGTGCAGGGAGGCGAGGTAATCCTGCTGCAGGACAGCCGGCGCGTCGCAGCAATGGCGCTCGCGCAGGGCCAGCGCTTGCTCCGGGCTGTCCGGTCGGCGCAGGTCCCGGTGCAGCACGAGGGCACCGGCGCTGCTGTGGCGTTGATGCAACCGCCAGAGATCCTGGGGATCGTGGAGATGGTGCAGGAGGCTGTTGCTCACGATCACCGTGGCCTCCAGGCTCGGAGCTCTGGTGAGATCCTGCATGGAACAGGCCCGATAGCGCAGTCGTTGCAATCGGGGCAGATCCTGCTGACGGCGTTGCTCCGCAAGCGCGAGCATGCGGGCTGCCGCATCGATGCCGATCACGTCGGCGTTGGGCCATTGCCGTGCCAGCCTCTCGCTGATGTTGCCTGGCCCGCAGCCCAGATCGAGCAGGAGGTCGCCGGCAGCCAAATCGCGCTCATTGGCGAGGCAGAGCTGCTGCAGTGCCTCGATCAGAGCCGCATCGCTGCGACTGAAATCGGCGTCTCCATAGGCGGCGACCTGCTCGAGGTCGTCCATCAGCTCCGGTTCGGGGGTGCGTTGCATCAGTTGTTGTGCAGCATCAGGGTCTGGGTGGGGAAGGGGATTTCGATGCCCTCCGCCTCCAGGGTGCTGATCACACGCCGGTTGAGGTCGTGGAGGCTGTCTTCGAAGGCATCGTGATTGGTGTGGCTGGAGCTGAACTCGAGCACGTGGTCGTAGCTGAAGGCAGCAATCCTCTCCAGCCGGCAGGCGCCACAGCGCAGCTGGGGGTCCTGTTCCACGGCGGCTCGCATCAGTTCGGGCACGCGCGCCAGTTGGTCGGCGGCGGTGCCGTAGGCGATCCCGATGGGGATTTCGGAGAGCTGGGCCCGCTCCACCACCTCCTCCAGTTGGAACGGGGACCAGTCCCCCTCCAGATCGAGGCGGAGTTCCAGCCCCTGCATCGGGGAGCTGTTGCCGGGCAAACCCCGGCGGGAGAAGTTGATGATCGTCGCCTCATCCACCACCGAGTTGGGGATGGTGACGCGACTTTCGAGCGTTTCCAGTTCGAGCGAGCGCAGCCCGATCCGGGTCACGAAGCCCAGGTTGTCGCCGACCCGGCAGAACTCGCCGACCCGCAGGGGCCGATCGGTCTGAATCGAGAGGCCGGCGAACAGATTGCCGAGCAATTTCGAGGCGCCCAGACCGATGGCCAGACCGGGCACGGCCGAGAAGGCGAGCACGGTGCTCGAGGGCAGTCCGAGAAGCAGCAACAAGCGGTAGACCAACACCACGGCCACCAGGCCGCCGATGGCGCGGCAGAGGGGCATCACCAGATTGCTGACCCGTTGCAGCTGCAGCGGGGTGCCGCCACCCCACGGCTTCGAACACGAAGAACATGAACACCCCAGCCGTGAGGTACCAGATCACGTAGAGCGCGTAGGTGATCACCGCCAGGGGCAGGCCGGTGAAATTGACAACATCGTCGATGAACACCTCGGTGAAGCGGGTGAGGGGCAGGATCGGCAGCACGATCAACACCCGCCTCCAGGCCAGTCGGTCCTGGTTCCAGGGATCCCCTTCCGGTGCCTGGCTGGCCCGCTCCCGATAGGTCTGCAGCATGAAGCTGCCGAGCCAGGCGAGAAAGAGCAGAGAAAGAACGATGGCCAGAGCGGCGCAGGCGATCTGGAACAGGGTCTGATCGGTGATCGGCACTTCGATCAGGTCGCGCACGTTCCGAGGCAGGGCCAGATACCAGGCGGGCGGCACCAGATAGCCCGGGGTATAAACGAAATCCCGGTAGAACACGGGCGTGGCAAACGGTTGATCCACCACCGGGAAGTCGCGGATTTCCTGATACATCTCCGAGATCGCCGCCACGGTGTCTGCGGAGAACAGGTCATCGTGATTGCCGGGGTCGTTGCTGACCTCGGTGGTCAGGGTGATCGCAGTGTGGCCCGGCTCTCACCGGGGCGTTGGTAGCTCACGGCGCTGCCTGCAGGGCGCCACCCATCTGCACCACCAGCAGCAGCGTGGGCGAGCAGAATCACGTGGGACCGCAGACGCCTCAGGCGATTCCCCCGCATCTCTGAGTCCGAAAACACGCGTCATGTTGGCAGCGGTGCTGCTGGGTGGCACACCTTGTTTCAGGTCTCGCTTGGCGCTGTTCGTAGTGGTTGGCCCTCTTGCTGGCACCACCAGTGGCGTTAGGGTGCGGCAATGCCTGACCGACCACCCGTGACCCTCAGCCCCAGCCGAACGGAGGCCGGCTCGATCGAGACCTCCCACGCCGCTGCGATCAGCCTTGGCAACAGCTTGGCCAGTGATTTCCCGCTGACGGCACCCGCTGCCAACCCTGTTTTTTATCGCACCTACAGCCGTCGCATTGCTTCGGGTCGGGAGAGTTGGAGCGAGGTGGGCGCTCGCAACCTGGGTGGTCTGCAGACACTGGGTCAGCTCAATGACAAGGAAGTGGCCTTGCTGGCGCGGATGCAGGCCGAGAAAAAGGCGCTGCCCTCCGGCCGCTGGCTCTGGATCGGCGGTACGCCCTGGATCGAGCAGCCCGAGAATTTTTCCGGTGCCTACAACTGCACCTCCACCAACCTGGTGGATTGGCAGGCCTTCGGCCTGATGATGGATCTGGCGATGATGGGCTGCGGCACCGGCGCCATCATCGAGCCCCATCTGATCGAGCGGTTGCCTGTGGTGCGCAATCCGATCGAGGTGGTGGCGGTCACCGACATCGGCCTGACGCCGGCGGGGCAACGTCAGGAGCACACCAGCCACAGCATCACCGGCGACCGGGTGGCGATCAAAGTGGGCGACACCCGTCGCGGCTGGGTCGACAGTTATCAGTTGCTGCTCGAGCTGAGCAGCGATGCCCGCTTCGAGGGACGCACCGTGCAGGTGGAGGTGGACCTCTCCGATGTGCGGCCAGTGGGCGAGACCCTCAAGGGCTTCGGCGGTATGGCCAACCCCGTGAAGTTGAAGGATCTCTACGGCCGCGTCGCGCGTCTGCTCGGCAAAGCCGTGGGGCGTCGCCTCAATTCCGTGGAGTGTTGTTTGCTGATCGACGAAGCGGCGGTCACGATCGTGGCAGGCAACATCCGTCGCAGCGCCGGTATGCGTCAGTTCGCAGCCGATGATCACGCCGCTGCTGGCGCCAAAGACAACCTTTGGCAGCAGGATGCAGAGGGCAACTGGCGCATCGACCCGGAGCGGGATGCGTTGCGGATGGCCAATCACACCCGCGTTTATCACACCCGACCCAGTCGCGAGGTGCTGCTGGAGGCGGTCACCAAGCAATTCCATAGCGGTGAAGGTGCGATTCAGTTCGCTCCCGAAGCGATTGCCCGCTCGAACGCCGACCTGCTCACCACCCCGGAGCTGCGCAAGGAATTCATTGACATCTATTGCGAACAGGGCCGGGAGGAGGCCGGGCGCTGGTTGAGCCTCAACCATGGCCCGATCGGTGCTGACGAGCTGGAGCACCGATTGGGTCGCTACGGACTCAACCCCTGTGGCGAGATCCTCGGGGCTGATTTCCACTGCAACCTGGCTGAGGTCCATCTCAACCAGATCGATCCCAGTGACGAGGAGGGCCAGCGCGATGCCTTTCGTGCCGGTGCGCTTTCGGTCGCCTGCCTGCTGAACCACCGCTTCGAGGTGGAGCGCTACCGCCAGAGCCGCGCCTGGGATCCGATCGTGGGGGTGAGCTTCACGGGCCTGTTCGATTTCTTTGTGCATGCCTTCGGCACTCCTTGGCTGCGTTGGTGGGAGGCCGGTCGCCCCGACAGCGAGGAAGGTCGCGCCTTCAAACAACAGGAGGCGGCCTACCTGAGCCGCTGGAAAACCATCGTCAACGAGACCGTCTGGGACTATTGCGATCGCCACGGTCTGCGTCGACCCAACCGTTGCACCACGGTGCAACCGGCAGGCACCAAGAGTCTGCTCACCGGTGCCGCGCCCGGCTGGCATCCGCCCAAGGCGCAGCGCTTCATCCGCCGCATCACCTTCCGCAAGAACGATCCTGTGGCGATGGCCTGCATGGACTACGGCTACACCGTGGTGCCGTCTCAGTCGGATAAGGATGCGCAGGGCCGTCTGCTTGACGATCCCTTTGATCCCCGCTGCACCGAGTGGTTGGTGGAGATTCCCACGGAAGTGAGCTGGGCCAACCTGCCCGGAGCCGATGCGGTAGACATCAACGCCTTCTCGGCGATGGCCCAGTTCGATTTCTACATGCAGGTGCAGACGCACTACACCGCCCACAACACCTCGGCCACGATCGAGTTACGGGAGCACGAGATCGAACCGCTCACCGACGCCCTGCACCAGACGATCGAGCGCTGTGATGGCTACATCTCCGCGGCGTTGCTGGCCCGTTTTGATGCCAACGCCACCTTCCCCCGCCTGCCCTTCGAGCCGATCGATGCCGCCACCTATGAGCGGATGCAGGAGGAGGTGATCCAACGGCGTGTGAGCCAGAACTTCTTCGAAGCTCTGCAGCGCTACGACGGCGGTGAGCTCAGCGAAGCCGGCCCGGCCGGCTGCGATTCCGACAAGTGCCTGCTGCCGCTGGCCAAGCCCCAGGGCTGACTGTCGGCAGTGCTCCGCTTAAACTGATGGCTCGCCTGGTTCGACCAGGTCGGTGCAGGGAGAGGTGGTCGAGTGGTTGATGGCTCTGGTCTTGAAAACCAGCGAGGTGCAAGCCTCCGTGGGTTCGAATCCCACCCTCTCCGTCTAACAGGAAGCCCGAGAA
>Ga0213858_10001130_pt1 | contig 12673 bp, 26 predicted proteins | sample PICome_FD_160122 | JGI IMG/M metagenome (GOLD analysis project Ga0213858, IMG submission 160122) | Coastal seawater microbial communities near Pivers Island, North Carolina, United States - PICO245 | ecosystem: Environmental > Aquatic > Marine > Coastal | place: USA: North Carolina | collected... | reverse complement strand
AAATATAGTTAGAGTAAGAAAAAATAAAGAAAGGAATGAGACTACTGTCGGTGATACTTTTTTAGGGTATCATTCAGGTAAAGTTTCAATCTATCAACAAAGAGGTAATCCTTCAAAACCTCTGCACTTTGTAAGACCTACACCACTAGGTAAAGACAACAAAGGTATGCAGATACTTGAAGTGGCTAATAATCTAGATGTCCAAGAAGTTTTAGAAGCTCTCAAAGACTATCAAATCTTAATGACAGGTAGTTTCTTTGGAAGAATGAAACTTAGATTTGCTAGGTTGTTTTCTTAAAAACTTTAGAAGTTGGTAGACCTGCTTAAAAAACTACCACTTAATTTTAACTAATAATTTATGGAGATAATTATGACACAGATGAGAAAATTTGAACAAGAAGCAATAGCTACTGAAATATTAAATAGAATTAAAACTAATAATTCTAAAGAGCAAAATGCTATGGAAAAAAATAGTAAAGAACTTAAAAATATTCGTAGTTTAGTTTCTAAGATAGAAGGTATTTCAGAACAAGAAAGAAAACTTTACAGAGAAAAAAGAGCTATTTCAGAAGAAATGAAAGATGCTATAAAAGATTTTAATAATTTATATTGTTCTAATACAAACTATAATTTATATGCAGACTATAATGATGAAATTACATGGTCAGTTAATGAGTGGCAAGTTAAACAAGATATTGAAAATAAACTTGCAATAGCTCTTATATCACCTGATTGGAAAGATAAACTATCAACTATTATTGATGATGTTGCTAGTCAATTTGGTGCTTAAAAAATAGTCTGCCATTGGGTGCGAGAAGGTTATCCCAAGAAGAGACGTTAAACTACTAGACCTTCATAAAGTCCTTGCCCTTGTGTACTCATGATGCTAAACGAGGGTAAGGCATTTAATTTTAATAGGAGATAAATATGCCAAGAAAACAAGTAGGATTTCAAAATCCTGATTATACAATGCATTATTTTATATTTAACTATGCTTACAAAGATGATGATAATATAAAAGTAGGGCAATACAAATGTAAATTTAGTAGCGAGAGTGAGCATCTAAAAAATGTAGAATACCCAAACCATAATTACAAAGATGTATTATTACCTGTAGCTACTGCAAGATTTTTACAAAAACACATGGACAAAGTTATATTAGATTACAAAGTTGATGAGTGTTTAGAGACATCTAGTAAAAGATATAACAGTTCAGCTAGAGGAATTAAAATATATATCCAAGATATTCTTGGAGATAAAACACATTTATAGGAGATAGATATGTATATAGATGGATTTGGAGAAGCAGTTCAAAGAGAAATTGCAGATAGAATGGACGATGCTACCAAGTATAATGGTAGAATATTTGAGCTTACTATTGATGAAAATCAAAAGTTTGGTAATCATGGAGACATCGTTAAATATATTGATGAGGAAGTCAAGACTTTAAAAGATATGAAAGAAGTTGTAAAGGCTTTAATTCTAGGACTAAACAAGGAGGCATAAAATGTTTGATGAAATATTAGAATGTGTTATCTGTGAGGGTGACATAGAACAAAAGAAAACAGAAGATGGTAAAGTATATTGGAATCAAGGAGAGAATGCAGAGCCTTATGCAGAAGGTAGATGTTGTTCTTATTGTCATTCAGTATTTGTTTTACCTGAAAGACTAAAAAATTTATAGGAGATATAATGAAAGATTGTGAACATAACAATGTATGGCACATTGATGAATGTGAAGGCGATAGTAATTATGATATCTTTGAATGTAAAGATTGTGGTGAATATCTTATTGTAGAAAAACTATATCATGATTGGGATAATGCTAGTATTATTCCTGAACATCATTACAAAGAATATGATTTATCCCCACCAACACCATTTAAAAGAGAGGTAGAATTATGAGCTATCAACTATTAAGTTTTAACAATCCAAAAACTAAGAAAGGCGAGGTAGTAAGCGATTACTTAACTGCTATCATGCATCTTAGTCCAATCAATACTAAGATATGTCCCTATCAAGACATTGCTGGGTGTAAGGAAGCCTGTCTAAATACAGCAGGTAGAGGTGGTATCATCAAGAAAGGTGAGACTACCAATGTAATCCAAGAAGCTAGGAAACGTAAGACTAAATTATTCTTAGAAGCTAGAGATATTTTTATGGAATATTTGATTTCAGATATCACAAAGTTTGTAAGATATTGTAGCAACAAAGACAAGCTTCCTTGCATAAGACTCAATGGCACTAGTGATATACAATGGGAGACTATTAAAGTCAATGAACAGAATATCTTTGAGATGTTTCCTGATGTTCAGTTCTATGATTACACCAAGATACCTACAAGAAAAGTATCTGATTACAAAAACTATCACTTGACATGGAGCTATTCAGAAGCTAACATGAAGTATGCCAATTGGTTTGACAAGATTGCATACAACATAGCAGTAGTCTTCAATGGTGATATGCCTATACATTTTAAAGGCAGAGAGGTAGTCAATGGAGACGAAACAGACTTAAGATTTTTAGACAAGCAGAATGTTATTGTAGGTCTAAAAGCAAAAGGCAAAGCACGTAAAGACATGAGTGGCTTTGTGATACATACAGCATAGGAGGTAGTATGAAAATAACAGGGTGGAAATTAGTTATCACTTGGGAAGATGATGAAACTGAAGATGTAGTTGATATTCCTGATTGGGTAGCAAAAAGAATTGACCAATTTTTAGATGAACTAGAGGAGGAATATGTATGAGCAATATAACTAAAGACCAAGCACTAGAACAAATCTTTGAGGAAGTTCTAGACTTAGACCAACAAGGCTTACTTGAAGAAGATATCAGAATTATCTGTGATGTATATGGTTTACATGAAGACGATGACAGAGATGAGATACTTGGATTCATAGCCGAGAATAGATTTTATAACGGAGCAATATATTAAAAGGAGAAAAATATGAAAGCAATACTAATAAACCCATTTGACCAAACAATCAAGGAGACTGAATACACAGGAGACTATAGAGAGATTTACTCTTTGGTTGAGTGTAGAACTTTTGATTGTGTGAGACTTACAGACATGCAAGATATGTACATTGATGATGAAGGTTTACTTATAGACAATCAAAGATACTTCAGTATTGAGGGCAGAAACTATGCAGGTAAAGCTTTATTATTATCTCATAATAGTGAGGGAGAAACAACAGCAACTGATTGGACTTTACAGGAAGCTAAAGATATGGTAGAATGGTTGCCTGAAACACATAGAGAAACACCCTATATGGAATTTACAGCATGGAAATAATATGAATCAAAAGAAAATAAAAGAACTACGTAGACGAGTAAAGCCTATCCAAGTTGAATGGCTTCAGACTTTATTGCCTGAAGACCAAGCATTAACTATTACTGTAGATAATGTTGATAACTTATTACCTGACCAGACTCACGCCTTTGGTCAAGGACAGCTTTACTTGTCTTACATGACAGACAAATGGATTATGAAACACATCAAACGCAATCCACATATTAAAACTTTTAAACAACTACAGGAGATAGCAGGGAATGGATGAATATATAATTGATGTAGTAATAAATGGAAAAGATGATAAGCTTAAAACTTATTGCAGTTCTATTTATTCTGCTGTTGATACCATGATTGGTATGGACATGGTTGAGGAAATAAAAACTGTAACAAGAACTGTAGATAATAAGTCTTGGGATATAAAGAACATGAATATTATAAGGTTGAGGGAGCTTCGAGGTTATATACCTGAGACAGACTTACAAGATGCTTTTAAAATTGTGGAGGAAGTATATCATGACACAACACACTGATAAAGTAGAAAAAAGAAAACAAGAATTAGAACAAGAAAAGATTGACAAGACTGTAAAATTTATTGAGGTAAGATTCAATGAGGGAAAATGGACTCAAGTTAAAACAGGTTATATGAATGGTAAAGAAGTTACAGAGTATAACGATAAAAGAAAAAAGGAGAAGATAGAACATAATGAAATTTAATATAAAAGATTTTAATTATTTAGGAATTATTATAGCATTAATGTTAGCTGTTGTAAGTCTTTATTTTGAAAGACAAGGACAACTTTCAGTATGCTATGATGTATTTGAAAATATTATTTCAAAATAAAAGGGATAAAATAATATGGCAGTAAAATCTAAAGCATTCTCATCATCTCATACATCAGCTACTGGTGTTAGAGGTAAGAGAACAAGTCAAGGTAGAGGTAATGTTGGCTACTCTACCATGAATAAAAATAAGAAAGCTAACCATAAGAAATATAGAGGGCAAGGAAAATGAAAACTAAAATATTAAAAAACAAAGTGACTATTGAAATGAACAACGAAGAGTATGATACTATGTTTAAATACATTGATAAACTTCGAAGCATGTTAAACACTTTACATGAGACAAACGATTTATGGTTATCTGATGTTCAAAATTTACACAGTCTTAAATGGGAACTAGTAGAGATGTTAGATGCTGAGTGGAATTCAAATACTTATAGATATGTAAAGAGAGGTGCTAAATGATAGGAGAACTAATAGGACTAGGATTTGTAATATTATTTATGTTAGTATCTTTGACAGCAGTTGGATTTATAATAGCAGATAGTAATTATGACAAGAAAAGAAAGGAAGACAAATGAACATATTTTATTTTGATGAGTGTCCGGTCAAGTCAGCAGAAGCACAGCCAGATAAAATGCTAGTGAAGATGCCACTTGAAACTGCACAGATGTTATGCACAGCACATAGAGTGTTAGATGGTGATGACTATGCAGATAGTGTAGGACTTTACAAAGAAGCATATAAAAATCATCCATGTACTGTTTGGACTAGACAATCTAGTGGTAATTATAGGTGGTTATATACACACTTTTTAGCACTTGGTATGGAATACACTTATAGATATGGTAAGACTCATGCAAGTATTTCTAAATTAAAAAATGTATTAGAGCCTCACCCTATTAATATTTCAATAGGTGACATGACACCACTAGCACAGGCTATGCCTGATGAATACAAAGATGATAACCCTATTGTAGCTTACAGAAATTATGTAATACATGAAAAACATTATGCACAATGGAATAAGAACAGAGAACAACCAACATGGTGGAGACTATAATATGTACGAAGGATATAAAAAATTAAATAAAGAAGAGTACCGAGAGTTTGAGGCTTGGATTCAGGCTAATAATCAAGAGCTTTATGAGAACAAGATAGCTTATGAAGTTTGCTGGAAAGAGAATGAATATTATTATGTGAAACTTTTAGATGAAAGTATTTACACAATTAATGATATTTTACTTGACATTAATCAAGGATTAGTGTAAGATGTGCAACATGACATCGAGTAACCAAAGAACTTTAAGCCCTCTATCTCCAAATATAAAACTATTTGGTTTGGCTTCAGTCCATGACTCCGAGAGTAGTCAGCTCAAAACTCTCCCAATTTTAAAGACTTCTAATAATAACTAAAACCGTAGGAGGTAAATATGATAGTAGAAGGAACTGCGTATTGGGCTAGTATTAAAGAGCCTAATACAACTTACGAACCTATGTACACAATCAACTTAGTTGTTGATGAAGAGACAGCAAATGACTTTGCTTCTCGTGGACATACCATTAAACAAATGGATGAAGGTTCTGCTATAGTAATCAAGAGAAAAGTCAATGGACCAAATGGTATGGTCAGAGTTGCTCCTAGATTACTAGACCAAAACAAACAGGAAGTAAATCTTGCTGTTGGTAATGGCTCTAAAGTTAGAGTCCAATATAATGAATACGATTGGGAGTATGCAGGTAAGACAGGGAAAGGTCTTGACTTACAAGCTGTTCAGATTGTAGACTTGGTAGAGTATAAATCATCTGATGGCTCTGAGTTCTTTGATGAAGACGAGGAGTTTTAATTATGATTATTACTATTAAGAATGATGATGGTGAATCAGTCTTTGATGTTTCTAAGATTGAGGACGAGCAAAGAAAAGCTAATGCTAATATATCTATCACAAAGATAGGCACTTTAAATACTATAGTAGAAGCTTTAAACTTTGCTTCTCAAGGTCATCAGAATAATCTTGAAGCTGTGCTTAAGGAATCTCCTGAAGCTATGGTTGAACAAGAAGAGGAAGCAGATACATCTGAAGACTCTGAGTAAATATAAATCGGCTAGGTGTAAAAGCCTAGCCACATTTCTAATGGAGATAGAATGCAACAAGAAAGAACTCAATTTATTAAACACAAATTACCTTGCCCTAAATGTAGTAGCAGTGATGCTGTCTCATTAAACGAGAATGGTTCGGCTAAATGTTTTAGTTGTAATACATTCTTTACAGACTATGACAATGAATCAACAGGTAAGGTAGTTGAGATGACGAGTAAACCTAAACCTGATAATACATTCCTTACATCTTATACTGGTGCTTATGGTGCTTTAACTGACAGAGGTATCTCTGAAAATACAGCAACAAAGTTTGGTGTTAAGATAGTAAAAGATAGGAATAATAATGTCACCCAACATATCTATCCATACTTTAATGGTAACGAAGTTGTTGGCACTAAGACTAGGTTTGTAGCTAATAAAGGCTTTACTACTAATGGTACCTTTGAGAATACTGGTTTATTCGGAGAGCAACTGTATGGAAATACAGGTGGTAAGTATCTGACTATTACTGAAGGTGAGTGTGATGCTATGGCAGTGCATGAACTCTTTCAAGGTAAGTGGTCAGTAGTATCTCTTAAACGTGGAGCTTCGGCTGCTGTTAAAGATATACGAGAGAGCATTGAATTTGTAGAATCATTTGATAATGTAGTGTTATGTTTTGATAATGACAAGGCAGGTAAAGAAGCTGCAAAAGCTGTAGCTAAAATACTAAAGCCTAACAAAACTAGAATCATGTCATTCCCAAATGGATTTAAAGATGCAAATGAAATGCTTAAGCAAAAGAAATTCCAAGAGTTTACTCAGGCATGGTGGAATGCTAAAACATATACACCATCTGGAATCATGGAACTATCATCACAAAAAAATGATTGGTTACATAGAGAAGTAAAAGAAAGTATTGCATATCCTTGGGAAGGACTGAACAAGAAACTATATGGTATGCGTATGGGAGAACTAGTAACACTTACAGGTGGAACAGGACTCGGAAAGTCTAGTGTAACTAGAGAACTAGAGCATTGGCTTATTAAAAATACAGAAGACAATGTAGGTATTGTAGCTCTTGAAGAAAACTGGTTGAGAACTGCTGATGGTATCTTATCCATTGAAGCTAATGATAGAATTTATTTATCTGAAAAGAGAAAGAACTATACCGAAGAAGATTTACTTGCTTTGTTTGACAAGGCAATACCTGAAGGTAGAGTTTATATCCATGCTCACTTAGGTGCTACTGATATTGATGACATCTTTGCCAAGCTTAGATACATTATTGTAGGATGTGAATGTAAATGGGTAGTGGTTGACCACTTACATATGCTTGTCAATGTTCTCCATGAAGGAGACGAGAGACGAGGTATTGATATGTTGATGAATAAATTACGTAGTCTTGTAGAAGAAACAGGAGTAGGTATGATATTAGTATCTCATTTACGTAGAGCATCAGGTGATAAAGGACACGAGCAAGGTATCGAAGTATCTCTATCACACTTAAAAGGCTCACAAGGTATAGCACAGTTATCTGATTGTGTGATTGCACTTGAAAGAAATCAACAGGCAACTAATCCTGAAGAAGCAAACACGACTAAGGTTCGTGTATTAAAATCTAGATATACAGGTGATACAGGTTTGGCTTGTGGTCTTAGATATAATCCTGATACTGGTAGATTGTTTGAAGTATCAGAGGAGGAAACATTTGACAATGAACAATTCTAAAATAGTATTTGACATAGAAGCTGATGGACTTCACCCTAATAATGTGTGGTGTATTGTAGCCAAAGAACTAGATGGTAAGATACATACGTTTGATAACACACAGATAGAAAAAGGAATTAAATTTTTACAACAAGCTGACACACTTATAGGTCACAACATTATAGGTTATGATATACCTGTACTAGAAAAACTTTATGGTGCTAAGTTTAATTGTAAGATAGAAGATACATTAGTTATGTCAAGACTATTTAATCCTGTCCGTGAGAATGGTCATGCTTTAAAGGCTTGGGGTTGGAGAGTTGGTATGTTAAAACAAGAACAGCCTGAAGATTTTGATTCCTATACTCCTGAAATGTTAGAGTATTGTATTCAAGATGTTAAATTAAATGAAGCTGTATATAATTATCTTATAAAAGAAGGAAAGATATTTAGTCCTGACTCTGTTAAACTTGAACATGAAGTTGCTAAGATAATAAAAGAACAAGAGAAGACTGGATTCTTTTTTAATACTCAACAAGCTATGGAACTTCTTGCTGAACTTAAAGCAAAGCAACTTGCTGTTGAAGATGAAGTTCACAATACATTTAAACCTAAATTAGTTGATGATAAGTTAGTAACTCCTTATGTTAAAAAAGATGGTGAGTTATCTAAACGTGGATTGACTGATGAAGAATATGATAAATGTATTAAGACTCAAAGTGTTGAACCATTTATGAGACAGAAGTTAGTTGACTTTAATCTCGGCAGTCGTAAACAGATTGGAGAGTATCTCATTGACTTTGGTTGGAAGCCTGTTAAGTTTACACCTACAGGTCAGCCGATAGTTGATGAAGGTACTTTAAAAAAGATTGAACACATCAGAGAAGCTAAACTTATTGCAGACTTTCTTTTATATCAAAAGAGAATAGCACAAGTTACATCTTGGATAGACGAACTTAAAGATGATAGAGTTCATGGTAGTGTAATACCTAATGGAACTATCACAGGTAGAATGACACATAGAAATCCTAACATGGCACAAGTTCCAAATGCAGGTTCTCCATATGGTAAAGAGTGTCGTTCATGTTGGACTGTACCTGAAGGTTATAAACTTGTAGGTATAGATGCTAGTTCTTTAGAACTTAGAATGTTAGCACATTACATGGACGACTCCGATTACATTGAAGAAGTAATTAATGGAGACATACATACTACCAATCAAAAACTTGCAGGTCTTAAAACAAGAGACCAAGCTAAGACATTTATCTATGCATTAGTTTATGGTGCAGGTGATGCTAAGATAGGTAGTGTTGCAGGTGGTGGATTAAAGAAAGGTAAAGAACTAAAACAAACTTTCTTCAAGAACTTACCTTCACTTAGAACTTTAAAAGATAAAGTACAGAAAGCTTCTGAACGAGGATTTCTAAAAGGATTAGATGGTCGTAAGATATATGTACGTAGTCAACATGCTGCACTTAATACTTTATTACAAGGCGGGGGTGCTATTGTTATGAAAAAAGCCATGTGTATTTTACAAGATTTAATAAACTTAAATACTCTTGATGCTAAGTTTGTTGCTAACATACATGATGAATGGCAGATACAAGTCAAGGAATCTCAAGCAGATTTTGTAGGAAGATTAGGAGTTGAGTCTATTGAGAAAGCAAGTGAGTATTTTAATATGCGTTGTCCTTTAACAGGAGAATACAAGATAGGAGAGAATTGGTATGAAACACATTAAAGAAAAGTCAGCCAGTAGGAAAGGAGACTTAGCTGAATATTATGCTGTGACTTGGTTATGGGATAATGGGTATGAAGTATTTAAAAATTGTGGTTGTGATGGACTTATAGATTTAGTAGTCAGAGACCCTGAAGGTAACATTAAATTAGTAGATGTTAAGACAGCAGGATTAAAAAAGAGAACTAATCAGAAGTCACATTGGCAATCAAAATCAACAAGAACTCCGGAACAAGTAAAGTCAGACGTAAGATTTTTATTATTTATTCCTGAGACAAGAAAATTAAGGTGGGTAAAACATCGTGAAAAATAAAAAAGATATTGACAAAACTAAATTAGATAGCTATAATAAATTTACGTCTGAGTCAGGACATTGGTATGCTCAAGACGGAGAACCTATGTACACAATCATAGGTGCTAATGGTAAAGAAAGAAACACAACTCTTAGAGATGCTAAAAATCTAGGACTTGTACCTTCAGTTACTACCATACTAGGTATGATAGCTAAACCATCATTAGAAAACTGGAAGATAAATCAAGCTTTAAATTCTGCACTCACTCTTGAAAAAAACGAGGGAGAATCTCTTGAGTCTTTTGCTTACAGATGTAAGATGGATTCTAAAAAGATTGGTATGGAAGCTGCAAAGAAAGGTACTAAGATTCATTATCAAATTGAAAAAGGATTCTTAGGTATATCTAAAACTAAACCTTATAAGCTTATCAAGACTTGGTTAGATGAAAACTTTCCTAATGAAGAATGGATAGCAGAAGATTCTTTCTGTGCTGATTCAGGTTACGGTGGTAAAATAGATTTATATTCTAAGTCTGGAATCTTTGTTGACTTTAAAACTAAAGATAACTTAGAAGGCAAAGACCCTTCTAAATTAGTTTATGATGAACATGGTATGCAGTTATCAGCATATGCTCAAGGTTGTAATATAGATAACCCTCAAAGAGTTTCTATCTTTGTAGACAGAGCTGATACTGAATTAATATTATTCCATGTTTGGGATAAAGAATCTCATGAAAGGCATCTAGGTATGTTTAATGCTATCCTAGATTATTGGAAGCTAGTTAAGAACTACGATTCTTCTATTGATAATGCCTAGAAGAGTACCAAGAAAACCTAGACCTAAGAAAGTAAATGTTCCTAAAGGCTACGATAGTATTTGGGAATATGAAATACACCAAACAGTTTTAAAAGATTGGAGTCATCATTGGGACAATATAAACTATGTAGTTAAACATACATACGAACCTGACTTTGTAAAAGTTATAGATGATAAAACAATATTGATTGAAGCTAAAGGTAGATTTTGGGACTACGCAGAGTATAGTAAGTACATACATATTAGGAATGCTTTACCTGATAATTATGAGTTAGTCTTTCTTTTTCAAAAGCCTTTCTCTCCAATGCCAGGAGCAAAGGTAAGGAAAGATGGAACAAAAAGAACTCATGCAGAATGGGCAGAAACAAATAACTTTAAATGGTACAACGAAGAAAGTTTACCAAAGGAATGGAAGAGTAGTGAATTATAAATTTAATGAAGACAAACTGTTAAACGAAATCAAAGCTTACGTAGGTAATACATACGACCAGCATTATGCTAACGGTAAGTACCAAGCAACAGATATGATAATTGATTCAGGATATGGAGAAGGATTCTGTCTTGGAAACATTATGAAGTATGCTATGAGGTTTGGAAAGAAAGATGGAAAGAATAATTTAGACTTGTATAAAATAATACATTATGCTATAATAGCAATTTACGTAAACAACAAGGAACAAGATAATGGTTGAAGATAAAATAGGAACTAAGCCTTACTTAGGAATTGAAATAAACTATGATAAAGAAAAAGAATTTGATAAATTTAGTTTAGATACACTCAAAGATAGATATTTTTGGGAAGGAGAAACACATGCACAAGAAGCATTCGCAAGAGCATCCGTCTTCGGAGCCACCTTCAAAGGTGAGACAGATTTTGAGTTGGCTCAAAGACTTTACAACTACGCTTCCTCTCGTTGGTTCATGTTTAGCACTCCTATTCTTAGTAACGGGGGTACCACTCGTGGGCTTCCTATCAGTTGTTTCCTCAATTATGTTCCTGACAGTCGCAGTGGTTTATCTGCTCACTATGATGAGAATATATGGTTGGCAAGTTCAGGTGGAGGCATCGGTGGATATTGGGGTGATATTAGGAGCAACGGTATTTCAACTACTCATGGCAGTCGTTCTACTGGTTCTATTCCTTTCATCCACGTAGTTGATTCACAAATGTTAGCCTTTAATCAAGGCACAACAAGACGTGGAAGCTATGCAGCTTACATGGATATATCACACCCTGAGATTGAAGAGTTCATTAACATGCGTAAAGAATCTGGTGGAGATATAAATAGAAAGAATCTTAATCTTCATAACGGTGTAAACATTACTAATGCTTTTCTTGAAGCTGTAGAACAAGACGAAGACTGGAGATTGATTGACCCTAAGACTAACGAAGCTGTTAAGGTTATAAATGCTAGAGAACTTTGGTGGCAGATAATAAATGCTAGAGCTGAAACAGGTGAGCCTTACATGATTAACATTGATAAGTGTAACGAAGCTTTACCTAAAGCACAAAAAGATTTAGGACTTAAAATACGTCAAAGTAATTTATGTTCGGAGATTACATTACCAACTGATGAAGAAAGAACAGCAGTATGTTGTTTATCTTCTGTAAACTTAGAACACTTTGATGATTGGTCAAAGGACGATAACTTTATTAAAGATTTAATAACCATGCTTGATAATATAATCCAACATTATATTGACAATGCAATAGATACAACACAACTAGGAGAATACAGTGCGAATTTTAAAAGGTTTAAGAAATATGTTAGGAAAGGTAAAGAAGGCTTTACGAAGTCTGCCTATTCAGCGTATCGAGAAAGGAGTCTCGGTCTTGGTGCTATGGGTTTCCACGCTTATCTTCAACGTAGGTCAATTCCTTTCGAAGGCATTTTCGCATCTGGGTTTAACTTTAAGGCATTTACTTACATTAAAGGAAAAGCAACGGAAGCAACTAAA
>Ga0213858_10001128_pt1 | contig 12684 bp, 6 predicted proteins | sample PICome_FD_160122 | JGI IMG/M metagenome (GOLD analysis project Ga0213858, IMG submission 160122) | Coastal seawater microbial communities near Pivers Island, North Carolina, United States - PICO245 | ecosystem: Environmental > Aquatic > Marine > Coastal | place: USA: North Carolina | collected... | reverse complement strand
TTCTGAGTTCCTGCTTTTTTATAACCTTTCCAACACTTCTTACCTGCTTCATCAAGTTCTACAAATCCATTTGCTTCTAATGCAGCAATTTGTGCAGGACTAAACTCTTCTTTCTTAGTAGAATTGCCCCAGTTTTTTGCACCTTTCTTACGACACTTTACTAATGCACCAGATGCATAAGCAGATGGCCAGACAGAATATCTAGACTTTACCTTATGGTAACAGGCATCTTTCTTACCTTCTTCTACTGTTATTGGTTCAGCATTGTTGTCCCAATAACTTGTTCCATAAGCGCAGTCAGATCTTTTCTCTGCTTTCTTACACTTAGGACAATAACGGAGTTCTTCTTTTGCTTCAGTTGCCACGTTCTTTGCCTTCCCTCTTCTATCTGGATTTGGATCTTGACGGTTTTTGCGGCGAAATGCTGCCTCCTCTTCGTCTTTATTAAGGTTTCTCTTCATCTTTGAAGAACCACACTTTGGTTTTGTGGTTTGTCCTGGTTGTTTTGCACAGGGCTTTCCTGCATACTTACCACCTAATTGAACCCAACCAGGAGTTCCATCAGAAGACTTGCTCTTACTAAACCAGTCCCTTAAGGAACTATCCCCACTTTTATTGCCTTCACTAAGCATAGGTAGTAAATATTATTTACAATTACTATTTATTCGCCTTCACTTTTTTGATTCTTGAGTAATTTAGAAAGTTCTGCTGTAGATCCAACAAACAATGCATTAGTAACGTTTGTAGGACCCTTTTTGGTATTATCTTCTTCAAGGTCTTTGAGTTTCTTTTGAAGGTCTAATAACTTGTCAGTCGTATCTCCAATGCTTTTTATTATTTGTCCCGCAACTTCATATGCTCTAGCAGAATCACTTTCCTGCGCGAGTTCTAAAACTCCATCAAGCGCCTCTTGACCTTTTTCTATAATAGAGTATAAATTTCCTCTAGTATATTCATAATCTTTTCTCGTATCTTCAGATTCATTTTTTTCTTCTGAATTATCCTCAATAGGAGTAGTTTCTTTAGAAACTATAGAAGATTCTACAATTTCAGATGAAGTATTAAAAACATCATCTAATTCATCAAAATTTCCTTTCATATATTACCTCAATTAAAATGTACCATCAAAACCAAAATTATCACCAAATTCTATGAGTGCATTATCATCAGAATCTATGGTGAAGATTTCAGTTCCAAGTACGTGCTTAGCAATTGTTGTTTCATAGGATCCTCTATCTACAACTAAAGTATTTCCAGACTTCGACTTCACATATAAAGTTTCACTATTCAAACTTATGTAACTATTTTCTGGAATTGAAGAAGCATCTACTACTTCTATAGTTGTATCTGCTATTTGTATATCCTGAGCAGATGTAGTCACTGATGGTCCAGTATAATTTTTTGCTGCAACTGGGGTTACGGAGTAAGTAACATCTCTTGTGCTTCCATCCGCAACATAACCAACAGAAACCTTTTTTATGATATCTTTTTCTGCACTCTTTCCAACAGGTCCGAAAAGGTGTGTTTTTACAGTAAATCTTAAAGTGTATATTAATGCTCTCCTCTCAGAGAAATCACCCTCATAATTATCTTCCATATCAATGTTGTCTAATCTAACAGGTATATCTCTCTTTTCTGCTACTGGTTCTAATAATTCAATGGTGATAGTGTATGCTGGTTGAAAATACGGTAAAATTTGCTCAACAATCTGAAGCATATCATCATTATGTTTCGTATATATTGAAAGTTCAAATTCCATGTTGTAAGGAACAGGAAGAAATTGTTTTTGAATTCCAGTTCCACCTGATGGGGATTTAGTTAAAAATGTTTGAGTGGCTGTTGGTTTTCTCGAAGCATCATAACTTAATCCAACAAATTCAAAAGACATTCTGGGCAACGTCAATTGAACAGATTTATTCAAATCTGGTTGTTGCTCTAATCTTGCTAAAAATTTCTGCTTAGGTGCATATGCAAGAGGAACTTTTATTGAGGATTTGGTATTACCAGAATCATCTTTTGTTTCTACTCTTATTTGATTAAAAAGAGTTCCAAATCCAATAATGGTTTTTCGGAAAACCTCGTTATAAAAGTATTCAAACATCTTTCTATAGTAATTATGTTAACTATTTAACAAAAATAAATTATGGAGTCCCAAAGGGATTAGTTTCTGAAAAATCTAAAATTGCATCAGCTTCAGTTTCAATGTCGAAATTGTCTTCATAATTTCCTGCCAAGTTGTCGGAATCACCAGAATCTGCTAGATTATCTGTATTTACTATTCTCACTGAATATTCTGCTCCTGAGTCTTGGCCAACAAGGGTCTCACCTGCAGTGAAACTTCCTGAGAGATTAGAAACTTCTAATATATTAGTGGTTGTATTCCAAGATCTAACTCTTGCTGTAGTTCCACTATCGGAGCCAACAATTTCTTCATTATAAACATATGTACCTACTCCTGTTACGGACTGTGGAGCAGAAATAGTTATAGTTGGTGCTTCTGTATATCCAAGTCCAGCATTTGTGATGTAAATAGAAGTTATAATTCCAGCAGCACTTAAGTTTGCTACTGCTGTAGCAGTTACAACAGATCCTATTCCAGATGGATCAGAGAAAGTTACCGTTGGAGATTGTACATAACCGCTTCCTCCATCAGTTACAGTAATGACTCCAACTACACCATCTCCAATGTAAGAAGTTGCTTCTGCTCCAGATCCTCCTCCGCCAAGGAAAGTGACCATAGGTGCAACTGTATATCCAGCACCGGAGTTTGAAATATTTACAGTTTGGACTCTAGAAAGGTCTGGAGATACTTCACAAAGATCTACAATACCCTTAATCATAGTTGCAAAACCAACTGCTGTTATTCCAGGAGAAGAGGAAAATGCAACTGTTGGTGTTGAAGTATAACTAGATCCTCTCTTTGTTACAGAAACGTATCTAACTCCACCATCAACGATATTTGCAATTGCAGTTGCTGTAGATCCGATACCAACTAGTTGAAGTGTCTGAATATAACCTTCATCTTCCATACTATCATCTATGAAGTCTACATCAGTATCAATAAGTTCGTCTTGATATCTGTAAAGTTCACATTTTAACTCATAAACATAATTCTTTTGCAGTTGATAGAAAGGTTTTTCATGCTCTACATACTTGATCTCAAATAACTTATCTCCCAATGGAAAATATACTAAATCTCCTTCCTTAGGTCTAGAAGCAAGTTTTACATTTGGAATATCTTTAGCAAGAGGGTAAATGTAGTCCTCATACCTTTCCTTTGATACAATAAGAGTTAAATCATCTACCTCTTGAATACCAAACTTAGATAGTAATGTACCTTGTCCTCCATACCCATCATAAGTATCTACATATGCTTCAATTGGAAAAGCATTAGTGAATTGAGATTCTACTACTTCCTTTATGACTGTCTTTTCAGTCATATATTCTCTGGGTAGGTAATAAACCTCAACTCCGTAAATTTTTAACTGTTCGTTGATCAAATCTTGAATTAAACTCTGCTCACCCTTTGATCCTTGAAGAAAAAATGGATTTAACATAATCTTAACCAATCATATCTAATGGGGGAAGTTCATAATCTGAAGACATACGTTCTTTTATCATTACCAACTCCCTTTCTGCGTCATCGTAAATCTGTCTTCCATTTAATTCAGTTCCGCCAGGGAGTTTAACTCCTTGAAACTTAATCAGGTTTTGTCCCCATTGACGTTTTATTAATGATGTTAGATACATCTTTAAAAAAGAATCATTCCAAACTTGATCATAATCATTTGGGTCCATCATTCTATAACAATCAATAACGATATAATCTCCAGCATTAACAGAATTCCAGTCGATGTCTAGATATAATCTATCCTGCCTTTTATTAAATCTTATTTGTTTATCAGTGGTCAATAAAAAGTCAATATCTTCGAGATATGTTTTAGTCATAGCATAAGTCAGCATTTCAGTAGATCCCCAATAATAAATATCATTCAAAAACAACTGATATTTTATACTGAACATTCCACTAGAAACAGAGTTGCTTCCTCCAAATTTGAATATTTTATTGATCCCTATTACGTGGTTTGGTACTTTTAAATAATTACTATTTTCGTAGAAATCAAAGTTAACTCCAGAACCATCAATAGTAGATGTTGCTGAAGTACTCGCTATTCCAACACCAGATATTCCTGTTGCCTTTCCTCTATCAATATCACCTTGTGTAAGTTCATACTTTAAGTATGCTCCATAAACACCATCAAAATGTCTTTCTTGGAAATACTGAAGAGCATCATCAACAAGATCATCAACTTGCTCTTCTGCAACATTTATCTCCAAAACTGGAGCACCTAACTTCCTTAGGCAATAATCTACTAATTGTTGTCTTGTTGATGGTTTAGCCATTAGATTTTAAATACCGCTTGTTGCTGCTTTAAATATAATTTAATATACGTCATCACTAATACTATCTATATTTGTAGAAAGTTTTTTAAAATAATCATTATCCATTTGCGATGCTCCTTAATAAAGATTTTATTTCACCGAGATCATCTTTCAATGACTTCAAATCATCCTCAAGATTATCAATTCGTTTAACTTCTGCCTCTTTTATCTTTTTAGATTTTTTGTAACTTTCATAAGCGTCCATATCAGTATTAATTATTGCAGTTGTCCTTTCATCTCTAAAGAGGTGGTTGTGACCCTCCACAGGCGAGAAAGGCGACTGTGGAGGCATCATCATACCATTCATATTCATTTCTTCACTATTCATAAATCACTCCTTATGCTACGGCAATTACTCTCAATTCAGACATCTTAGGTGGTTTTGCCTGATTAGTTGTAGTTCCTATCAGTTTAATACTGAAGAATCTAAACTCTGGGAGATTATCAATTGTAAACTCATAATCTCTGAATGTTGCATCTTCACCTTCAACGTCACCACTTTCAGAAGCAGCTACCTGATTATCTGGAGTGCCATCGCTATTAGAAATATCAATAACTTGTCCAGTTTTAATCAGATTATTATATCCTGGGAATGGATAGTAAATTGCTTCTTCTGTGCTATCTTCCATAATCGCGTAGAATGCTCTAATGTCAGCAGATTCATCAACATGTGCATTCAAGAACATCTTCAGAGAAGTTGCTGGAACTTCTAATGTAATTGTGTTTGTAGCATAAACGAATGATGATGGATCAGCAGCAATTGTAGAAGTTCTAAAATCAGTTACATAATTATCAATTGCTTCATTAACACGGTTTGTGTTGAAAATCATTCCAACTCTATCTAAATCAATCACAGGAGAGATATTTTGATCAGATGAGTTTAACTGAAGATTGAATGTGAAGGATTTGTTTCCTGGAAGATCTCCAAGTAAAGAATCTTCATTAACCTTAGAAGCAACCATTCTAGGTGTAGATAATGTAGTATTTGAATCCAAACTGATTGGTTCAAATCCTTGATCGATAAATGACTCTTCACTTCCATCAATACTAGTAGCACTGATTGTTCTAATCTTACCAGTCATTGAAGTATTGGTAAGGTTCATTTGTTGCATAATGGGTTTAACAATCTCAAATTGAATATTTTGTGTTGCAAGAATATTCACTCCACCAGCATTCTTAGTTTGATCTAAGTAAAGTTTAGGATATACAACCTCAGTGGTTCTATCTACCTGACCATTTGGCCCATTGATTCCAATTGGACCTTTACCGCCAAGACCCATATCAAGTTTCAGATAGTAATAATCTAAACCTCTAGGTCTATCTAAATCATTAGCATCTTGAAGATCGTGAGTTTTATTAATTCTTCTCAGAGATACTCCAGAAAGTTCATATTTAAATATGGGAGTTCCAGAAGTATAACCAAACGATTTGGTTTGATCTATAGATCTCGTAACACCTGTAAGAGTAGTGTCAACCACACCTTCATAAGAAATGATCTCATTTCCTATCAGAATATATCCAGGATTACTAGATGATACAGGTTGATTTTCAAACTCTTCAAACTCGCCACTTAACATATCAGTTAAGTTAATATCAGCAGTAGACTCATTAGAATAATCATCCGCAAGGAAAGATGGTTTAATATCAGAATATACATTACTGATATTAACTTTGTTTGATCCAGAGTGCATTCCGTGATTCTTATGATTCACTTTGATATGAAGACCAGTTGAATACTCATCAAAATCTTCAATAGAAGTTATATAAAGACCACTTCCACCATTAAGAACCGTAGTACCAACACCTACAGCAGAACTTTCATATTGAATAGTATTTCCGGCACCGACTACAAAGTCGCCTTGTACATTATCCAAAATAATTTGATTATTGCCAGATACTTCTGATACGGAAAGTTTAATATTTCTTCCAAGAGAACTTCCACCAAGTTGTCCTACAGTAAGAACATCACCAACTTGATATCCAGAACCACCATCAGAAATAGTTGCTCCCATAGAAACAATAGATCCAGAAGATATAGTTAAATCTACAGTAGCATCTTTACCAGATGATAATTGATTAATCAGAGGAACATTAGTATAAGATCCATCTGGATATCCAATACCGTCATTTATAATGGTAAGATTTCCAGAAGCAGCACCTGCAAATGCAACATAGTTTCCAGTTGCCTTGGAGTTTTGTTGGAGAATAGTATTTCCAAGAGCAAGATCAGCATCGGAAATAGTAGATGAAAGTGAAACTTTTACCTTTCTCGCATTCAGATTTAATGGATTTTGAAGTAAGTTTGCAACTTGCTTATTTCCAAAATTCAATGATGGATTGTAGAAGTTAAAATCACCAGGTGAATCTGAGAATTCTGCTTTAAAGAGAATAAACTTCAGATCTTCATATTGACTTGGAGTCCAAGTAGAACCATTCTGGGACTTGAACAGAGATCCGAGTAATGCTTGCTGAGTTACAACAACCTGCTGAGATTCTGGTAAATCCTGAGTGGTAATATCAATTTCACCAAGTCTAGAAATATAAACATTATATTCTGTGGATTCAGAAAGAAGAACTAAAGCATGTTCAGTATCACCTTTCAGATATACTGGTGATGGGAAAGTAACTATAGTTTCAACAGAACCATTTTCGGAGATGTTAATATCACCTGGTTCAACTGTAACTTCACTGAATGGATAAATTTCAGTTGTAGGAACTCCATTCGACATTGGACGAAGTTGGACAATAACAGGAAGCTGATCATCCTTTGTCTTAAAGAACAGATGTACTTTAGTTACGAAACAACCATTTGTTTCATCAACAAAGAAAGACTGTGCAAGAGGGTCCCAATAACAGTATCCAAACTTACCATTAGAATAAGTATGAATAGTTCTACCCCAGTAATCTTTGATACTAGTAGTAGCAGTTGTGGTGGTTTCACTTACATTCTCTCTTTCCGTGAGAGTTTCGGAAGAAATACTTGCACTTCTTACAGAAACAATTGTCTCCTGAAGTGTTTGTAGAATTCCTTGTGCATAATAATTAGTTTCACCACTTGTAGTTGCAACTCCATCAATTTGTGAGTTAGAATCACTATTAGTAAGTCTAAAGGACTTAGTTCCAGTTTCGAAAGTTGGATTTGATGCTACATTTGGATTTGGAATAAAGAATGAACCAATGACAGTACCTACAGAATCAGTTACAAGTCTTATGTTTGTAATTTTTGCTTCTGCACCACTACTCTGGCCTCTCAGTATCATTCCATTTACAATTCTTCCAAAGAAATCGCCCTGAGGTTGTTCTGCAAGAGAATAAGTATCTACATTCAGAATTTGCGTAGTAGAAGAATAATTTTCTGGAAGTGATGTTGTTGATTCAGAATCATATGGATTATTTACGAAGATATCATCTGGGTTATTATATGGTCCATATCTATGATTTGCTGTCGCAAGTCTGAACTGAATTGATGTAGTGATTTCCTGAGAAACTTCGTTCTCAGAAGTAGATGAAGTCGGAGAATCAATACCAATTATAGTTTCTCCTGCTTCAAATACACCAGAAACCATAGAAACTTCCAGAAGTTTTGGTATAATGTAACTGTTTACATCTTCACCATCAAAGAAGGCATAAACTTGAGTAAATGGTTTGAACCTCTTTCCAGTAAATTCTACATTCCTAGATCTCATATATGTAATGAAATCTGTTGCTATGATAGAATCTCCTGTTGAGTAGGTGTTAATCTTCTCTTCAAGCTTGTATCTAGTTCCTTCTCTCTGCTTATAACCAGTCTTGGTGGTAGTAGCAATAGTAGTCTGCTTATATCTGTAATACCAAGGCCAACCCCAATAGTAGTATGGATAACCCCAGTTCCACCAGTAATGATGTCCCCAATAACCCCAGTAGTAGGGATAACCCCAATATCTACGTCTCCACCATCTTCTTCTCCAATAAGGCCAATAACCCCACCAACCATAACGATACCTTCTATAATGCTGATAGGTAGTAGTTTGACCTGTCCATGTTGTTTCCCAAGCACCCCAAGTAACTGGACTATAACCTGACTGAGGATCCCACCCTGCAGCAACTAATTCTTGCTCAGTTTCGGTGTAGTTATCAATTTCAACTCTCTTAGCATCAGTTCTTACTTGATCTGTCCAAGTATCCGATGATGGGAAGAGTTCGATAGTACCATTATACCTAGTAACAAGGAAAGGAGTTACGTTTTCGACTCTAGTTGCGAAAGGTTGCTGAACCTTTAACACATCTGTGTAGTTTAGAGTAATTAACTGTCCAGTTCTTCTTACGTTATTGCCTACTAAATCAGTAGCAAATCTGGTATCAACAGTAGGATCTGCAGTTACTCCAATACCAATCAAAGACTTAGATCCCATTAAAAGGTCTACTTCTGTTGTATATGGAGCAGGTCTTAACTGTCCCAATTCAGCATCAATAGAGTTCTTTACTGTGCCAGTTTTATCTTGATTAGTTCTAGTTGTAAAGTCATCTACAAAGAAACCAGACTTGAATCTATTAAGACCATTCGCATCTTTTACTTCTAGATTTTCTGTACTAGATTCAAGTAAGTTTAATGTTGTTATATTCTCTAGATTTTTAATTCTATCTTCAAGCTTACCAATATCTTTCATTTGGTAGCGTTTATGATCTCTAAGTTCAATTGTTACTTTAGATGCATCACAAAGATATGCAGGAATAGAAATACTTGCAATTTCCATAGCATCATCCAATCCTGCAGGAGGAGTTGGAAGTTCAGCAGGTTCTCCTCTATTAACTTGGAAAGTTCCTTCTTTAGTAAGGAAAATTCTATCAATTCTTGGGAGATAATAGGAGTAATCTAATTCAATACTCTCATCAGATGCTAAAATATGTGATGAACTATTATTTGTATTATTGAATGTTCTGCCAAAGAATTCAAATGGAGATCTTGTAGACCCTTCAGAAGCAGTAAAAGTATCTACTCTTGGTCTCAAGTCAATAACGTCACCATTATTAAGTTGTTCAGAGATAAATCCTATAGAGCAATAATCGAATTGATCATAAGAGTTGATAGTGGTAATATCACCAGTATCTGAATTTGAGTACGATGCACTCTCGTAAATAACTCTTAATTTCTTTGTTGGAATAGATGCATCATCATTCCTAACAATCTTTCCATAATCATAGATGGAATCTTTCTGCCCATAATCAAATCTATAATCTCTAATGATATTTCTATCACCTAAAGTAATAGATCCTATAGTAGCAGTAATTCCAGTTTCTTTAAAGAATACAGTCTCACCTTCTTGGAATCTTCTATCAGAAAGATATGTTAATTCTATTGCTAAATCATTCTTTTTGGCAACATAGATTGCAATTGCACCACTATCTCTGCCAATAAATTCTTCACCAACTAATAAATCATTAGTTCTATTAGTTGGACTAGCAATAGAATTGAATGTGATCGAAGTGAGTGCAGGATCTTCTGAACCTGAAGATTCGATGATACCAAACACTCTTGTGATATCTGGATCTAAGAGGCAAATTTCTTCGTCTTGTACTCTTGTTCCATATGGATATGTACCATATGTTAATCCATCATTAATTGTAGTAGATCCAGCACCAGATTGCGTAAGTCTAGATTTATCAATAACTATGGACTTAATTCTATTCTTATTCTTGACTTTATTTGTAACAGAACTCTTATATACTGTTGCGATAAGTCTAGCAGATGAATTTGAACCCAATCCAAAGATAGTTAATTCCTTTAAATTATTTGTGAATACAAACTTATCTTCAGTAAGTGCCTCAAAAGAACCGTCAGATCTTACTAAGATATACCTTTCTTCATCAAAAGGTGCAAAAGTTTGATCGGAACCAGCAGATATTGTATTTGTCTCACCAGAAGTAATTGTTACTGCATACTCTTTCCTAATAGCAAGAGAAGAATTCTCTAAGTTTACATTAGAAATAAAAGGTCTAGAAAAAGGAGTATATAATGCATTATCAAATTCAGTTTGGAATCTTGATGATAAGATAATAAAATCATTTACATTAATTGTTTCATTAGGAAGTGCTCCATCATTAATTCCAGTTACAGTAGTAATTCCAGAAACTGTTAAAGATCTTTCTCCTACGGTTTCAATTTTAGAGTATGTAGGAACTGTTTCATTTGGTTTTGTATATGCTACAAGATTACCAACTTTAGCAATATTGGTAAAAATTGTCTCAGAATTGAGTGATACAGATACTGTGCTTATACCTGATGAAGTTGATGTAATTCCTGCAGATCCAACAAAAAGATTTGGAGTTGGAATAATATCACCACTAAAGTCGATAGAAGAACCATCAACTTGAGAAACAGATTTTACATCATTTGTTTCGTGAGTAATAACTGAAGTTGAACTTCTGTTCAGATCAGTAACTTCATTAAAGGTAAACTTTTCCCCTACAATAAATGTTCCTCTAGTATTATATGCTGTAATAATTCCAGAATTAGAAACATCATACCTAAGGTATCCTGTAGCACCGCTAGATTGACCTTTAATCTTAACAGGGGTAGATAATGTTACTGGTTCATTAAGTTGAATATCAGTGTATGTTTGAATATCAAATAATGCAAGGTCCCACTGATTAAGGTCTAAGTTTGTTGTGTTATAGCTTCCTGACTCTAATGCAAAGTCATAAACTCTTGCAACTCCGATTTCCTTACCAGCACCTACAGTTTGATCTGTTCCTACTCTAGAATCTCTTAAACTAACTATGAAAGGAGATGAAATATCCAAAGATGGAGATCCATAAACTCGATTAAGAGTAAATGTTGGTCCAGTGGAATACTCAACTCTTTGGTTTTTTACAGTTTTTGTTGTTCTTGGTTTTGGAAAATCTAAAAGAACAGTTCTAGGGATTTCTACTTCCCTTCCTTTAATATATGCTTTACCAGCAGAGATTTTGTATATACCAAGATCTTCGGAAGGTGTATTACCTCCATATGTTAATTGTCCAGTTCTGAATATACCACCATTTCCAGTATCATTATTTAAACTTTCTTTCGTAGTTACTGAGAATGGTCTTACATAATAATCTCCAGATTCTTCAGATGTTCTTCTGGCAATTTCCTCTTGAATTTCTCCATACTTTGGTTTATTCTTAGTGGAGATTATATTTCCTTCTCTAATCTCAAGTAAGTTAATAAAACTTTCATTATCGGTAGAGTTTAACGGTTTTTTATCTAAAATTGCTCTTATTCTTAATCTATCTGCTCCTGGAGCAGAAAAATTAGAAAATCCTTGTGCATTATCAGTTAAACTTTGATCATCGTCTGATGTTACAATATCTTCAGCGACAGTAAAACCAATCTGAACTGTAGGAGTATTGTTATATGGATCAAGAACTAAAATTTGATCATCTACGTTTACAAAAGTGCCTCTTATAAAATATACACCTTCTGAGAGAATTACAGCAGAACCTACTGATGTAGAATCAACAGAAACAGTGTTGGCAAATGCTTGACCAGCACGAATTACTACTGTGCCTGAAGTAATTGTTTGCTCTACAATCAGAGACTCGCCATCAAAAAATTCAGATTCTTGATTTGGTCCAGAACCAAGATAACTTACAAATAATGTTATATTTTCATTATCAGATACATTCTCTTTGATAGCATGAACAATTTTTGCTCTTATTTTGCTATTTTCACTTTTAATGGTTTTTCCAATTAATTGATCTAAGTAAAAATTTACAGGAATTCCTGAAAACTCACTTTCGACCTTTACCGAATAAAACTGGTTGTTGTAATTTAATTGACCTGGAATTACAACAGATCCTTCTTTAAAGATATGATTACCAAACTGCTCTACTTGATTTTGTAAAATCGTTTGAGAAGTTGTTAATTCTCTTGCTTGAACAGGGTATCCCGGCTTGAACAGTACCTTATAGTAATTATCTGATGGATCAAAATCATCAAAATAAGGAGATACGTTTAGATTTGTTTCCTGGGGCATAATTCTTTAAAATTGCAAAATTACTTTTATATCTTCTTTTTGGTTCAGAGATCTCGTAATTGAAGGTCTGTTATCAACATAAAATACACTTCCAGAATACTTTTGAACTTCTGGATTCGAGACACCGTTTACAAATTGTTGACCTAAATTATATGTCCTACTATTTATAGTAGTAGTTATACCAGTAAATGCCGAATCTATGCTGTAATTAGCATTTCCACCACTTATAGTTAAATTTCCACCA
>Ga0213858_10001126_pt1 | contig 12696 bp, 7 predicted proteins | sample PICome_FD_160122 | JGI IMG/M metagenome (GOLD analysis project Ga0213858, IMG submission 160122) | Coastal seawater microbial communities near Pivers Island, North Carolina, United States - PICO245 | ecosystem: Environmental > Aquatic > Marine > Coastal | place: USA: North Carolina | collected... | reverse complement strand
CATATTAAATGGTCAGTGAACTATATTTCAATGAAACACCCTAATCATCATTTTACTTAACGATAATTATTGTCACCCTCAACATACATCATAACACCCAATGCCACAACAAGCCACCCCCCCCCCCACTCCCACCATTGAGCTTGCCGAGGGATGGCTGTACATGCATGTAAACCGCTTCCATATCTACCTAAGTGAAATATCCCCCTTTTCATACAAATATTCATGATCATTAATTCAATCTCCTGTATTGCTCCAAGTATCCATATCATCTAGTGTGTGAGAAGTTCCGTACTTAATCAATCTCAGCACCTAGCGCATCAAAATGATAGGTTGCTGAGTTGGCCAGCTGGTGAGTGCCAATCCTAAATTCTCCTCAACATTGTTCTTGGCCATTCGAACATCTCCGGGGACGAATTCTTTCCCCCACTTGTTTTCGAGACGTTTGATCATGGGAAGCCAGCCCTGTTTTAATGTGTCGCAATACTGATCTCTTGTCATGGAAGAGTTCTCCTGCTCATAGGTGTGGTTGAGGTCTTCGATGAAGTGCTTCACATGTAGGTATTCAGCCTGAAACGCCATACCTTCTTTTACATCTGAGAAATCACCAATGTAGATGTCAGTGCCCGTGCACGTGCTCCATCGGAATGGATATCGAGGATTGTTATTCCTCGAAATGGTTCCGAGGTAATAGGCATTGAATGCATCAGTTCCATTAGATTGCATCATGATTCCTGTGCACTATTTGGGGAAAGTAAAGCAGGGCTGATGGACGATGCAACGTGTTAAGTATCTATCGGGGTATCGTAATTTCACGGTCTCCACAAATAGCAAATACAGCCCTTCAATCAAATCAAATTCGCTCCCCAAAATCACAACATTATCAGGCCGCGAAAATTGGATCACCGATGCCTGCATGTGATCTCAATCACTCACGGTGTGAATAATGGGTCTAAGAAATGGTCAGAAGAATGTGATGATGGCAAAGGCAAGTGGACACCATAGGAATGATAAGCGCCCGGTGAATCGTCGGTTGTGGACAGCTTTCAACAATGAACCAGCCGATCCACCAGCTAGAGATAGTCATAGCGGTTTTCTTGGCGTGGAAGTGTGTCATTGGATGTCAACCAGCAAGGACCTTCTTGACATTTGCTCAGACAAAATGCGATTCTACACATGCATAGAGGCAGGGTGCGGACCTGGGAATTGGGCACAAGTTGTGTCAAATATATCTCCTCGACATCGTTCGGTAATTGCAATCGATAATCAATGCCGGCACATTGACCGATTGAACAGATGGAACGCTAAGTTAACAGGGTGTGGACTGAGTCGAAGGAATTTGCCAATTGTTGCAAAGGGGGATTTTACATCCGACGACATCCCCTGCCTGAATTATGCCATCAAGAATCGTCGAGTTGTGGTGTATCTCAACAATTTCAACTCGTACTATCCTCCCGCTGTTCAACAAAGGTTTGAGAATAAGCTATCATCGTGCAGGGTGGGTTCTGTGGTGATTGCTCTGGATCCCTCCTTTCACACCGACCTATCGTGGAGGGAGGAGGTTTTCATCGCAAATATACCAAGAGACCACGTCTCGTGGCGTTCTCGAATTAAATTGAATGATTTGCTGGAAGACACCCGCGAGCCTGTCCCAACATACTTCTACAAATATACGAAGCATATGCCGTACAAAGTCGATGGTAGAAGGGGAAGAAATGCTGCCCCTAAAAAGCTCGTGTATCCGTACCTGACACGTAGATTCTTTGGTGCGGGCGGCAGCGATGGCAGAATGTATTGAAAGAAAGGGCTGGAACCTATCAAGCTGGGATAGAGCAGAGAACAGAGAACAGCAATAGTTCTCCGTATAACAAACAATCCGGCAGTATCTTAAAACTAAGTTGGTCACCGTTTTCATCCTAACAACCCAAGCATTCCAAGGTGTATACCCTATCAATGCGCCATAACCGACCTTTATACTGGGCAGCAATATCTCGAAACACTCCAAGACATCCTCGTTTACTTGAGCGGTCCCCCTCGTTGACGGGAAACCTGTTTTGCACACAATACATTACGCTGCCATCCCAGGCTACAAAGCAGCACTTGCTGTGGTCATTGATATCGGATAACTTCATTCTGAATATAATTCTGCAGTTCTCTTCATTCAGAAGTCGACGAGGAGTACCAGGGCATTGTTCGTATGTGTTGATGCTATTCTTGAGTACCAATCCATTGCGTTCAATGAGTTTATTCATCTCTGTAAGCGATGTCGAAGATAGTTGGGCGGCAATGTCAATAAGGTGTTGAGACGTGATATTAGCCTTGTCATTGGTCGTAGGGCAGGTAACAAGCATATACACGTTGGTTATCTGCCAATCAAGGAACCACTTCTTGGGATACAGTTTATGAAACACATCCTCACTGCCCTTCCTATCCCTACGATCTGTTGTTCCATTAACAATACTCTTCTTTGGACGATCGTAGATGACCTTACCGTTCCATCCTACACAGTGCCACATTGGCTGCCCCCTATGATTCTTTAACTTGATCCTAATAACGAGCTTGCAATCCGTCTCTTGCAACAACTCATAGGCCAAAGAGCCATGGCTCTTATCTTTGTATTCACTGGTCACATGTTTGAGTGTCAATCCATACCCCTTGAGCACAGTGTTCATCATCTTAATTGAGGTGTCTCCGTCAGCAGCCATATTTGAAATCATGGACTCATAAATGATATCTTTGAGGCGTGGGTGCAAAAGTTCACGGATAGCATCAGGAAGACACGTACGTTCATTCTTGACCTTGATGGCACCAGACAAGTCTTTGTTCCACACCAACCTAGAGCCGTTACCATTAGATTTAGCCTTGGCTTCGTTCCCCTTCTGGGAAGTTCTGTTTCGTGCAGTCCTTGGAATTGACCCCTCCAGACTTGACTCTTCTTCAGAGTCATCCTGGTCTGCAGGACTTGACTCTCCTCCAATGGCACCTGGATTCTGCTCAGGTAAATGATTGGACTCAGGAGTGGCTGGATTTCCGTCCTGCCCCTCTACCGAATCGTCACTTCTAGACACAGAATCGCTGTTGGCACCAATGGAAGGAGCCCCGCCCAAATCATCCCTTGCAACTGGGTCGAGGCCGACATTTCCATCCTTATCAAACACATCAAGTAGATTCTCATTGACTTCAAAATCACCCTGACTAGCCAAGCTCTCGTTCCTCCTCGGCTTCCTTGGAGCCCCTGGACCCTCTAGATTCGATGAGTGATCGAATTCGGGAGTGTTAGGAAGATTTGTGACGCTAAGTTCAACAGGATCGCTAAGTGCCATTCCAACATCCATGGAATCGGATTTTGCTGTATTTGTACGTTGGTGTAAATCACGTTCTGATGAAGACTTGTTTTGTTTGTTAGGACGACATGGAGTAGGCATGGTAGGCGAGGTCGTCCTGCCTTTGTGGTGATGCCTGCTGCGCTTCCGTGGTGACGGGGTGACGAGTTGCTGCGCATAGTTTGGTTGCCTTAGAGGAAGCGGATCTGTGCCTAAACTCTCAGCAAGGAGGTTCAAAGTCAAGTCTACAGCAGTTCTGAACCGGACAGCGTGTGTGTACAAGTCATTGCTTGACTTGTCATATAGGTGCATCCCAAGTTCAGAGATGACACCGTCCATCAAATCCTCCAGCTCTAACTGGCTATCAAAGAAGCTCAAGAGTTCCCCGTGATCTTCCTCCTCATTATGACCAAGGCTGTCGCCATGGAGACGTACTAGAGTCACCTCGCCCAAATCATATCCACCACAGGAAGATTGGTTGTCTGGCCGCAGCAAGAGTTTTGGGGATTCCATCGGACGGTCTTTCCAGGCTATCAGGCGAGCAACAACCTTGACTGATGCCCTTGATTTGTGGTCGTTTAACACCTTGTCCTTGTCTGCGCCTTGGACATGGTGGAGGAGCTCATCAAGGGTTTCGTACACAATGCATGGCCAGAATCTCAGCAAACGCTTATTGTCACCCTTTGATCCGGTTAGAGAAATCTTGGCATTGGATTGCGGCAACAATGATGAGGGCAGACGCACAAATCGAAGTCTCTCGCATATGTGGAACTTCCCGTCGTCTTGATGATGAGCAATGCCACCACGCCTCAATGTATTGTATGCAATGGTAAACAGTTCTCTGATTGACTGCATGTTTGTAGTAGTGTTATGGTGGCATATTGCCGTCCAAATAGTGATAATTGCCGGTAAATGATTGCTGCCATATGCAATGATATAAAGCACCCAAACAGCTTAAAGCAGTAGCACCTATCCTGTAAATGTATGGATCTTTTGCACATAGGAACCCAATGCAAGAACGAGAATTGGCGCCACAAGTAGAATCTGACTGTACAAGATTCATTCCCCGCTTTCAATACATTTGCATTTTGCAGAGTCCCCTGTGCAGCAAGAATGAGTTCATAAGACTCGTTTTCCCTCCCAAATAGAGTTGAAATGCTCCCTTCGTTCGTTCACCATTCTCCTCGCATCAATGTAAAAACAATTAGTCGTTGCAACAATACCAGAACATGTTCTTAGCTCAATCAACAATTCACCCTTCAAAAGTGACGATTAGATATCGAGAGGATATCCAAAGGGGTTCTCTGGCGGTGGGAGATTGGCTGTCCGATGTACAACTGCACAGGGCAACTTCTATTCGCATCGTGTCAGCACCAGGAGCTGAGATCTTGAATTCGGATGAACAGCTAAACGCTCTTTGCTACGAAGTGGCCCGTAATGGGAGCCCTTCCTTACGTATTGAGATATGCACATCGGTTCCAAACATGTGTATGCTATTGGACACATTCTCAGGTCTCTTTGGAAACAATAGAAATCTTGCCGTTAATGTTTCAAGATCACGGTTGAACCACCACGGTGACATGTGGGTTCCTCATCTGATGAACTTTCTTCGGGGGACACCAACCCTCCGGGTTCTCGACCTTGGCTATGTCGCAACAATTCCTGAAGCTTTCCAGGACGTTATTACTAGCCACCCAAACATTGAAGAGCTACAGTTCGGACACGACCAGGGTATCAGCACCAACCATAACGATCTACGAGAGGCTGGAGCTAATATTATTCAACATGGAAACATTAAGAAGCTCACGGTATCGATTGGAGTCATAGAGGAACTCCCCCAACCGTACATTAAAGCTCTAAAAGCTAGGGGATGTTCGATGAAGAAGCTTTATATTGGCAACATGTACCCCATCCCAATACAAATACAGCGACAGATGATGCGAGTTGTATGCCATATTCAGTCAGTCAAGCATATTGCATATTCAAACCATACTTTGGAGTGTTTCTTTGACAACAGCCGTATCCAGGGCAATGTCAAGTTGCTTAAGGCCCTCACGATTAATTGTGTACAGGACAATATCCGTAATTCGGGGAACAATCTCAAAATGTGGAAAATCAGGTCCAAGTGCTTTCTCTATCCAGGTGTTTTCGACCGATGGATTTCCAGTATTGGTCGTAGTCCTCGGGCGGACGATAACGATGTTTATGGGGATGAAGGTGTAGATCCCACTCTGAAGTTATTCGAGGTTCCTGATAACGAAGAGGAATGGCTTGATAAGAAGGTAAGGATCCTCGAGTGGATCACCCGACCTGATGGAATTAACGAGGTGGATATTCTAACTTGGACATTTAAATTTGTTGGCTACCATCACCAACATATCCTGGTGTATACATCTTGAAAGATATAGTTTTATCCGGGATGTGATCTGCCGTTGTTTTTAGATCATAGACATTAAGATATAATAGGGAATCAGAGTGATCACTATCAAAATAAAGATTTGTCGTCATCGCTGCTATCTGAGCATCCTGATTTCTCGTTCTCACCACCATCAACCTCCATGCCTTCAAAGCAGCTGCCTTGTTTATTATCCTGGCTGTTCCCCCCACCAAAAATCTTACATTTGTCACAGACAAAAACAGTTGATTTATGGGAATCCCATTGGCAGCAATCTCCACAAAAGACTTCGAGACAGTGCTCGCAGAAGTAAGTGTAGCAGTTGCCTGTCACTGGAAATGGCTCTGATATTCCTCGTATGGTATGCCAGCGTGGAGGATCATTACAAAATGCTTTCAGACAGACCGAACATACTGATGGCTGAGTGAATAGTTGGTTTGTTCGTGCCTCTGGTTCCCATGCATGAAGATCATCGGGTGCATCAAAGGGTGAGCAGGACACTCTATTAAAATTGCAACTCGAGCAGTTACCTGCATCAGGCCAATGTGCATCAGCGATGAATCTGTGAAATTGTTGGCGTAATTCTTCTTTCTTTGCCATCATATTAACCTCAGAGGGCATGATAATCTTCAACCCTGACCCATCTCCCCCCTGTGATGAGTTAATAAATTTAGGTAAGTACTCCTTGATGTTCCTCCAATCTAATCTTGGCTGAGGTCTAGTTGGCTCATCTCCCTTGAATCCGAAATTCCTCAAATTGATATATTTCAATCTGTGATGATCCCCCCCCAAAGATTCTAGGCATTTGCCGGTAATGTTCGTGCAACCACTAAGGCTGAGACGTTCCAGCTCTTTGTTCATCAGTAACACCCTGCTGACATCTTCATCAGACAAGTTTCGTTGTGTTGTAAGTGGAAGCCTTTCAGTGCAAAAACAACTTATCCCATTCAAAATCTGACGCATGTTTTGGCGTTGGTCAACAGCAACCGCTAGCAGAGCCCTCTCATCTTGTGTGAGATACTCGATAAGTTCAGAGAAAATGCTATCATCAAGAGAGAGCAATGATGGTCCCAACTCATCTATTAGACGTGACATGTTTTGATGGCAAGTGGATATTAGGCAGGACAGTAGGATTGTTTTGTTCAGTTTGTTCCCGCCTAAAAATCAAACTCGGGATCGGCGGCTCCCTCCAAACGCCTCAGAAAAATGCCTGGCATCATGGAGGGATACAGGGCCAAACCAAACTTGTTGCAATGCAATGATTGCAAGAATGGGGTCTCGTATAATTCGTTGTTTGACCTTTCGCGACATCAAAATCAGTGCTCCCAATACCAACAGCGGATCCAGAACCAATTAGAGGAGTTTGATGAACTAGAATTTGAGGACATTGAACATGAATTAGATGACGACACTAACAATAAATCCGACGACGAAACAAATAAGGTTGAGTGTGAATACTGTAAAAATGGAAAAGAATACATCGATCTCGCAAAGCACTTACGGTACTGCTCGGAATACATCAATCATCAATCCAGTTTGGGTGAGGCTCTACATCAAGAGGGGAGATTAGAAATGGGCATCAACGACGAATCAGTAGATATTGCCAGGCGCCTCGAGTCAGATGAGGCTATGACACATCACGTAGAATACACGGCAGAGACGAACATGTATACTGGATTTACGCATCACGCGCCACACGAAGAAACCAACTACTCTCTGTTTGCGGTCCCTCCCCTGAAGCGTGTTTCCCAGCGTATTGTATTAGAGTTGCCACCAGAAGAGCAAAAGGATGGGGATAGGTTTCATTTTGAGATCCTCAACGATGAAGTTCATGAATTCTCCAATGATTACGACAGTAACGACGATGATACAATCATGGAGGAGGCAGAAGCCGAAGATCAGAATTCCTTTTTCCCTCCTAACCAAGGTACTGCTGTGGGAACAACTGATCAATTGAAGCCCCCACATCGGGATAAATACCATCCAGACAACTTCGATGATGGTAAGATTGAATACTTCGCCCACCCAAGAAATCACGCCCAGAGAAACGCCCTCCCAGTTCACATGAATGCTCAGCTGGATCTGCTCGTCATGCTCCGGAAAGCAAATGCTCCCCTGTACCTGTACGATTCCATATTTGACTGGATCAAAACGTATAGTAAAGCATCGCCAGGAATATTCGAGGAGAATGAATTTAGCTCAAGGGAGAGATTTATAGATCACCTGGCGACTAGGTTTCATACAAACAAGAGAAGACCACAGCAGATAAACCTGAAGATGCCCCGGGATGACAGAATCATCTCCCTTCCGAAATTCGACTTTGTTCAAGAAGTGCTTTCCCTTTTGCACGATAGTGACTTGATGCGCCCTGAAAACTTTGTTGAGGGGTATGATGTATACACCGGTACGTCTTTGGATGGATATGATTTCTGGTTCAGTGACTCCATCAAGGAGGACGAGATGTTCTCAGTTCCAACGCCAAGGGATAAAGAAAAGATAATTCATCACTTCTACTGCGGAACTAAATTCCAGAGAGCAAGAGACCGATTCTGCAATAAACCTGACCACATGCCTGTCCCTCTCATATTGTTTTACGATGAAGCAAATGTCGACTTCTTCGGCGGTCTTAAGTCTGCCCCGATAATGTTTTCACTGGGACTATTCAAAAACTCATGTAGGGCCAGGTTGTTGTTCTGGAGGATACTGGCCATTGTGCCAAATCTCTCTGCTGGCAAGGGCAAGTCTGACACTACGTCACCAGATGACAAGGCAAAGGACCACCATTACATATTGAGGGAGGCATTGTCTGAGCTAGAAAGAATTTGTAACCATGGTGGTATCAGGACGGAAGTTAACGGCCGCAAAGTTACGTTGAAGTTTTGGATTCAATTTGTCATTGGGGATACCAAGGGTCATAACGAGCTGTGTGGGAGCATGAACAGCTCACAAGCCAACATTGCAATGAATGATTGTTTGTGCACAAGGGGAAATCTGTCAGATATACCACTGAAGTGTCAGCCAAAGACTCTGGAAATGGTGAGGAAAGGAAGGTCAATCGAAGATCCGGAGAGACTAGAGGACATTGGTCAGAGGGATCTGGACAATGTGTTTGATCATCTTCCCATGGGTCACCCAACTCGGGGAATACACGCATGTACACTCTATGAGTGTCTACACGTTTTTGGACAAGGAATTTATGCATATATTGCGGAGGCAGTTGGGGAGTTCATGACAGCTAGCAAAACAAAGAAAGAACAGAAGGGTTCCAGGGTCAAGAGAAATGAGTTCGACAAGCTGTTCCGTGTAATGTCCAGGCTCCTGGAGAGACAGAGCGAGAGAGATTTCCCACGGAGGTCCGAAAGGTCCTCTATTACCGACAATTCGCGCCTCACTGCGATGGAGAAACAGGGGAATGCCCTGTGCCTTCTCGTCCTACTCCACACAGCTGATGCACAGTGGCTGCTCCATCCATTCCTGACTCAAAGGAGAATAAACCTGAAGACTTTGAAGACTGCTCTCCTGGGAGTGATTGCGTATGAGCGCTGGCTGCTTCAGCCCAACCCCGCTCACGAGGTTATGCAGGCTTCAGCAACAATCTATCGGGTTATGGAGGCGCTGAGAGACGGTTTCAGGAGAGGGGACGACACGGATGGCTGGGACATTCCAAAGTATCATGCAGCTTTGAGGATGTTTCTTCAGATCCTAAGTGATGGTCCTGCAGAGGGTTTCGACACCAGACATGGTGAGATGTTTCACAAGGAGGTTGCAAAGGGGGCTGCAAGGAGGACCCAAAAAAGACAGGAGACAATGGTTGTTCAGATGGGGAAAAGGATATTCGAGGACATCACTACAAACATTGCGGTTGGGTATTCAAAGGAGGACCTCTTAATGCAAAAGAAAGGGAAGAGGGAAGTGGAATCCGACGTCTCCAAGCCTTCCATGTTCGATGTGAACAGTCAGGGCTCCACCGCAAATGAAAGATCCTATTTTCGTGGTGATTACAAGGTTGACTCTACTTGCGAGGTATTTGGGGAGTACCACCAGAGAATCCCCAGCCGGCAAGCAATGAGAAACAAGGATGGATACGACACGAGGATTCGCTGGACTAACCGGTTAAAGAACTCCTCGCAAGCTGGATCATTCCGTAGTATGATTCAAGCGGTATCAATGGCTGCCGCAGGTGACGGATGGGAAGATGAATTTCTCATTGCCGGATACACGTCTGTCAAGAAGTACGACCATGTACAGAAAAAGAACGTAAGGTACCGTTGTGATCCGCAGTTCCGTGGAAGAATCTGGAGGGATTGGGGCAACTTTCGTTTTGCGAGTGGTTTTGATTCCATGTCACCGGCGATGATCCTGGGTTTCATCGTATACAAGAGTCCTGGCTTTCCAACGCCGTTTTTGGTCGATAAGTATGGTAAGGGGAACATCCCCCGTGGGGCCACAGATTCTAGGTGCTACATTGTCGTCTGGCCGACAAAGGATACGATTAACATTGAAGACAACTTCATCACTCGGGTGTCTCTGCACAACAGCGAAACAGGCATTTACATCCTTCCAATGGAACAACTGATCGGCCCAGTATGTGCAGTGCCAGACATTCATAATACTTGGAAATTCAAGCAGGACTTGGATGCTTGGTTGATAGTCAAGCCTAAGAGGATGTGGGGGGATGAATTCTCCAAGTGGATTAAGGACGGTGTTTGCTGGGTGGAAGAGGATCGACGAGGCGAACATTTAACTAGACGAGAGGAGGACGAGGAAGACCAATCCATCACGAGTCATGACGAAGAAGCAGGCGTTAATAGGGTGGATGACAGCAATGCCGTCGCGGCTGATATGGTAGATGATTCCAACGAGGAGTTTGAAGATTCCGAGGAAAACAGTCAAAGTGACGAAGACGCCATCGTAAGAGCATCCAGTTTCTCAAGGTCTTCTGCTCTGAGCACGTCTGGTCGTAGAAAGGATTACATTCGTGCGAGGAAAAGACAAAAGAAGAGTGGGGCGGATAATAGTAAAAGATGAAGAAACATGCGTGCTTAATAATCCATGCATAATATCTATTAAGTGTCAGACCTGTTCCCCCCATACGGAACAATCCTGATCCCCGACATAACCCAACACCACATCTCCAAAAGTCATTTCGTTGATGACGTCTCAACTACATCCTTTGAGCGAGCACTAGCTCTGTGAGACTTGTAAAAGTGAGGAGCTAATTGGTGAACAACCCCACGGTCGACATAGTAGAATTCAGCGACCCCACCTACCCACCTCACCCACTGGCTATCCTTGCCGTTCCCTCCTCTCTCGATAACCTTGGACACCTGCGCCATCCGGTTAGTGATAACCGGTAGATCGCAATACAAGGCCTTCACATACCCTACTCTGCATCCCAACTCGTGGCCTTTCTCCACTTTGTAAGCTGCCACACAGTACAGACCAACAGACAGACGATGGGTGTCAGCCCCCTGCAGGTACACAAGGTCGTTAACAGCTACTTTTGTTTTACATCCACCATTGGCCACGCAATTCTTGTTTCCACATGTCTTGTAGGTGATACCACAGATATGATTCCCAGCCTGCACATGGTGGTCTAGTTCCATTAGATTGGGGATCCGACAATTAATCAGCGATTTTATGTTGCGCGATGGATCAGTTGGGAACGTTTCAAACTCAACCGTGCCCTCCTCTTTCCCATATTTATGATCAATAAATTGTGCTGCCTCTTCGAGCTTGTGATCGGATATTACCTTCTGACCTTGTTTATGATTTGCGACAATACGCCATTGCCTCATCAGAGGAGGGCCAGAGTACTGGTTGCCAATCATTGCCAGATCCCTGTCGAAACAAGTACCCCCATCATTCTTCTTCTCATTACAAGGACGCCTCCATTGTGATAACGACTTGCTGAGTACATGATTCTGAGGTGTCATGCTTTGAACAAACTGGGCGTATAGCCCTCCCCCGTCCTCAGTTTTATATGTTTTTTTGAACAACTTGTTGGTATCAAAATCAAAAGTCACCTCGTGGGGGTATTTTTCTGCTGGATACTGTAGTCCAACATAAAGCTGCCCATTCTTTCCTTTCTGCCCCTCCATCGATTTAATCATAATTTCCCTACCCACTTTAGCAGCCGCATGGAATGGGAGTGCTTGTTGATAATCCCTCTCACCACCATGATTAATTGCAGCCCTAACCTTCTTTGATGAACCACTTTGGGGTGCTTGAACGTCACTTCTCCTCTTCCTCGTCTGATCGTCTTTACTGCTATTGGATTCACCACTCACTAACTTCGTGACAATGGTCTTGAGGCGTGACTTCACTTGTTCTTTAAGCATATTCTGTTCTTCAGAACTTGCTATTTTCTCTAACTGGCGTTCCATCTCCTTCCTGAATAGTTTTGTGTATTTCATCAAATCATTGCGATGGGGGGACTCTGAGTAGAAGTTATTATAGGAGTCTATATCAGACACCATGAGCGCCTCAAGAAATTTGTCAACAAAATCAAGACTGGTGTTCCCTTTGTCAATGAGGTTCTTGATCCCCTCCTCACAACGACCAAATATAAGGGTGTTGGCATGTTCAATCACGTTTTTTTCAACCGTCTTTATTAAACCGCTCTTCTTTCTGGTAACAGGACCCTTTGGAGCCTTTTGTGTTTCTTTTGATCTGCCTCGTTTCTTCTTGCTATCCTGGGTCCTCTTCAAGTCCTGGTCTTCCCGGCCCTGGTCTTCCCCTTCCTTTTCGTCATCGTATTCATTATCATCGTCACTACCATCACCACTATCACTACCATCGCCACCATCACTACCATCACCACCATCACCACCTCCACCCCCCGCCAATGGTATATTCCCGCTCTCTCTTTTGATAGTTTTAACATAAAGATTAATATCATCTTGTGTGCTGTTGAAATCCTCTCCCGTGCTGGTCGTCCTTGAACCGCCCTCCCCGAGAGAACGACGAAACGGCTTC
>Ga0213858_10001124_pt1 | contig 12709 bp, 11 predicted proteins | sample PICome_FD_160122 | JGI IMG/M metagenome (GOLD analysis project Ga0213858, IMG submission 160122) | Coastal seawater microbial communities near Pivers Island, North Carolina, United States - PICO245 | ecosystem: Environmental > Aquatic > Marine > Coastal | place: USA: North Carolina | collected... | reverse complement strand
GATGGCTCGGCCACGTTGCGCGTAGTCTTGGAAGATCGCACGCTGCAGGTTGCCCATGGCCGTCGAGCGGGCCATGCTGGCGCCCAGCGTCAGGGGCGTCGACTTCAACGCCGCGTTCATCATCGCACGGTTCTGCTCCTGCAGGCCAATACGACTTTTGGCGTACAGTTCTTTGGCCTCGGCAATGCGCTTGGCGCGGTCCGCCATCTGCGCCTTCATGAACTTCTCCTGGGCCTTGCGCGCCTTACGCGCGCCCATGAAGCCGACGGCGCTGCTGACCAGCCCGATACCTGCGCTGATGGGGTCAAATACCATTACGTCACCGTGATGTAGCTGGTTTTGGTTTCTGTGTTGGTCGAGCCGCTAGTGCCTGCCTCTAGCGACACCGTGTACGTGCCTGCCACCGTGTATGCCTTCTGCGGGTTCTGTTGGGTGCTCGTCGTACCGTCACCAAACGTCCACGCCCAGGTATCGACCTCGCCAATCGACAGGTCGGTGAAGTTGATGTTGGTGCGCGTTGCCACGTTTGTCGCCGACGCAACGAACTCAACAAGCGGACCCGCCGCAGGCAGGCTGGCGGTCACATCGCTTTGGTCGTACGGGTGCAGACGCTCCAGACGCAGGTACGGACGCCGTACGACAACTGCAGACCCGCCCAGCGCTGCCACGTACACCTCGCGCGATGCTACCAACGGATAGTTCGACAGGTTGACGAGGCATCCAAAATACAGGTCCTGCACGCCCTCGTTGCCGGTGCCGCTTGCGACGCGTCGCTGGATCGTAAACGGTCGAACGCAGTGCTGCAGCGGGACCGTGTAGGTCGCGTCTGCTGGCGTATACATGATGAAGTTGGTCTCGACCTGCCCGGCAAAGGCGTTCACGACCTGACAATGGAACGTTGCCAAGTAATAGTGGCCAGTCGCCGCCAGGATGCCGTCGGTGCCCGTCGACAACAGGTTGTCGAGGTCCAGCTCGGGCTCGGAGCTGACGGTGCGAACTATCGCGTAGGAGGTGCTCAACGTCAGGGCAAACGTCGAGAAGTTGTACTGCGTGCGAACCGCCGTGCCGCTGCCGCTGTCAGTGATCTGACTATCGACATAGTCTTTTGTTGCCGCCTGCGCGCCCTCTACCGGCGTTGAAAACCGCAGTGCGTCGGCATTGACTTGGAACTGCGAACGCTGATTGGTGCGGATGCTTGCGTCGTGCCTCAGTGCCTGTCGTCCGCGCGTATCGACCTCAAGCCCTGGCGCCAGTCGCTGACCAGCAGCCAACTCTGCCTCGATGGCGCGCCGCGTGCGCGGGTCCATCTCCGTGCCGGGACGCCCGCTCAGCTCCAACGCGCGTTGCCGCGCCGCGCGCTCGCGCAACAGACGGTTCTGGTAGGTCATGCCCTCGTCTGCCCCCCGCGACTGACCATCATCTGCCCTTTCTCGAACGACCACGTCTTGCCGTCGCGCGCATTGCGCATACGCAAGAACAGGCTGTCGCCTGCCAACCGAATTAGGTGCGCACGGTTGCGCCCAGCGTGCAGCTTGCCGCTGACATCTGGGCTGCCAAGGTCGTCGGGCGTCTCAGTGCTAAAGAGGTCGTACAGGCAGCCATCATTGCTGCTCGCCAACACAACCGTCATCTCGCTCAGGACCGCTTCGTAATCCGCATGCACAGGCGCCAACGGCCCGATCAACACGTAGCTATCAATCGGCACCGTCTCGCTGTCCGTCAACTCGTCGCTCAACGGCACAGCGCCTGCGGTCGTGCGGCCCCACATGCGAACACGGCCATCCTCGCAGCCAATCAGAATCGCCCGGTCAAACGGCCCATCGCCATCGACAACACACGCAGCCGTCGGCTGGCACGGCGTCTCGGTCGGACGCCCGAACCGGTCGATGTGGAACGCGTTCGTGCGCTTGTCGTAGAAGTAGTGATCGACCATCGCGTTAGGGTTCGCGAACGGCATCACAAAGATGTGCACGCCATCGTCGATGAAGTTGTACACGAGGCGCACGTAGTACTGGCGCAAGTCAATTGACTGCAGGCGCTTACGCAGCTTGCCTTGGCTGACCTCGTTCAGGCCACCGCCAGCCGTCGTGTACAGCCCGCCTTTGCTACCAAAGAACCACAGGTTGCCAAGGTCGTCCTTGCACCAAGGCTTGCCCCACGACATGCCAACCTCATCACTGATCAGGTCAAACGTGCCGCCAGCGCCCGGGTCGCCTGTCATCTGCCAGATGCTGCTGTCGCAGCCCAACCACAACAGGTCGTCACGGTAGGGCACGATCGAGTTGATGCTATCCGGGCACTCACCCATGCGCGAGGTCGTGTAGCTTCGCGCCATACCCGCATCCTGCACCTGCGCAAACTGGTTCCAGTCCTCAGGGTCGCCGACGCGCGACATGTGCCACGCGCCCGGCACTTCGTCAGACCTCGCGAGCACAAGCCTGCCGCGCCACACCTCAACAAGCCTGCAGCGCTGCGGGATCTCGCCAATCGATTTGCTGCGCCACGGCCGCACGTCGCTGTTCTTTGGCGAGTAGTAGTAGTAGTCGTCGCCATCCGTGTAGTAGATGACGCCGTTGAAGGTCGCGCTCTGCAGGTAGTTCGCCGCAGTGTGGTACGTGATGTCGTTACCGTCAGGATCCCGCAGCTTGCTGAACCCGCTGTTCGTAACCTCGTACCACGTGCCCCCTGCCGCAGCCACACGCTTGATGTCGCGCAGCGGCAGGCCACCGTCAGCCTCGCCGTTGGCCAGCACGGCTTTCGCGATGCTGTGGTTTGGGTCTGACGTCGTGTTCGGCGGGCCGCCGACAAACACGTACTGCGCGTAGGGGATGTCTGCCCCGTTGTAGTCCGGGTATGCCAGTGGCACCGCTACGCAGTTGAGCAGGTTGTTTTGCAGGTCCGCGTGATCGTCGCCCGCGACCGTGCTGTAGTTCTTGATGCGGCGCTCCTGCGTCGCCGTCAGGCTCGAGCCCGTCGCGTCTAGCGTGTAAATCAGCAGGTGGTAGCCGTCTTCGCTGCTGCTGCTGTCATCGCCGTGGTACGGCACATACACGCGCCCGTCTTCGTCACTGTCGATTCGCAGATGCTGACTGTTGGGCGCGCTCGCCACGCCCCAGCCGCGACACGCTGCACCATCATCGAACGACACTTCGGCTGCGTTAGTCCAGTCCAGCGAACCACCGTTATCAGCTATCGCCACCAAATGCGGCTCGCCTTGGGTACTGTACTTGCCGCCCGCCATCCACAGGATCGTGCGATTGTCACTGGCCTTCGGCTCGCAAATGTCAATGTCTAGGCCGTACCCGTTCTCGATCGTAGAGCTGGCCGTGAAGGCGTACTCCCACGTCTCAGCGTTGGACGTGAAGCTGATCGGCTTCAGCTTGGCGACATACCCGTACGTCTGCTCAATCGAGCTGTTGAACACACCAAACGTCACATAGACCTGACCGTCGTTACGCACACGCATGCCCCCGGTGTACGCGTCAGACGCGACGCGCGCCAAAGCTGTCGGCAGTTGGTCGAAAGTTTCCGTCCACGAGCTTTCATCGTCGACCGTCGGCGTCTCGTCGAACCGGTACTGCGGGTATCGCCTAAAACGCAACTCGCAGTCTGTATTCAAGGTCCCAACGTAGACGCCCCAGACAAACAGATCCTCACCGTAGACCTTGATGTCCAGCGGTATGAACCCGGGCTTGATCTCGTAGGCCAGACGGTACTCACCGTCCTCTTGCAGCTCGTATCCCTTGATGAACGCGGTATCGTTGTCTGCCACGACGTGACTAGCGTCGTGCCCGCTGGCAACGAAGAAGTTGCCGAAGTTGTCGACTGCTAGACGCCGGGCAAGATGCGGCGTGTCCGTGTCGACCTGGGTTTCGATGGTCTTGCCGATGCCAGCATCGCTATTGATGCACAGCACCACGCCACCATCGCTCAACGCCCAGAAGCTGTTGAACGTGTCGCGCTGCAGGTCGATGAGGTTGGACGGCTCGTCAATTGCGCCAGTCCAAGCGTCGCCAATGACGTTGTCGCCCTCTCGGCTTGTCGTAAACGCGACTTTGCCGTCGTTCAGGTTGCCCGTGTTCGCCGTCCAGTTGTACGGGTTGATTTCCCGCTGCACGTACGCAATGTCGGAAATCTTGGCAAAGTTGTTCGCGGGGGCATTACCGCTGTAGATGCCCAGGCCTGCACGCTGACTACCACGCATGCGACCCGTGATGGGGTCGAAGCAGCGCATGTTGCGCTCATCCCGACTTGTGTTCGGCGGCTGGTCCGAGAAGGCGTAAGTCTCGCTGACTCCCGCCATCGGGTACACGATGTCGAGCTTCTCGCGAGCCATCCTAGTAGTTCACAGGGTTGTTGATGTTGTCGAAGTTCCACATCGGGTTGATGCCGTTGTCGTACTGCACCGCCCCGCCCTGCATAGCGCCCAATGTCGTCACGATCAGGCTGTCGCGCCGCGCCGCGTCGTTGAAAAGCGGCCCGCGCCGGATCATCGACAGCCGCGCGTTGACGTCAGCTTCGTTGTCGCGCTCGTACCCCAGCGCCACCGCACGCACACAGGCCAGATACAGCGACTCAAGCCATGTCGGCACCCCGATTGCCTGATCGTCGTGCCTGATCGTCTCCCAGCCACGCCGGTAGTACACGACCATCGCGTCCTTCTTGTACGCAGTCGGGGTCGGCCACAGGTCCAAGCGCGGCTGCGGCGCACCACCAACGACGCCGGGGAACTCATCAACCCCCGCACTTATCATCGTGTCAGTGTTGAACGCCCAGTAGTCCCGGTCGGCCGCGCCGCTGTACGTGCCCGTCACGCGGAAACCGCCCTTGTAGGTGCTGGTCTGCTCGATGCGCGCAACCACCGACAGGTCACTTGCATTGATAGCCGCGACCAGATTCTCAGTCGTTTCAGCCGCTCCCGCACCGATCGTGAAGTAGTACGTGTTGCCGACAGGCTCCTGGCGACTTGCGTCACTGCGGAAGGCAATACTCAGGCTGCCGTCGCTGATCGTCGGGCCAACGTTGTTTTCGTTCGTTTGGGTGCTTTTGACGAACACGTGCTTCGGCCTACCGCGCATCTGCCACACGGGCGTCACCCAGTAGTGCAGCGCCGTGTTGACCGTCGACGCACGCCGGATGGCCAGCTCCTGAGGCGTCGTCATGGACACGCTCAGGTTCAAACCATCAGTCGCCACGATCGACATGACCTCGCGGAGGTTCTCGGGCAGCCAGATGTGGTCCTGATCCTTGTTCAGGTCCACGTATGACTGGGTGCCCTCAAGCCACTTCCACGGGTGCATGCCGACCATGTACTCGCCCGCATCGTTGAGGATGCGCTGCCCACCGACGCTCGGCAGCTCCTCGCTGCTGAGTGCGTGCTTTACGTGACGCAGAGCGTCGTGGGCGGTCAGAGCCATCAGACCCCCCGGATGCCGTCAAACCACACGCGGACGTTGCCGCCCGCCGAGATGTTCGCGTTGACGAAACCCCAACCGAACTTCTTTTCAGACCCCGTGTGGATCACAACACGCCCTGTCGAGTCAATCTCGAACGGCTTGCCTGTATCCGCGGCAGTCCACGACGCGCCAGCCAAAGCCGTCGCATTGCCAGCGACCTTGATGACCGTGTAGTCATTTGCGGCTGCCGCGATTAGCGCCTGCCCGACCATACCTGCTGTGTTGGAGTCGATCGCGCCGCTAGAGGTGCTGATCGCCACGATATGGCGCGGGTTGTTGTTACCGTCGCCAGTTTGCATCGCGTAGAACTTGCCGACCTCAAGCGTGCCGCCCGTTAGGTTGCGAACGCGCCAATACTCGTTCGGCATCTGCGGGCGAGCCGCGGTGCCCCAGTCGAGCTGCGCAACCGTGTAGCCAGGATGCAGGTGAATCATCTCGTACCGCTCAGTCTCAGTACCGGATGCAATCCCCGTTGCAGCGCGCGGCAGCTCAGCGCACGCGAAATCGCCATCGATGGCTCGGTGCAGCGGAGCGCTGACGACCGCACCGTTTGCCGCCGTTGCTTTGGTCGGCATCGCCAGCGGGCTCGAACCACCGACCTGCACGTCGCGGCCAATCGTGTCGCGGTTGATGACCTTGGCCAGTCCGCAGCCAGCAACCATGACCCGCACAGTTTCGTTCGGCGAAGCGTCGTGCTCCGCAATGCCGTAGTAGCGACCCGCGCCAGAGTTACCGCGCGTGATCCAGCCGTGCACCAGAGTTTCAAACCCGGTGAGTCCCGGCCCAAAGCACACGCATTCGCCCTTGCGGATCAAGCCCCCATCAGGCACGGCGCCAGCGGCTTGCGGCGTAACTTTGACACGCACGTACTGCGTGGCGAACAGCGAGTTGAAATCAGATCCAGCAGTAAGTGCGTAACTCATGTCAATCGTAGGTAGCGGGGGCGAGCCCCATGGCCCGCCCCCTAGTTGCGTCAGTCAGCGATGTCCATGCCGAAGCCGTTCAGGCCGTCGAAAAGGACCGTCACGACTTCGTCATCGTCGGCGCTGGCATAGTTGCCATCGGAGTCAATACCGCAGTAGAAGGCGACGACCTTGTCGCCAGCAGTCGCGGCAATCAGCTTGCCCGTCGTATCCAGCGCGACCGACAGGCCGTCGCCGGTTGCCGGAGTGCCAGACACTTTGGCGTCGACGTAGCCCTGGAAGCGGACGCGCACCGTTGCCGATGCACTGCTTGCCGCGTTCTCCATGGCTACACCAAAGAAACCGAACTCGTTGTCGTCGATGTCGTCATCGGCGCCAGCGACAGGCAGCTTGACCACCTGCCAACGACCATCGGGCGTTGCGTCAGCCGCGGCGGCGATGGCCTTCACAGACACAACGTCGCCTTTGGTGATCGCACCGCCAGTGCCGTTCAGCATGTTGGCGTCAAAGTTCTGAACCCCAAGCCCAATACCAGGGCCCGCAATCGGGTGCACACTAACCATGTCAGTATTCTCCTAAATCAGGTCGTCGGGAAGACCGCGCTGACGTCAGCCGACGGGGACAGGATGCCCTGACGGTTACGCGAACGGCAGATCATGTTGTACCAGCAGTCAACCGGCATCACCGTGGTGAACGGCTGGTTGGGGTGCTTCATCGTCGGGTGCGAGTACATGTAGCGCGTCGAGTGGAAGACGTACTTCAGGTAGTTCGCGTTGATGAAGTAGTAGCGCATACCCGAGATCGCAGAACCACTGGCATCCTCTTTCGCGTTGTAACTCGGGTTGCCGGTACCAGTCGTACCGTCGGAGTACACCGCCAGATCACCCAGCTCGGCGAACCACTCGATGTCGATGCCGCTGTACTTCGGCTTGCCGAAGCTCGGGTCCTGACGATCGGCGGTCACGAAGGTGTCCTGCAGCAGGCGCAGCGCCTTCTGGTACGACTTGAAGCCCCAACGGCTGGTCGCAATGAACATTGCGTTGAGCGAGGGGTTCTCGAAGTACTCCTGATGGCTCGGGGGCGGCGTGAACTGCACCTTCAGCATCAGGTCGTCGAAGCCGCCAAGCAGGCCCTCAGCCGCATCCGCAGCAGTCGTGGACGTCGCATCGTAGGTCGAACGCTGGTTGTCCCACTTGGTGTCGGACAGGCCCTGAACCGTCGCCCACTCGGCGTTTCCGGTGTACACACCAGTCGTGCTGCCCGCCTGCTCAGTAATGAAGCAGGGCAGGCTGTACGGGTGCGTACCGGTCTGCGTCTCCTGAAGCGCGTTGTCGGGGGCCAGGAAGAGCGAGTCCTCCATTCCGTTGAAGAACGAGGTCCACAGACGCTGCTCCTTCGACCGCTTGATCTCCTTGTACGTCGTGTGACGGGCGCCACGGCCCAGGCCACCAACGTTCAGCTCGATCTCGTGATCCGTCCAGCTCATGTGATCAACGGCGAAGCGCCAGTTGATTTCCCACTGCTCAAGGATCTGCGGGTTCTGCCAGCTGAACGTCTCGTTCGGCTGGTAGAACTGGAAGCTGTTCTGCTCGTCGAACAGGATGGTGTCCTTGATCGTCGAGCCGCCCTGGCAAGTCTCGCTCGGCCCTTTGCCCCGCATGAAGCGACGCAGCAGGTAGTTGTTCTTGACTGCCTCGTTGACAATATCGGTGGCCGACGTCAGGAACGTCGGACCGGTGTTGTCCATGAAGTCGTTGAAAGTTGAAAGTGCAGAGCCCATGTCGGGTTCTCCTACAGATTAGGTTTACCGATAGCGCGAGCCCGGCGATACTTGTCCGGGTCATCGCTTTCCAAAAGTTTCAGCACAGCGTCTTGACGCTCCTCCGTCGTGCTGAAGGACGGAGTTGCTTGCTGACGGGCAGCCACGTTGGGCATACCACTGTCACGCAGGTTGCGAATGCGCTCCGTGTCACTCTTCACCGCCTCGGTGATCTGACCTTGGAACTCAAGCAGCACCGCATCCTCCATCATCTCCGAGAGAGTCTGGTCGGTTCCGGATTCGACCATCTTCGTCATACGGTCCATGATGTTGACCCATTGATCGTCGGTAGCGTTCTCCACGATGGGGTACTTGCCAACGACGCTCGAACGGGCGCCAACCAGATCGCTCATGAAGACCCTCTGCTGCAGATCCGCCATCGCAGACTTCGTCTCTTCGACGATCTTGCTGACGGGTGCCATCGTTTGGGTCTGCCACTCGACGAGCAGCTGCTTGCCGCTGTCATCGAGGCCAAGGTGGTCTGCTAGGTCGTCAATCTGTTGATCGAGGTCGACGCTTCTGGGTTGGTCAGGCGCGGGCTCTGCGGGCTGCGTACCTGAGTCCTCAGCGGTCTCATCAACGGACGGCTCACTAGGTTTCTCCCTTAGCTTGCGATCCACGTCTGCCTGCATCTTCTTGCGATGCTCAGCGATCGCAATCAGACGTTCTTCAGGCAGTGCCTGTAGGTCGTCTGCCGACCAGCCGTCCCTGCGCAGGACGTTGATCGCAGACTCATAGTTTTCAGAGAGCGCCGGAGACCCATTCCCCCCCGCATCGCTTGGCGCCCCAGCTGGAACACTCTCTTCGGGTGCAGGATCCCCGGCCTCCTCATCGTCGCCATCGGGGTCGTCCCCGTCAAGCTCCATGAGGACCTTGTCCATATCCATCTCACGTTGCGACGCGTCGTCAGCCTCCGGCTGTGCCACCGGCTGGGCGTCGACGTTCACTTGTGCTTCTTCGTTGCGGGGTTCTTCAGTCATCAGAGTTCGTCGTAGTACAGGTGAGTGCCTTCCTCGCCGCGCGCACGGCGTGCGGCCTCATGCGCCTCGCGCATGTTGCGGAAGACTGGGCGACCTTTTTTATCAAACTCGCCCTTGTGGTGCTTCCAGTTCTTGGGAAGTTGATGGCTCTGAAAGGCCTCATCTTTGCGCACAATGATGCGCGGGTTGCTTTTCGTCATTTGGATTTCTTCCTTCGCCCACTGGGCGATACAGGCCAGCTGACGCGGGCACTGCTGTTCTTGCGGCGAGCGACGCTGCGCTTTTGGCTTGCGCTCATCCGCGCAGCAGCTTTGGCGGGCCGACACGCCGGGTAGGGGCGCTTGCTCTTGCCCTTAGCCGACTTACGACCGCACTTCTTGCCGGTCTTGACGTCACGCCAGTCCTCCTTGAACCACTTCGTCAGGCCGGTGTTGGGCTTACTTGCGCTTTTTGCTTTTCGAGGCACTTCGCCACGTCCCCCCTTTCGCCTTGTACTGCTTGGCAGCCCAGCCGTTCGCGTACGCGCTCGGGTAGACCTTGAACTTGCGCTTCGCCTGCGCCTTCACACTGCTCCACAGGCTAGGGTTGTTGGGTTTGTTGGCCATTACTTGGTGTGCTTCTTCCGATTGACGCGTCTCGACACGACGCGCAGGTTTTTGCGTCCGTTGCCGCCACCCTTGGCCATCGGTCGCTTGTGGTCGACCTCTTTGCCATCGCCCTTACGCACACGACCCGCGCGCTCCATGACGCGCCGGTTCTTGTTGCGCTGCGCTCGCTGCGTCTTGGCCCGCTTCGACGCGTGGTACTTGCGGTACTCGCTCATCGGCACCTCCATCGACGCCGGGCTTGGTTGATGCGGCTGTTCGGATCGTTCCGAGTCTTGGCGCTAGCGCGCCGCTTCTGCCCAGCGCTTCGCGCGCAGTAGGACTTGCGCCGTGTGGCCCGCTTGCCCGTCGGGCTCTTCTCCGTCACAGCCGTCTGCAGCTTGCTGCCCGGGTTCTTACGCCGGTAGGCCGCGACGCCCTTCTTGGTCATGCCTGCGCCACTGCTAGTCGAGCGGTAGTTGCCTGCGCTCTTACGGCGCGTCGGCATGCTTCCTTTGCGCTTACTGGGCACCGGGCACTCCTTGCGGCGCTCCGGGCGCCGCCTGCTGCTGCATCATGCCGCCCAGCATGCGTGACTGCTGCTGGCCAGCGTTCGGCAAGTCCTTCGACGGTCGTTTCGTTTGCACAGGTCGGCGAGGCTCACCCGCCTGCGCCTGGAACATCGGCGTGCCGCTCTTGGAGCGCACTTGCGCCTCTGTCTGCTGCATGCGCGCAAGGTCGTCGGCAAAGCGCTGCAGCAGCTCATCATCGACAAGCTCCGCCAGATCGGGCGCGTTCATAGCGTTGCCGATCTTCTGAAAGTGGTCGCGCCACGGGTAGTCCGGGTACTGCTGCATTGCAGGCAGAGTATTCAGGATCAGCGAGTGCGTCTCCATTGCACGCTTCTGCGCCAGACCCTCGGACGCCCGCTCCATGCTGTACGGCTCGATCTCCAGCTCAAGGTCCTCGAAGCCATACCCCGCCTCCGTGTCGTGACCACCACCTTCAAAGTAGATGGCCTCGTCAACCGGCAGGCCCATCTGCCGCGCCGCCTCGCTGCCCAGCGGGAACACGATGCGGTCGTCGTGGTACATGTAGTGCGCCACCTTCTCAAGCACTGCCGTCACGGAGTCCGTGAACGCTTGCTTGATGAACGCAATGCGTGTATTAGCTGCCTCCGACGCGATGGTGTGTTCCGTAGCTGTGCCAGCTCCTGATACCGCTCCACGCAGCGCTTCGTCCATGCCGAGGGCTCGGTCCGCACGCTCTCGGCACGTTGCGATCCACAGTCGTTGCTGATCGGTTTGTCCACCTAGCTCGAACTCCTGAATCTGGGCTTTGCCCTCCTCGAAGGGGACAACAGCAACGTAGTCGTGTCCAGTGTCCTTGACCAGCTGCGCAGTGCGCGGGTCATTGACGCCCACGATGCGCTTGTGCTTCAGCATGCTGTTGCTTGCCGCACGCACATGCTGGTTCAGGTCGCTGATCTGTGCTTCGACCGCCGTAAGGGGGCTCAGCGGGAACGGGCTGTCCGGCACCTTGTAGATACCGAACTGTGCGTAGGGGCCCGTACGCGGCCCGTAGTACGGGCGCGCGCGGCGCAGGTACCGGCCCAGCGGCGACGAGCCCTCCGGGCTTTGGCACGACGCCAGCGTCAAGATCGTGCCATGGAAGCCCATGTCCGGCCCAGGCGAGTCCGGCAACTCCAGTCGCGGCACCCACACCTCGTAGAACGTGATCTCGTCACGATCGGGCACCATGCGCTTGTTGTTGTTGTCCTTCCGCGGCGGAGACGCCACGGCCTCGTTGATTGCCGTGATGTCCCACCCCTGCTCGGGCGCGTCGGCGGCCATCTGCAACAGATCCTTGCGGGTGCGCGTCACCTCGTGCCCCATGAACGTCGCGTCGCTCCAGCGCACGCACACAGGGTCGATCACAAACGACTTGGGGCACAGACGCTCAACCACCGGCCACATGCGCTTGCTGGGGTCCTGCTGCTCCATCTCGGGCAGCATCACGCTGCTCGTGGTCGGGCGGAAGTCCTCGCGCACAATCGCAATGCCGTAGGCAAAGATCATGTCGGTCGCTAGCTCGACCAGCCGCTTGCGCAGCGTGCAGTCACGCACCCACCGGTTGAGCCCGTACTGCATCGCGGTCGCGACATCGTTTGCAGGACCCGGCTTGCGGCTCTGCACCTGCACGCGCGGGTTGTCGAAGATCAGCTTGGGCATCATCAAGCTGATGTACTCGTAGTAAGTGTTCTCCGGAGCGTAGTCGCTCGGATCCGTGTACTGGCCACGGTTGTACGCCGGGCCCTGGTAGCGCTGGATCTGCTCGTCCCAGGACTTCAGATGGCGTTTGCGGTACTCGACAGCGGCTTGTACTTCGAGCATCGCCTCTTCGGCGTCATTGAAGGGCATGGTATGGGGCTCCTTTGACTTCGTCCCAGCTCAGCAGATCACCGAACGAGCCACTGGGGTACGACAGCGGGTCATCGTCGGTGGACATGTCGCGGTTCCACATGAACATGGCTGCATAGCGCAGGCAGTCCAGCGCGTGATCGCTACACGTCGGGTCAGGCCGCTCCTTGACGGGCTTGCCGTCTCGGCTGCGGATCCAAATATAGCTAGGAAGCTCGTCTTCCAGGCAGTAGGGCCGCTTCTTCTCGATGCGGTCCTTGTCACGCCCAACAAGGCTGTCGCGCACGATGAAGATGCGCGGACCGTTGTCGACCTTGCCAAGCCCCCACCGCACCATGTCAATGCCGGTACGGATCGCGTTCTTGGCCTTACGAGCGATGCGGTTGCCGTTGCGACCGCGGGCATGGCCCAGACGATCGTTGAACACCTTGATGTACTCCGGCTCACTGGGATCGCACACGATCGCCTGCAGGTCGTACTTATCATGGTAGTAGGTCACGCGGTCAGCCCACCAATCCATCGTCTTG
>Ga0213858_10001123_pt1 | contig 12714 bp, 6 predicted proteins | sample PICome_FD_160122 | JGI IMG/M metagenome (GOLD analysis project Ga0213858, IMG submission 160122) | Coastal seawater microbial communities near Pivers Island, North Carolina, United States - PICO245 | ecosystem: Environmental > Aquatic > Marine > Coastal | place: USA: North Carolina | collected... | reverse complement strand
AACTGTACCTGTACCACCACGCTGAGCATAAAGAATATCACCCGGCTCGACATTACCTTTTAAGTTACGTACATAAATTTGACTATTTGAGTCAATATCATCAATATAAGAGATGTAACCTCTTGCGCCAGATGAGAATGTTACTTCGTCATCTACTTCAAATTGAGCTTGAGCACTGTGCCCTGCTTCTAAGTAAAATTCTTGTCCAAGGTCAGCAATTGTACCTTTTGAGTTAAATGGATTGAGTGGTGGTTCAACATCTAAACGGTTGAAGTTTGAAAGCTGAGAACTATCACGAATATATGGAGATCGTCTCATTAAAGCGCCCGGACGATAAGCTATCGCGAATCCACCTTCGGGATTATCAAAGTTATCGACTTCAAAGTTCATATATGCGAAACCTTGAACATAACAACCTGATCCAACGAGAATACCGTTAGTGCGTTCCCAACCTGGTTTCTTTTGAATCACTGTTGCGTACTGACCAGCTGTTGAAGTCAATGCACAATCATCAGGAAGAACAATTGGTTCATCTACATAATATGTACCCGGCCCGACCGAGATGTGTACTGCGTTATTAATATCGTTACGATTTACATCGCCACCAGCTTTCTCAATCGCGAGCTGTGAAGCTCGAGCGAGAGTACGTACTGGTTTTAACATACTTCCTGGATTGTTGTCATCTCCATCAGAAGCGACGTGCACTTTGAGTGCTTTCTCCATTGTCATGCCGAGTTCGTCGACTAACTGACCATAAGAAATTTGTTCAGTCTCTCCGGTTTTTTCGTTCTTTACAACAAAGTAAGAATTTTCTGCAATGCCCGGATCAAACTTAGATCCGAGACTAATATCAAAATCGACGAGTTGAGAATCTGTAATAATACTATTCGAAAGTTCTACTTGACGAATAGTTCCATCTTTAATATCTGAGTTTGTAATTACACCGCCATCAAACGATGATCTTGTCATGTTCGTGTTAGCGGAATTCATGTCTTCAGTAGAAGAACTTGTAATTGTCATATTTTGAGCAACTACATCGTTCATACTACCTTGGAAAGACGAGTTAGCAAACGTACCTTCGTTGACTGTTGCAGTCTCTAACGTTGTATTTGTAAATACGTTATTGTTGCCAGTACCGTTCGAGAAATCAGAGTCAGTGATTTGAACTTGTGTGATATTACCATTCGTAATATCTAAATTGTTTGCAGTACTCGAAGTAATTTGAATATTGTTTGCAAAAGAATCTGAGATATTTCCGTTATCAAACGTAGAACCTGAAATTCCAAGAGAAGTTGCTGTAGAATTTGCAATGCGTGTATCCCAAATAACACCATTTGAGAAACGTGAATTTGTAATATCTACATCATCTAAATCTGTGTCAGTAATATTTGAATTTGAAATGTCGACTGTGTCGATTGTACCACGAGAAATCTCAACGTCAGTCATTACGACTTCATCAAGAGTCAAATTAGTGATGACTAAGTTATTTGCAGTACCACCTTCAATTTCAATATTCTCAATACGAGTATTTGTAAATACGTTATTGTTGCCGGTACCATTGGAGAAATCTGAGTCGTCAATTGTGGAGTTAACAAGTGTGACGTTATTACCGGATACAGTCTCAAGAGTACCGTTATTAAACGCAGATTGTGTAAGAGTAACGTTATTTGCTGTGCCGTCGTTGAAACTAGAATCAGAGATCGCAGAATCTGTCATTGTGACGTCTTCTGCAACAGCCGAATTAATCGTTACATTATTGAGCTCTGAATCATTGATTGTTCCACGATTATAAATTGAGTCATTAATCGTGACTCCACTGAGCGTGGAGTTAAACATATTAACATTTGAGATCGACCCACCAGTAATTGTGATACGATTAAATTCTTCGTACTGAATTGCTTGGACCAATTCTCGGCGAGTGATGTTTTTAGTACCATCATCACCTTGAATCAAATTAACAATGACAAAGAGGTCTTCTGATCTGGTATTGGCACCCGTAATCGGACCTAATTCTGAAATCTTTGACATTCAGGTTTTCCCTTGTGTTCTCTAAGTATTAGCTGTATCGATCGGCGCTTCGACGTTACTTGCTCTCCATGGATTATTTATATCGTCGTTCGGCTGAGAAGGCTCTTCTTCCCAACTTAATCTTCGCTTATAATAAGTGAAATAATAAGCTCCTTGATCCATTCCCCAATTACCGTCCATATCGGTAACACGCTCCGTTGTTTTAGTAAAGATTAAAACATTATTCGATCCATGATATTTATCTTTAATCTCGTTAATAGTATCTATATCACTTGCCCAACGATCATTAACATTGTTTGCTGACATAACACAAAATTGTTTAGTTAAAAGTGTTAAACTATTATCTGCTTCAATTCTAAACGTATGATTAGGTTCTGGCTGAGTATAATCTACTTCATCTGAGTTATGATCTGTGTTTGCAGCCGTATATCCTCCAAAATGACCATATAATTTAATACCAACAAATCGATCTAGATTTAAATCAAATCCAAGTTTAATTCCACCTGAAGCAGCTACAATAATATCATTATTTGTAGGAAGCCACTCGCTAAAGTCATAATCCCATATAAACCAGTTTACATCTGGAGGCATACTTCCTCCAAACCAAACTGTGTTTGCACCATTTAAAGTTCTTGATACATCCATTCCAATTCGAGCGTTACGATTCATAGGAATACTACGCCATTGGTGTACAAAATCTGTAAAGTTTTCTGTAAGAGGCTGAGGATGATTCGTCTCAATAAAGTCAATCATACTATTAGCAAAATCTGCTCGCATCGTAAAGCCCCACTCTTTTGTTCCAGTGCCGTCTTTACGAATAGCAATTGTAGCAATATTGCTTTCAAGTTCATCAGACATTACGCCTGACCAACCACAAACTCTTTCCATAAATTCTCTTTTTGGATTCATAATTTTAATCTACTCTGTATACAAAATTTCTTGTTCTTCTACTATTACCATCAGTAAATGTACGATCTCCGTCTTGACCATCACGAATTCTTACTCGACCACCTGATCCTCTTCCACCATTCCAAGTTGATTGTCCACCGTTACCGCAAGCACCTACACGAACATTTACTGTACCATTTGCGTAATAAGTTGTGTTATTTCGTACTCCGGCTCGACCTCCAGCACCGCCATTTCCTTGCGCGTCGTTTTTACCACCCGAGTCTCCTCCGGCTCCACCTCCTCCAGCGCCCCAATGACTTGCAGTTGATTGAAACCCATTACGTCTTTCGTTTTGACCCGATGCTCCGCCACCAAAAGCAGTACCTTCACCACCGCCGCCTCTAACGCCTCCGGATCCACCGTTGTCTCCTCCTCTACCGCCTGCACATTGAACAACTTGAGTGTTACCATCAGCAAGCCTTACCCAAGAATCGCCTCCGTCGTTTGCTTTTCCTCCGGGATCTCCGTTTTCAGCTCCGCCGCCGCCACCACCGCCTCCTGCGATGATGTCAATTCGAATAGGATTACCTAACCGAGCTCCATAAAAGTCAGCTAAATTAATTCTACCAGAAGTGGGAATATTATTGTTAACGGGAATATTAGGTACTCGACTACCGCCTCGATAATACTCGCTCATATTATGAGGAGCACTACCTCCAAACTCGTTAACGATGTCGGTAATTCGTATTGTGCCGCTAGTTTGTATTGGCATCTTTTAGCCTCTGTACTTCATCTTTCAATTCTTTGACTGCTTCGATGAGTAGAGCTACAAGATTTCCATACCTTACTGCTTTGTGAGTTCCACGTGTAGGATGATCCGTTTCAAAAACAAGCCCAGGAAGAATCATCTCAATTTCTTGAGCGATTACGCCGGTAACTCTCTCATCCGGGTTATCTTTATAATTAAATGTATAACCACTTATTGCTTGAATTTTTTCAAGTGGATCTTCGATCTTTTCGATGTTTTCTTTAAGTGCGAGATCCGAAGAACTATAATTTGTAACAACTTCGCCTGTTGCAAAAACGTTATTAGCGAAGACATTATTTACTGTCAGATTTGCGTCTGACATATCAACGTTTCCGTCAAATACTACTACGCCTGAGAATCTTGAGTCGCCTCCTACATCAAGGTCTGTTCCGATATCAATTGATTCTGTAGTAACAAGATTAGGTATTGTAAGTGTTCCACCAGTTGTAAGCTCAAATTTTGTAGTTCCTACACCGGTGTTAATAATAAACTTTCGATTAGTGGAATCTTCTATGCCTACATCCCAAGAAACAGTTCCATCAGTAAATCTTACTTGACCGCCTCCTGAAGTATAAGCGAAAGTTGCAGTAAGTTGAGATGTAGCTCCTGTAATGACAACCGGAACATCAAAATCAATCTCAGCTGCATTTCGAGAACTAATTAAATCTGAACTTACAGCTGTGGTAGCAGTTAAATTTGTGGCTGTAAAATTACCTACAAGCGTAGCGTTTCCGTTTGTAGTATCGCCTGCACCAGTAGAAGCCGTAAGTGTTTCGTTTTTAAATAGATCAACAAGCTCGTTTGTTTTATCAAACCAGTTCTGAAACGTTTGAGAGGTTGTAATATTTTGAATGCCTGATTTTGCCATTTTAACAGTTCTCTATCTTTTCTAATTTTTCACAGACACGTTCTAAAGTCTTTTTAATTACTTCAACTTCTTTAGTTAAAGTCGTGACTTTTCGATGGAGCTGCCTTTCCATTTTATATTTATTGAGCGCAGCAACGTCTGTGTTTAATACTGCGTTTGTCAAAGGATCTCTTTTCATTACGTCACCGCTATTGCTCTATAGTCTGCTACTGTTGGAACTCTATGAAGGTCTGGAGACATTAAGTCAATTCGAATAGCAAACTTTCTGAATCCGACATAATCACCTCCTGAAGGTGATGTATAGAATAGAGCACCATCTGCATTTTTATTTGTATCAGCAATTTGATAAACAAATTCTTTATAATCATCTGCATTAGATGAAGAAGAGAACGCTCTTACTCCTTCAACTAATTCTAATTCTATCCAATCAATGTTATTGAAGTCTTGTCCATCATAAGCGTGTTGAGGACGAATAAAGACTTTGATTTGTGTACCTATAGGTCTATATCCTGTGAGATATACTTTTAAATCTTCAGCGTCTAAGTCTTCAACAAGTTCAATTGGTTTAGAGATATATTTTGCTGCATCAGCTTCCGTATTACCAATTTGATATTGATTTGCTAAAACCATTGAAGTCTCAATGTCAACTAAAGGAGAAGACGTAGAGTTACCCGCATTTGACATACTAATTGTGATATCAAAAGGTTTCTGATTACTTAAATCGTTTGATTTACTGTAAACAACAACACCACTCTTCGTAAAGTACACAGCGTCTGTAAATTTCATTGGATGTTCGTAATAACGATTCGTATTATTAATATCAACAAATTCACCTTTAATCGTTGTTCGAGAAAGTGAGTCATTTGTTTTCTGAATCATTGGTTGAATATAACTTAAGTTGATATCATCAACAGATGAAATTGTACCTTCTGTTCCACTTGACAATCCAATTACAGTGTTTGCTTCAAATGGGAATGTAGTTGTAGCAGAACTCTCGATTAAGTTAAGAGTCTGAGGTCTACGGAAATTATGATAAGCAACTTTACCTACAACAACTGGAAGAGCTGTAGTGCCAGTAAATGAAGATGGTTTTTCTACAGTCATCTGAACAGGTGAATCAACGCTTGTGATTTTAAAGACGTCTGTTCTTGTTGCACCTGCATTTTGAACTCGAACAAAATCACCAGCAGCGTACGTATCGTCTAGCGCAGTACCAGTGATGACGTTTGTTCCGGACACCATACCAATTGCTTCATCTGTTCCTCCATTACGAGGTTTAACTTGATACACTATTTCATCTTGAGTAAATGATCCATCCCAATCTGAAAGAGTTAAAAATTCATTATCGTTTCGAGTAAGTGTAACTGTACCTGTTGAAGCATTAAAATCGTGACGATAAAGTGTAAACTTCAAGTCTTCATCTTGATAAGATTTCCAAGCACGGTCGTTTGTAGATGTAAAGAGAACACCATCACCCCAGTCTTGAACAACTGCTTGACCTTGTGTTGGTCCAGGTGTAAGATCTGTTTCACCTACTTTAGATGTATATACTAAATAACCAGGATCGTTAGCGTCTGGTTTAATAACGATTGCGTATTCTGTTTCAGTCTCAAGTCTCACCGGAGCTTCAAAATCAACAGTTGTAGCTACACTACTATCATTTGAAACATTGACTTCTGAAGGCTTTAAGTGAACCTGACCAAATGTGATAATTTCTGGACAAGGATATCCATTCTTTACTTCTCGAATTTGAATAGTAACACCATTCACAGCACTCTTACGTCTGAAGAAAAGATCAACTTTTGAAATCATGACTGTATTAGTGCCTTTACCCATACCTTTCTTAATAAAGAATGTTTGAGCTAAAGGATCACCTAAGAATGTTCTTCGAGTAACATCTCTTGTTGTTGTTCTTGTACCAATATCAATCTCAGGAACACGAGTTTGAAGTGTTTGTTTCTCGACTTCGATGTTGTAAGCGTGATAACTAATCTTCGCTTCAGATGTACCCGCCGATTCAATGCTTGAGTATTGACTTACGTCTGCTACTTCAAGTTTACGCTCACCAACGTAGAATGTTTCTGAAGGAATCTCAAAGACTGCTCTTAATACACCATTTGCATCTGTAATTACAGAGTCTCCTTTTTCACCTAATGTTCGAATATTACGAGCGTCGTCTACGCTTGTTCCGGGCGTAATATGTGAATCAATTGTTTGACCATCAAAGAAGAAATAATGTCGTGTATTAGGACGAAGACCTGAGATAAAGATTCGAATTGTTCTTGGTCGTATGAAAGGATTGAAATTTATATTTGAAACAAAATCACCGACTTGATTCTCGATTGTATTTTCGTTTACTCGAACAGAAGATACTTCAAGCGTTTGCTCGAATTCATCAATACGAGTACGACCTTCTCTTCGAGTATCTACTCTGCGCTCATCAAGTACACGTGTACCGGTAAGAGGTAAAAATTCTTGAATTGCGTCTGCAAAATCTTCAAAAGGTGTTGTGATATCAATGTTAATTGGTACTGGATTCACAACAGTGTCAACACCAAAATCATGCGAAGGAGATATGACGCCTACGCCTTTATATTGATAGAAGTTACTTACGCAGTTTCTAAAGTTTGTTGCATACGGTTGTTTAATAATTTGAACATGAGCATTTCTACTTAATGTAGCCGTATCAGCAACTGCTGTAGTTGGGAAAATAGTTGAGCTCGTAGATGATTTATATTTAAGATCCATCGGGAATGTAATCACCGGAGGAGTCATAATTTTGCGATCAAAAGGAACAGCTGAATTAAATAAAGGACTCTCCATATCAGCAAATGTTAAATCATTGAAAGGTTCTGCAATAAAACCATTCTTAAATCTTGTTAAGCCGTTTTCATCTAAAACATTAATATTTTCTACAGATTGTTCTAATTGATTTAAGCTAATATAATATTCCATTCTCGAAATTCTATCATCGATAGAAGAGATGTCGCTCATAGTGTATGCGCGAGTTCCTTTAGAACGAGTACGGATTGCGTATCCTGGTTTTTTCTGACGATCAGCTTCATAAGCTGAAAGTGCAGGTCTACCTGGAATAAAGACTTCAGATACTACAAGTTTATCTTTTGAGATCTTAGGAGGTGATGGAGTTTGTTCTTCTTCACCTTTCACTAACTCGATGCGCCCATAAGAATCAACTGTTAAGAGGTCGATTCGAGCGTTATAAGATTCAATATCCATATTCATTGCTTCGTCAAAAGCGGGAATAATATAATCACTTCTTGAGAATGTTGGTACTAAGCTATCAGCAGCAGTAAGAATCGTAGGTGCACCACCAGGTGATGTCGCGGTATAATCTGCGTTAGGATCAATATCTACATGAGGTCTAAAGTCAACACATTCTCTGAGATTAAAGTTATCGCCTGCTGTAGAAGTGTATACATGAAGATCTTGAGAACGAACTTTGTCGTTCGGTAATACAGCTGAGTCATCGTCAATAGGATAACTATTGATTGTAAAGAAATAACTTCCTGTACTTGGATTTAATTGAAATACACCTAATCCAACTGTTAATGTTCCAGAAGGTTGAGGTCTTCCAGGAATATATTCCATATATGATATGTCATAGTACGCGTCTTTTTGGTTTACGTGTAATCTAAAGCTATTTGTAAAGTCATTTCCGTTTGAATCTTCAACACTAATAATTTTATATACATCAGGGAAACCAAGACTGTATTTTGCGATGTTTGTATAATAAGCAACTTTAACGAAAGGTTTAACAACAGTTTTATTATAAGGAGTTGTTAATTGAATACGACGATTAACATAAAGTGTTGCTGTACCTGATGCAGCGCCATCTACTGTAAGTGTAAGAACTGATTCGTTACTTGAAGTTACTGCACTTGTTACGTTGCGTTGTGTATTTGTAGAGTCAACAACGACAGTATTGTCATGATTACAGTCATAATCATAAACACCGCCTCCATCTGTAAGTGTAATTTGATTGCCAGTGATTGTAGCACCTGTGATTGTATCACGAATAGGAACAGTAATGTCAGTTGTTCCTTTTACACTGAATACACCTGTTGAATATACCATAGGTGATTTTGAATGATTATCAATCGCGGCGTTGTTTGCTACTATAATTCGACCTGCTGTACTATCGATTTGTGTTACGTCTCTGAAAGATTTACCGGCAGTTGTAATTCGAGTTCCAAAAAGATAGATATCATTCGGTGTGATGTTACGAATAAATGTTTTACCAATTACAGTTCCGCCTTCTTCAAGATCTGCTTCTCCAAATCCTAAATCAACAGTACCTCTAATTTCATCAATAGGAATACTTCCTCCGTATCGAATTGATACAGGTTGGTTTTCATAAATCTCAGTATTTGCAATGTTATCAACTGTAAACGATTGTTCGCCTCCGTTTTCAATACGGAAACCTTTTACATATGCGACACCAGGTTCTACAACAACTTTGGTAATACCATCGCGTTTTTCTGATCTTGCTTTAAAAGGTTTAACGGCGTAGTTGCCGGACTCTTCATAAGTACGACGAGCGAGTTCATCACCTAAAGCGTTGTACTCTGAGACGTCTCTTACTGTTACTGCATTACCATCAACATAGCGAGCAAGAGTAAAGAAGTTTGCTTCTTCGTCTGCTTCTTCAGTTGTTTTTACAACAAGTTGAGGTGTGAGTTTTAATCTATCTGCACCGGGAGCATTTTCATTGGTGCTTCCGTTTGCGTTATCAAAAAGACTTGAATCTTGTAAAGAAGTAATGATTTCTTCTGATACTTCATAACCTACAGATTTTGAATCTGGTTGATCGCTATATTTTTCAACAATCAACGTTTGAGCTGTAGTGAAAAGAAAATTACCTTTTTGGAAAATCACACCAGGTGATGCTTGAATACCAAAAGATTTTCCTGTAGGTTGTGCACCTGTTGTTACGTTAATATTTTGAATATTTAATTCTGTAGAATCAAGTGTATCACCAATATAACGATATTTGTTAATTTTAAGTAATTCACCAGATTGGAATACTTTATAATTACTTGTTTCGTTTGTGGTTAAGTAATTAATATAAAATGTGTTGAGATCTGGTGGACGAGTCTCAAAACCACGACTCGCTTGAATAATTTCTGCTTTTAGTCCTGTGACATCACCTTCAAGCTCGTATACAACATCAACTTCTGTTTCGACCCCGCCGATAGTTTCTGTAACTGTTTTTGAAATAAAACTTTCTACATCAAAGTTTTGTTTGTCGGTAACTTTAACATACGCTAGTTTACTGAGGTTTGTAAATGTACAACCTGTTACAATACTACCTTCTTTAAAGATATTATCACCAAATGTTTCCACTTGGTTTTGTAACATACTTTGAAGTTGTGTAAGCTCTCTTGCCTGAACAGCATAGCCAGGCTTAAACAGTACTCGATAGAACTGCTTTTCCTGATCAAAATCATCAAAATAAGGTGCAATATTTAAATCTGTATTAATAGGCATCTAGTTTAGCTTCCTTAAAATTCTAACAACAACTTATATTCTTCTCGTGAATTCTGTGTTCGCTCAAGAGGAGCAAAATCTTCCATAAAATACACAAGACCAGAACGTTGAGTGTAAGGTGATTCAATTACGTTATTGGCCACTGGAGTATTTATTCGTATTTGCACGTTGGAATCAGTAATCAAGTTAGAAGAATAGTCAAGTGCCACATCATTATTCGCTGTAGATGTGTATATTGTATTATAGTTATAGAGATAAATTGTATTGGCAGAAGGATCAATTTGATGAACTTTTGCACTAAATGTAGTATTATTATTGCTGTCTGTTTGAATCAGAACAGAATCAACAGTTACAGATGCATAATCGTCAGTAACAATTGCTATACGATTATCAAATACATCTGGATTATGAAGTGCTGTATTTGCTTCTTGCCATTCTGGAGCTTTTACAATTCCTAGGTGAGAATATGTATTGGTTGCTCCAATTCGATTATTATCATTTTCTGTAATGTATCCATAAAGAAGGATATGACGACAAGCAAGTTCTTCTATTCTATCTGTATTATGTCCACCTTTTGGCGACATGATAGGACGAATTGTAGCGCGCAAATCAATACTATTAGGATCATCAGGATTGAAGTCAAATCCAGGATCTACAACACTTGCTTGAACAGTGTGATAACCTGATCCTTTTTCTAAAACTAAGACAGAAGTAATTCGACTATCATCATCTACCACTGGAATCGCTTTAGCACCTGATCCATTACCGACAATATCAATACGAGGAACAATTTCAAAAGCTGCGCCGTTATTGACTCCGTCTGATAAAGGATCATCTCCAGCAGACAACTGAATCGTAGCTGTTCCAGCATCTGTGTCATATGTATATGTTGAACAAGTATAAAGTCTTGTTCTTCCTTGACTGTCTGTAATCGTCACAGACATACCCGAATAATAATTTGTAATTTCGTTAAGTGGATACTGTAAGCTTCCTTGAATTACAATAGTTCCGTCATTACCCGGTCTTGCTTGAAGTGTACCTGTAGCTCGAGGATAACCTGAGTTTGAAGATGCGTTCTCTACAAAAATCTGATCGATTGTTGAACCGGTTGTTGTAGGAAGAGGTGCTGTGTTAGGAGCAGTGTTGGCATCAAAATCAAAAGGAGCTACTGTAAGATCATCTACAACTGGAATATAACCAACTGCGTTATATGCTTCAAACTCGGCTTGAGTAAGTTTATACATATATTTCCAGATATATCCATCAGCTGTACGATAAATTTGATCGACAGTTGTTGCATTAAAATTAGGTGCTGTCTCTACGCCTGCACCTTCGTTATTGTATAAACACTTATAAACTCGATAGTCGCCGGTGTCGTTGATGTTAGGACCAACAACAGCATAAAACTTTTCTGATGCTAAGTCTACACGATCATCATATTGAGTAAAAATTTGTCCGGCCTGCCAAGGATAATACTTGACCATAAATTTACAATCGGTGTTTAAAATCTTTTTACCGAATAGAACTTTATCTAAAAATTCGTTTTTACTTTGTACAGAGTTCACGACGTCTACGTCTGTTGATTGAGTAGACACAGAAGAGACAAACACGTAGTACTGATTCTCCTGCAAGTCGTCGAAGAACATGCGGACGGTATCAGTTTTCAAAACAGTGGTGAGAGTTTCAGCCATTCTTTAATTATCCTTGTTTACCATTATTTATACTAACTTACTGTGATTGAATTTGTCATCGCTCCGTGAAATTCACAGTTATAATAAAACGTTCCTGTACTTCCTATCGTCCAATCAATGTTTCCTGAATCAGTACCTTGGCCAGTAGCTCCACTTACTTGATTTCCAGAACCAGTGCCTTGTATTGTTTTAATATACAATGGATGGCCTCCAGCATTTACTGTAAATCTTACTTTATCGCCATTATTAAACGCAAGCGTAGGATTATTTCCACTTACAGCGCCATTTCTATCTGTTCCTACCATAGTATAAGCGCTTGATCCTGCAGCGGTTACCGTAATCGTATAGTCAGGAGTAAATGTTGGTGCTGTACTTGTGTCATTAATTGTGTAATTAGGTGAAGTGTATACTATAGGTCCGGAACCACTTCCAGTTCGAAGTGTGATATTAAATGTTTCTGCGGACTCTGTAAGTTGATCTGCTACTGCATTCACTTGAAAAGCACCATTTCCATTTGTCATAATGATGTTGCCACTCTGGAATTGAAAATCTGCGTCTCGAGAAGTGCCGGGTCCAACTCTCCAATAAAGAGCAGTTCCGTTCGGCCAGCCGGGAACACTTACTGAAAACGTTAAACTATCACCTTCATCCACGTTATTTTGTGTTGGAGTAACAGTGTAAGTATATGATGCCACGGGAGTAGTAGATTCTTTTGTAATTTGAGAAATTACTCTTGGATAAACAGCGCCAGATGTAGGTCGATATGATAGAGTCTTAAGAGGATATGTGTTTCCAACTGTAGCTCTTTGATTAATCCATCGAAGATATAGATTTGCAGCACCTTGCAAACTATCAAGATCCATTGCATTATCTGTTCCAGTGTCAAGCATTTGATCTTCGCCCGCGACTTGTGTTAACCAAGT
>Ga0213858_10001122_pt1 | contig 12720 bp, 7 predicted proteins | sample PICome_FD_160122 | JGI IMG/M metagenome (GOLD analysis project Ga0213858, IMG submission 160122) | Coastal seawater microbial communities near Pivers Island, North Carolina, United States - PICO245 | ecosystem: Environmental > Aquatic > Marine > Coastal | place: USA: North Carolina | collected... | reverse complement strand
CGACAGACGCATCATCGTGCTGGACCTGGCAATGATGGTTGCCGGAACCAAGTATCGCGGTCAGTTTGAAGAGCGTATCAAAGCTGTCATGAACGAGGTCCGCCGGGCAAAGAATACCATTCTGTTCATCGACGAGTTGCACACACTGGTCGGGGCGGGAGGTGCAGAAGGCGCGATCGACGCATCAAATGTACTCAAGCCTGCACTCAGCCGAGGTGAGATCCAGTGCATCGGTGCGACCACACTGGACGAGTACCGCAAGTACATCGAAAAAGACGGTGCTTTGGAGCGCCGATTCCAGACCGTAATGGTTGATCCGCCGAACGCTGCCCAGGCTGTTGAAATCCTCAAGGGTCTGCGTGACCGCTACGAAGAACATCACCGTGTGCAGATCACCGATGATGCACTGGAGTCAGCAGTGGAATTGTCCAACCGATACATCACCGCTCGCTGCCTGCCGGACAAGGCCATCGATGTGATCGACGAATCGGGCGCTCGCGTGCGGCTGAAGTCGATGGTTCGACCGCCTGACCTGAAGGACCTTGAAGAAGAGATTCAGCGGCTGAATACCGCTAAAGAAGAAGCTGTTGCCGAGCAGCAGTTTGAAAAGGCAGCCAACTTCCGCGATCAGGCAGACAAACTGCGTCGCAAAAAAGAACAGCTGACGGAAGAACATCGCGAAAAGTCCGAACAGTCCGGCGGTGTGGTTGACGCCGAAGTCATCGCCGAAGTCGTTGCTCGAATGACCGGCATCCCACTGACTCGGCTGTCCAGTGAAGATACCGTAAGACTGCTGCAGATGGAGCAGGAACTGCACAAACGAGTGATCAGCCAGGACCAGGCAATCGTCCAGGTCTGTAAAGCGGTTCGCCGCAGTCGCAGTGGTCTGAAAGACCCCAAACGTCCCACCGGAGCGTTTCTCTTCTGTGGGCCGACCGGTGTCGGAAAAACCCTGCTGGCCAAGACGCTCGCCGAATTCATGTTCGGTGATGAAGACGCCCTGATTCAAATCGACATGTCGGAGTACATGGAGAAGCACAACGTCAGCCGCCTGATTGGTGCCCCGCCTGGGTACGTCGGCTTCGAAGAAGGCGGTCAACTCACAGAGAAGATTCGCCGACGCCCCTATGCTGTGGTCCTGCTCGATGAAATCGAAAAGGCTCACGCAGACGTTTACAACATGCTGCTGCAAATCATGGAAGAGGGCCATCTCACCGACAGCTTTGGTCGACGCGTCGACTTCAAGAACGTCGTCATCATCATGACCACCAATGCAGGTGCCGCCCGAATGGCTCACGGCGGCAGCATGGGACTGCATACACTGCGGGAGCGAGACGAAGAACGCACCTACGAAGAAATGAAGACGAATCTGATGCATGAATTGCAGAAGCAGTTCAAGCCGGAATGCCTCGGGCGACTGGACGAAGTCGTCGTCTTCCGCAAACTCACTCGTGTCGAACTGATGGACATCGTCGACATCGAACTGTCGAAGGTCTTCGAACGGTTGGCCGAACGCGGCAAGAAACTGGTTCTCTCTGATGAAGCCCGCGGGTTCATCATCGACAAGGGAGAAGCCGGCGATGGTCTTGACTACGGTGCTCGCCCACTGCGAAGAAGCGTCGAAAAGTACATCGAAGATCCGCTCTCAGAAGAACTTCTGCGAGGCTCTTTCGATGGCCTGAATGTGATCAACGTTTCCGTCAAAGAAGTCGGTGACCAGAAACAACTGGACTTTGATGCCGAACTGGTGGAAGAACCCGCAGAGGAAGCCGAGGCTGAATCTGAAGAAGAAGCACCCTCCTCGGCTGAGTGAGATCAGGACCGTTCGGTGCCCTTGCAAACGCAAACGACGTACAGCCCGCCGGGTTGTACGTCGTTTTTTTGCGGACACTGCACTGGAGGACGCGGCGAAGTACAAGACCATGCCTTGGAACCGCTGGCTCCGTGAATTCGAAGTCTTCGCATGGTCGACGCTGCCCGATGACAGCTGTGCGTTCAACGCTGCCTTAGTCGACGTATTGCGGACGAACAACGTCCGGCATCACCACCTGCCCACTGCTGGAGACCAGTTGCAGCAGCACAGCGTCCCTGACCTCGCGAAGATGAAGCTGACCCCATCGCTCAAACCCAAAGTTCGGCGAGGGATCAAAAACATCCACACTGCCAGTTCCGGAACCGCCCAGACAGAGCACAGAGTGACCATGCTGGTCACTGAATGCCGTTTCCATCTCGCCTCTGCCCGAAGCTCTGCCATGAAACGAAAGTGACAGGATCCCCTGGCTGTCCAACGCAAAACCCAACTCGTGTCCCTGCATCCGGCGGACACGAACATCAAGCCCGGTGCCGGCGACCTTCAGCTTCAACCCACGATATAAGCCAAGCCAGTGAGTGCCCTGCCGAGTGAGACACAACTCTGCCATCTCACCCTCAGTGACCTCGATCCCGTGCAGCCGCAGCAGGCTGGCCGCACAGGCCGCCGAACATGTGGATCCCGTTGTCTGAGCCAGTAACTGCGCGTCGGAGGGCGAATCCAGACAATCAGGAGCCACACCAGTGAGCGGACGAATCAGAGAAAATGCACCCAGAAGCAGCAGACTGGCGGAAAAGACAAAGCGGCGATATTGCGGAATCTGGCTGGCTCCCACACAGACACCGGCATAAAGGGCGCCGAACAGCGGCAGCCAGTTGCCAAGAATGATTGCCGCCGAAAATGGCAACACCTGCACCAACAGCGGAGATTCCCAAAGACAAAGCAGGTACGCCACCATCACAACTGTTGTGAAATGCACCACAAACAGACTGACGGAACTACGCTGCCGTCGCTGAAGGAGAAATCCCCCCAGGAACAACACGGCGCTGATGGTCAACATCAGCAATAAACTCAACGTTAAGTCGTGATGCATGGATGGCGACTACGGAAAAACAACGGAGCAGGAGATCGGGGAGGGTGGTGCTGGTGGGAACAGCAGCAGGCTGCTGTTGACTTGCCTGCAAGGCTTGAGGCCCGAAGTTGTGCCAAAAACGTGCGGCCGAGGCAAGTAAATGGCGGAAAAACAGACCTTGTAATCAACAACGAGACCGGAAAAGTTTCGGTAATACACCGAAACGGATCAATACAGATACACTGCATAACCGTTCTAATTGGAACTCCGAGCCGTTGAGCCAAGTTAAGGCGGACGTTATCAAAGGTGGCGCACACGATCGCTTTCGAACAGACTGCATCACCCCTGACACCCCCTGACAGGAATCCCAGCGGCACAGCCGCATTGCTGCAGGGAATTCTGTCAGACACGCACCACAACGGCACTTGCCTGCCCCATTCGTGTCACGCTGGTCTTCAGGAAAAGCCCGTTTGGTGCATCTAAAGCGGTGCCGTGAACCACGTTCAGGGAAGCGTCTTCATCCGGATTCTGATAGTTCAGCGTCGGTGGTACTTTTCCATCCTGCAGGAGCAACAGCGAGGCCGCCAGTTCCATCAGTGACGAACCGCTTCCCGCACTGCCTAAGTAGCTCTTCACCGCGGTCACTGGAATCGATGCGACTGCATCACCCAGTAAAGACCGAATCGCCTCGGCCTGATATCGGTCTCGCTCCGGGTGTCCCGAAGCATAGGTACTAATATGGCCCAGTTCAACGGCAGAAATCCCCGAACGCTCAAGAGCCGCCTTTGCCGCAAGTTCAATGGCCTTTGCTTCGTCGGCTTTGCCATCGGCTGCGGCGACCGAACTGGCCCCACAACCCAGCACTGTTCCCAGAATTTCTGCCCCACGTGCTTCGGCGTGTCCGCGTTCCTCGAGAATCAGCGAACAGGCCCCCTCCGCAAGTACTTCACCGGACCGGTCGCGATCAAATGGCCGCAATCGGGATTCCGCAGGGCCGTCAGCCAGCGGATCCAGCAGGGCATACATCGCAGATTTGACAGGATGCAGACGTGTCCCCACCACACCGGCAACCATCACATCCGCACGATCGCGTCGAATCGCATTACAGGCTTCGGCGATGACAAGACCGCCTGAAGCTTCATCGTGAGTGATGGAATTGTTGGGGCCGTATGCCTCCAAAGCGATTCCAATGTGACAACCCGGCATGTTTGGCAGATATTTCAGCAACCACAATGGCTCCAGGCCACGCATTCCCGTCTGACCCCAGCGGCCGAAATCGAAAGCCAGGTTACCGGTTCGCATGGACTGCGATTTCAATGCCGACGTCTCCAGGACTTCCGGGGGACTGGACATCAGATTCGCACCAAAGTCACAGCCCAGCCGCTCTGAAGGCACAGCCCCCGGGGCCAAACCAGCATCCTTCATCGCCTGAAGTGCCGACGCAACACCCATCTGGATCTCGCGACACATCACCTTCACACTCTTTCGCAGACTGCGAAGATGCTCTTTCTTGGCCGTCGAATCGTTGAAGTCACGGACCTCACCACCGATTCCACCCGGAGCTGGAAGAAAGCCGTGCAATTCCACCGGCTTGAAGCCGTTCTGCCTGGCGTTCAGTGATGACAGGAATGTCTCCCGGCCAATTCCAATCGGAGATAACACTCCAACACCGGTGATCACAACCTCGCGGGATGACTCATTGGACATTTGAAATCCACTCACATCAGCACGTAAAACTTCGAAGAAACACTCACCGTTGCCGTTCGCAACCAGTGGCAGACACGGCAATTTCCAGGCAACATGGCAGAGGATTTAGCCGCGTTTCAGAGAACAATCTGATCTCTTTCGCAGAAATTGCACGCCGTGCGCGCATCCCCCGATTTTACCATGAACTGATTCAGATTTCCCAAACCGCCGCAGAATTTGGAAAAAGTGCCGCATCTGAAAGGTCGTCGCGTCTCAGAGTCTCCTCCACCGCATCGCCCCTCCAGCTTTCTTTTCGACTGTCCAGCCCAATCAGCCACGCAGAATTGGCAGCTTCCGCCACAACTCCAGAAACCGCAATCGCTGTAATCCGGGCAATCCGAGTTGCCAGTACCGCTCCACCCCCTCGAGAAGACAACTGCCCGCCCGTTTCCAGCTGAACTCTCCACTCCGGCCCGTTCAAAAAGTCAGCCCGCCGCCACAGCTGACAGAAACTCCCCGCCCCCACTGAGGTGATATCCGTTCGCAAACGCCATCCCCTCCATGGCACGCTTGCCCTCCGGTTGAATGATCTCAATCACCAGCCAGCCGTCGCCGCTGCGGACCTGCAGTTCTCCGTCCTGAACCCGCGTCACCCCGGGACGTGGCCCTGTTGATGAACCGGGGGTATCAGGAACCACCCGCACCCTCTGGATCAGACACCGCAAATCCTTCTCGCCGGGTCGCTGCAGCACACTGCTGGCTTTCGGCCATGGCTGCATCGCTCGGATCTGGCAATCCACAAGCCGCCCCTCGGCTGACCAGTCGATGACTCCCGCATCTCGCGGAATCTTCGGTGAAAGCACGACCTGAGCAGCATCCTGCTGCTCGAAAACCGCGCTCCCCTGCTCCAGCTGTTCCAACACCTCCAGGGTCAGCGGGACGCACAAGTCTGCCAACCGCAACATCAGTTCACCAGAGGTCTCCTGAGGGCCGATCCTGGTCGAAACTTTTCCGACCATGGGCCCGGAATCCAGCGCCGGCTCAATCCGGAAAATAGTCACCCCTGCCAACTGGTCCCCCTGCCAGATTGAGTACTGCACCGGAGCCGCCCCGCGATATCGAGGCAACAGAGATCCATGCAGGTTGAACGCTCCCAGCCGTGGAATCTCCAGAAGTTCCGGTTTCAAAATCTGCCCGTATGCAGCCACGAGGAATAAATCCGCCTCGAACGAACGCAGCTGCTGCAGCACTTCCCCATGGTTGACTCGGTCCGGCTGCAGCACAGGCACGCCAAAACTCTCCGCCAGCACACGCACTTCGTTCACGTGACGATGATGCCCGCGACCACTGCGTTCCGGCTGAGTCACAGCGGCAACGACCTGATGATCAGATTCCAGCACCGCACGGAAGGGCGGAAGCGCAAAAGCACCTGTCCCCATCAATACAACTCGTAACCCCATTCCCAACTCCCGCTGAAGACAACCGCTTCGCGTTCAAACCCCGCATCCGGTCCGAAGACACCTTTTGAAATGACGCCTGTGTTCAGTAGTTCTGAACCTGACTCGCTGTTTACCATGCCTTGAGGCTTCCGGGTACTCCAGTCTCGATACACAAGACGCGTTTCCGGAAGTCCACCCGTCTGACATCCTGCTAACTGGCCATGCCGACTTGCCACGTGGCCGTTTCCATTCACTTCACTGCTGTACTCCGAGGCAACCGTCATGATGATGCCAACAGTTTGTCGCTCACTGCTGATTTGCTGCATCGCATTGCTGCTCCATGGAACTGCCCGGGGGCAGCAAGCAACTGCGAGTGAAGCACCATGGGCCCGCTGGGAAGATGACATCGCCCGGCTGGAAATGAAGTTCTCGGAACGCCCCGCAGCTCACGCTGATGTGGTCTTCGTTGGCAGCTCCAGCATTCGGAAATGGGACCTGCAAAAATCCTTCCCCGATCTCAATGCTGTGAATCACGGATTTGGCGGTTCACAATTGGATGACTCCGTGCACTTCTTCGATCGTCTTGTGACTCCGGCATCCCCTCGTGTCATCGTCCTCTATGCCGGTGACAATGATGTCAACGCGGGGAAATCCGCAGAGGTCGTTCTGAAGGACTTTCGCCGTTTTATGAAACTGGTGGAGACCAAACTTCCCAAATGCGAGCGTGTGATCTTCATTGCCATCAAACCAAGCCTGAAACGCTGGCACCTGAAGGACACCATCGTCAAGGCGAATCAACTTGTGGCCAAAGACTGCCAGCAACATCCCCAGGCCACCTATGCCGACATCTGGCTTCCCAGCCTGAATAACGCAGGCGAACCCAATCCGGAACTGCTGGCCCAGGACCAGCTGCACCTCACTCCACGAGGTTACGAAGTCTGGACAGAGGTGATCACTCCGTTGCTGAAGACATCCCCCTGATCATTGCGCAATCGGTCAGGCCCGCATGGCCGCAAGTATTCCTGGCCCCGGCCGTCGACCGAAACTCGATTTGAGTTGACCTTCGATCGGTCATTTGCGAGGCTTGCCGGTACGTTCATCATCTGCCTGCTTACCCGGAAAGTGTGGTCATGCGAATACTGATCACGGCCTTCGTCCTGAACGCAGCACTGTGCTGCCATGCCTCAGCCTGCCTGAACGACAAAGCCCTGCCGCAGCGCGAAGGGGAATTTCGATCGCAGTACAGCCTGCCGCAAATGACCCGATCGCGTGAACGGCAACGGCCAAGCTCCACCCGCAGCACACTATTCGCGGCAACCGGCATCGCTCTGCTGGGCGTCGTTGCCGGAATGACAATCGCCGCCAAACGCCAGGATGTCTAAGCCATGCGGGGCGAATTGCCACAACGGCCAGGGACAAAACTGCTGCTGATCCTCACCCTTGCCGGCAGCCTCACTGGATTTCTGGCGAACCACTTCACTCTGAAGAATTCGTGGCGAAACGCCGTCAGCCGTACCGACCAACAACTGCGTCTACGCAATGGAAGCCCTTACCTGCCGGAACTGCCGGTAGACCCCGTCGTCAGTTTGTTCACAGTTACCGGTCCGCAACCCCATCAGGTACCGGCCCGCAAGGGCGGTGTCGCATTCCGATTCGTGATGGCACACGATGTCCTCGTTCAGCGTTTCCCCCAACACGGCACTGCCTTCTATCGGGCCAGAAATGAATTGTCCCGCAAGGCGATCGCGGCGCTCCCGGAAGGAAGTCCCGAAACATGGCCGCATGTGGATGACCTCTGCGTAGGACTCGAAAAAATCGGTCAGACTGATCAGGCAATTCCACTGATGCGTGACAAGCTCGCTCGACAACAGCTCGCCGGCATCACCGGACGTCAGCTGTACACCTCGCTGGCAAACCTGGGAACCTTCCTGATTCATGCCAGCTTTGCCCCGGCGCAATCGGGAGATCAGGCCGCGCTGACACTGTTCCGCGAAGGGATTGAACTGATTCGACAGTCAGTGCAGGTCAACCCCAACGCTCATTTTGGACGCGAAGAATGGCAGCTGGTGATCGCACAATTCCTGCTGTTGTCTTTTAAAAACCCCGCACTGCTGACTTCCTTTGACTGCCTTGGGAACGATCTGCAGGCCTCTTACGAAGAACTCATTTACAATGCGGACCTGATCTACTCTTACGGCCTTGGCAGACCATCCGCTGCGTTCGTTGGCAGCCCCTACGGCGGAATTTATGCCTTCCGCGATTTCTATCCTCCCCGCAATGCTCCGAATGACCCGGCCGCGTGGGAAGACTACAAGGCAGCTCGCCTGGCAATCACTCGAATTGGCCCGACAGAATACAACGTGCGTTTGCGCCAATCCCAGCTCACCTGGTGGCCCAATTCCCGGCCGCTTCCACAACGCAATTCGCCTCCAGGATTCCCATTCGACCAGCCCATGCTGGGAATCGTCGGGATGTGGCGGGAAGGTGGTGGTGCCAATCCGCACTTTGCTCTGGCGATCGGCGAAACGATGCTGCGAGTCGGGCAGCGGTATCTCGCATGGACGGCCTATCAACGTGCCATCGAATTGGCGGACCGGTATTCACCGGATCCGGCAATCCAGTCATTCCTGAAAGCTCACTGCAAACGCCGACAACAGGAACTCCTCGATTCCTATCCACCCGACCAGCGTCCGGACGCCGAAGTGCTGATGATGCAGTTCACTCAGGAACTGGCGTTCGGCCGGGAATTTCAACAGGCCTGTGAGGCGTCTGAAGAACAACAACTTGCGCAGGGAGTGTCTGTTGACGACCCCGATTTCAATCGGGATTTCATCCGGGCACATCCCGAAATCGCCACCACGCCCGGCGACGAAGAACTTGCCCGCTATCTTCCCAGCGGCAGTGATCGCGAATTCCGGCAATATGCTCGACAGGAAAGCCTGAACTATACCCTGTTCGGCGCCGGCCTTGGTGCGTTTGTCGGCGGTATCATCCGCCGCTTCCGGCTGGCTCGCTGGCGTCTGACGCCGATGCAGCCTGTCGACACGGCAGCAACGTGACTGACAACGCTGGACACGCACGCGAGTGCAAATCCGGCGGCAACAACGCCAGCCATCCCAACGACCGCATGACCTGTCACCGCCTGACCTGTCACACAGTGCATTCGCTCTGACAAGGCGCGCCCGCCGGCTGATGCCCACGGCCCTCACGCAGCCTGCGTGCTCCCAAACAAAAACAGCGTCCGCTGTCATCCCGACCACGGACGCTTTCGAAAATCTGCAGAGCCGTCTTGCGCCAGCCCCTCGACCAGACGATCAGAAGTCCGGAACAATCTCACCACCAGACTTCGTCGCCATGGCTTCCAGAATGCTGTCGTCCACTTCCACCGAAATCGCGCGAACAGAACCGTCAGCAAGTGCAGCTTGAACCACACCCGGATGTGGCGAACCGATCCCGTCCGGTCCATTGAAGTACGGCTTTTGACTGAAGCCTCGCAATGTCGCTCGACCACCGGCAAGTTGCGAAACATTCGGTGTCGAGGCATCGAGATACATCAGCGTATTTGATGTCCCGTCCGTCACATCACGTAATCGCGTTGAGCGGTTGTATCCAAAGATTCCCGCCCTGCGATCCCTCGCCGGCAGTTCTGCCGAATTCTCGCCAATCCCCGTAACACCCACGTAATCACCGGAGGAAGGGTTCTCGCGGCGACCGGGCTGGCTGGGATTCTGAAACACCGACAGCTCTGCAGTCACACCGGCTGTGTTGGCGTCGGAATCCCATGCCTGAGTGCGGTCGAGCTGGTTGTAAACCCCAACCTCCTCAAGAAACGGCAGCAGTGGATACGCCCAGCTCAAACGCTCGTCCGGTGGCAAGTCTGTCTCCTGCACCGTGCCCGCCGGGAAGTTTCCAAAGGCATCATGACTATTGTGCGACCCCAGCATGATCATTTTCAGGTTGTTCTTCGACTGTGTTCGCCGAGCTGCCTCACGGGCCTGCTGAACAGCCGGCAGTAACAAAGCCACCAGAATTGGGACCACGGCAGTGGCTGATACGTCTCCCAGCGGTGTCGAAGGAACCGACTGCCTGACCAGTGATGTCAGTCCATTCTCTGTACGCACTGTGACCGTCAAATTGGGAAACATCGGGGCCGTGACGATTTCCGGTATCGGCAGATCCTGAATCCCAAACGGCAGTTCCACTCCCTCTTCACTCATGCTCTGCTGCAGCAGCATCATTCCCATCGGGGCGTATTGCAGCATCTGGCTGTAGGCCGGTTTCGGATCTGTAAAAGTCAGGGAGCTCCAGTTCCGGGGCAGCTCCTGCAGACCCGCCGAAACCGCTTCACTCGGTTCCCACTTCGGCAGTGATCCCTGCAGTCGAGCCGCAAACGTCTGAGCAGTGACCGGCGTGATCCCGGCAACCAGCCATTCGTCAGTCAGCATGATCGTGGGAACCACAGGAATCTGAGGCACGGTCAGTGACCAGTAGCTGACACCGTCTTTTTCCGTCGGCTGAATCTTCAATCCACTTTCTGCAGCAAACGACGCCGCCAGCTGAGCGATTCCGGTGAGTCCGTCCGTCAGCACGTCTCGATCACGCACACTCACAGCCACCGCCGGTGAAATACTGACGGGTAATGGCAATGCCGCGGTATCCGAAAACGCACACCACACGTCTCCGAAACTGTTCAGCAGGTCTGCCGGTTCCACGCCAATGAAGACACCAGCCATGCCCACGCCCTGATCAAACTGAGCGGCAGCGGCTGGTTCCACCTTGACCACCATGTCTCGAGCCACACCAATCATCGTCTCTAACGCGGCACCGGCATCAAATCGGAAACAGGTGAATCCGCCCACATTTGCCGGCAGCGGTGGCAGATCAGAGATTGACAGCGGCTGCTGATCCATCAGTTTCAGCAGTCCGCGTGCTTCTCCCTGCCAGCGCACCTCCGTCTGCGTCCATGTCGTGACACCGTCGAAACCCAACTGCAGAAACATCCCGTCAATGGCATCCAGTCCCGGAATCTCCATCAGCTCCGCAATTGTCATCACACCCCCGGATGGTGTGGGCGGTAACGGCATCGCTCCAAACCGATCCATGACCTGCCTGACGTTCAGCCAGCCCGCCCCCATCACGGCAAACGAATCCGACTGACGCAGTTCCCGGAATTGTGCTGAGTCTGTCAGGGAGGGACGCTCACCGCGAATCGTGGCCAGCGTCTGATTCACAGCGTTCATTCCGGCGGCAACCACCAGATGTGACCCCTCGTTCCACCAGCCCAGCTCGACGCCCGGACCCACTTCGTCCATCGCAACCACACGCAAAACACGTCCGTCACGAGTCACCGCTTCGGGCTGCGGGGCTTCCGGCGGCAGGTTGCTGAGTACCATCTCCTCCAGATTCGTCGCCAGTTTCCCGGCGTCATGAAAAACCATCACGCCAAATGGTGCCGGCTGCGGACCGTCACCCCCCAGACTGACTCCCAGTGATGTTCCCGCACTGCGCACATGGTCGACTGCTTGTCGCAATAACGGACCAGCCCCCGGCGCGGGAACATTCACCATCGTTTCCATCAGTTCAAAGACCCGCGTCATCAGCTGGCTCTCTTCCAGCGACTTCCACGCAGCAGTCTCCTGCAACGCCGGCAAATGCGCGGCCTGCCCGTCGTAATTGAACATCAGTACGCTGTCACCCGGCAGGATCTGCTCCGGACGAACCTCGTCGACAGCAACAACCGTGGTTGTTCGCGCCTGAATCACCTGAGTGCCCCACGAAAGCAGCAATGCCGCCAGCCCCAGACATAACGCCACGAATGCATGTCGCATCAGATCACTTTCTCTTGTTGGAATTTGGCAGACTTCTGCCGTGGAAAACTCTGCCGCAAGTCAGCACCACTGAACACTATTTCCCGGACTGCAGTCCCACAGTGTTCACAGCAATCACTCGATAGCGATCACCCTGCCCCGCGACCGCTTCGGCATCCGCAAATGCCATCTCCGCCAGCGGCTGTGCGGGAGTGTCACTGTACTGCAGATCCTGAAATAAACCACGACCGAAGCGATTTTTCGGCTGCTCGGGAACTCTCCCGATTTCCTTGCCGTCCTTCAACACAATGAACTGAGCAATCCCGCTTTCCAGATCCGCCGTGGCAGTCCAGGAAACCCTGCCGTCGGCGACCCGGACCATGGTCGGGGCCGGAGGTGGTGTCTGATCGGGAACTTCTGTATCCGTGACATACGCTTTCCAAAGCGCCGCGATTCGACCGCTGGGAAGCCAGCCCGCCGCCGCTTTGTCTCCCCCAAATTCCGTCTCAGCCGCTGTCGTCGTACCAGGCACCTCCGCCAGCCACGCGTCGCCTGCCGGCATCGCCCGTAACGTCCCGCCCGACCCCGCGGGCAACCGCATTCGCAAACATTCATCCAGCCAGCGAATCGCCATGTATCGCTGGTTTCCACATTCATGACTGCTCAAGGGATCAATGGCCACACCAATCAACCCACCACGCTGACGAACAGGACCAAAAAACGCCAGGTTCGCTGGCCAGACTCCGGCAAAACGACCGTCCGTCACTGTAACCCCTTCCTTCGTTCCCGGATTGCACATGATCGGCACCGACAAAACCGCATCAGCCAGCTGGTGAGCACGAATCGCAGGACGATCCGGATTCGCCTGCAGCAATGGAACCCCGGATCGCAACCATGCGGCCACAA
>Ga0213858_10001118_pt1 | contig 12732 bp, 12 predicted proteins | sample PICome_FD_160122 | JGI IMG/M metagenome (GOLD analysis project Ga0213858, IMG submission 160122) | Coastal seawater microbial communities near Pivers Island, North Carolina, United States - PICO245 | ecosystem: Environmental > Aquatic > Marine > Coastal | place: USA: North Carolina | collected... | reverse complement strand
TGCTGCTGATTACTGTCGTTTGCCACGCCAATTGCATCAATAGTTGCTGTTCCACCGGTGAATGCGCCTTCATTAAGAATGAATAACGCGGATTCGTAAAAATTATCATCCGGTGGTAAAGGGGTTTTAACGCATGCGCTAAAAACAAGGGGAATCAGGAAAAGTGATTTTTTTTTCATTTTGAATGTATTTGAATTGTTAGAGAGTAATGCCTACCTGGCATTGGATAATTTAGAAAGAAGGTGCGGTCTGCATTTGTGATATTGTGCACGGCAAACAATATCTTCACTTTTGACAGCACTGTAGAAGCACAGCTTAAATCTGCCCATACTTCTCTTGAGAGTTCTCCCGAAGAAGAATTATCTCTTAACGTTTGTCTTTTACCCAAGTAATTTGTGCGAAGTTGAATATCTATCTTTGGTGTATCGTAAGTAAGGGTGTGCACCGCATTCCAATCAGGACGATACAACAGCGATTTTCCTTCATTCCCTGACAGGATTGCTTCTAAGACCCTACTGTATTGATGTGTTAATGACAACTCATTCGACCATTTTCCACTGGAATACTTAGAGATAACACTTGAAGACGAGGTGTGAGCAATTTCAATATTTTCAGGCTGCCACATTCCATTTGTACCAGGAGTCCACTGAATAAGATTATTGTGATACAATTGATCTGTAGTAAAATAAGTATTGACTGCTCCTATTTTCCCTTGAACACTGTACTTGATTCCGTAGGACTGCTCAGCTTTTAAATCTGGATTTCCCCCTGGTGACCAAAATAACTCATTGATTGTGGGTACCCTGTAGAAGGAACCAGCGGTTACTTGTTGGCAGGTTGTTTTCCAATCCTTTATCCAATTCAATTGCGCACCGCCGTACACTTTTGAATTCCAATAAGTACCTCTCCATACGGTATTGAAGGCTTTACCTATAAATTGTTTGTGATTAGCAGTGGCTTGTAACAAAGTAGATTGACGGGATGTCCCTCCAGCATGGATATAACTACCAGAAATTGAACTTTGACGACGCTTTCCTAGCTTGACTAATCGCAAGGTTAATTGATCATAAGTATTTGTATCTCTCAAGTTTATATTTGAAATAGTATCAGTATACGATTGCCATTCCTTACCGTAAAACAAACTCCCTTTCCAATCTCTTTTTTGTGTTGAAACGATTCCTCTAAGGATACGGTCTTCAAGATGATTAACAGTACCGGAGGTGAGTATAGATCCCCTATTATTTTTCAAACCATCAGTGTACCAAATGTTTGCATTCCATTTAACTCTACCTAATTTACCTTCGTAGCGTTGAAGTAGCGTTAGTGTTGAGTATTCCATCCCTTTCATCCTAAAGTCATTGTTTCCAATGGTATAGGGATAATCATTGGAACTTTGCTCTGTTTTAATAAAAGACCGATACCTGATTTTTGACAACTTACCACCATTTTGAACCACCATTGAACGGAGCCCTATAGTGTTTGCAGCAAATGATGTTGAAAAGAAAGGTTTTGCAGAAGTTGCCCATCCTAATCTCAATCCTCCTATCATAGCCTTATCACTTGAAAGGAATGCATTTGAACCTGATGCTACCGACTCTGCAGTCACTAATACTGATGGCACAATACTCAAGTCTAACACACCAGAAGCCATGCTAGAGATGTCTATACCCTCCCACATGATTCTACTTTGAGTACTATTTGCTCCACCTAAGTTCATTGTGGCAATTGAACCCGGGGCATATTGTCTAACCTGAAACCTAGAGTCTTTTTGAAGATATGAGGCGACGTCTCCTATTGAATGAACAACCGTGTCTATAGAAGTACGCTCTTCCGTTGGATCAAGACCATTGGCGCGAACATGTGCTGTAAACAATGTGTCCGCATTTTGTGCCTTAAGCATGTATGCACTCATCCCTAAGATGAGTAATGTCCAATTTTTCATACTATCAGAAATGCTTGACCCAGAGCATTTATTTCTAATTAATAGCAGGTCAAGTATTCTGGCTTCCCACTCCCACTTTACTCCTTCCCGCTATTGCAGTGGATTTGTAAAGCTTTCATTGTGAGTTACAGCTTCTGGCAAAGCCCCGAACTTCAATCGGGTTCCTTTTTATGGTCCACCTCCGTGGCCCAACCTACTGGTGTAAAGATAGATTAATGTTTGCCTCCAAAAACCTTTAAGGCACTATTATATGCACTTTCAATTTCAAGAGGGTCTAATTGATGAGTATATCCTTCCAAACCCTCTATAGCAGTGAGCACCTTTTCAGTGGGCATGTTACCGATTAAAGCATTCGAGGCAAAAGGACAGCCGCCAAAGCCTTTTAACGCAGTGTCTATTCTAGTGCACCCTGCACTAATTGCAGCCTTGGTCTTGATCATTGCATCATCATACGTACTGTGCATGTGCGCTCCCCATGGAACTGATGCGACTTTTGACATCATTCGACACAATTCTATCACTTTTTCAGTCGTTCCTTCTCCCGTTGTATCGCTTAATGAAATTAAATCAGCTCCAGCATCTTGGGCCATAACCAATCTCTCATAAACAATGTCATGATGGTATTGCTCACCATATGGATTACCAAATGCCATACTCAAATAAACTACGAGCTCCACGCCCTGTTTATCGGCAATTTCCTTAACTCGTTTTAGATCTTCAAGTCCATTTTGAATATTCTTCCTAGAGTTTCGCAATTGAAACTCTTCACTCACACTGAAGGGATACCCCCATGCATCTATAAAATCAAACTCGGATGCCCTCTTGGCACCACCCTCGCTGGCTATTATGCTCAGAAATTTGGTTTCTGTTTCGCAGCGAATGGACTCAATTGCTCCAAAAAGTTCCTTAGCATCAGCCATTTGAGGCATTGCTCTAGGACTCACAAAGCTTCCTGCATCAATAGTGTGAAATCCACATTTAGCAAGACTTTTTATGTGTGAGACCTTCTCTTTGGTGGGTATAAAATCCTTTAGTCCTTGCCAAGCATCACGCGGACACTCAACTACGGCAATTTTGGTCATATTATGGTTGGTCAATAGGTTCTTAGCCCGAATTTACAAAGAACGAAGCATTTTACGCACCATGGCTGGACCTTCGTATAAAAACCCGGTATAAACTTGTACGAGGTCCGCACCAGCTTCAAGCTTTTCTCTTGCATCTTCTGCAGTAGAAACCCCTCCTACTGCAATAATAGCTGTATTTACAGATAATTTGCTGCGTAAATAACGAACTACTTCTGTACTTCTCTTGGTCAATACTTTGCCGCTTAATCCACCAGGGCCTATAGCTTCTATTTGAACTTTAGACGTAGTCAAACCTTCTCTTGAAATAGTGGTGTTTGTGGCTACAATACCACTCAATTTAAGTTCGTTCACAATCTCAATGATATCATCAAGTTGATGAGTGTTTAAATCGGGCGCAATTTTCAACAAAAGGGGTTTATCTCCTAATTCTATATTCCGTTTTTGCACTTCTTGAAGCAGTGCCTTTAACGGCTTCTTTTGTTGAAGTTCACGCAGATTTGGTGTGTTTGGTGAACTCACATTTACAACAAAATAGTCCACTACGCCATGAAGAGCCTCAACACCTTTAATGTAATCTGTTATTGCCTCTTCATTTGGTGTCAACTTGTTTTTACCAATGTTGCCTCCAATTACAATATCGGTTTTTCTCTTGGCTAACTTTAACGCAGCTGCATCAAGGCCACCATTATTGAATCCCATTCTATTGATTACAGACTCGTCTTCAACTAATCTAAATAGACGAGGTTTTGGATTTCCTTCTTGAGCAATAGGTGTTAATGTTCCTATTTCTATAAATCCAAAACCAAAAGCGCTTAGCTCATTAAATAATTTGGCATCCTTATCAAATCCTGCTGCCAAACCAACAGGATTACGGAATGATAAACCCATTACTTTCTTTTCATTTCCTTTTATGGATCCAAAAAGCGAATTAGTTAACCAATAAACACCGGGGATTCTGAAAAATAGTTTGATTGTGGCAAAAGTGAAATGATGCGCTTGTTCTGCATTCATTAAAAACAATAACGGTCGAATAAGGCCTTTATACATATTAAAATCTTTTTAATCGAGCTAGATCCCTTTTGGCATCTTTCTCTTTGAGAGACTGGCGCTTATCATAATTCTTCTTTCCTTTTGCCACGGCAATATTTAATTTCACCCATCCCTTTTCATTGATAAACAACTTCGTAGGAATAATGGTAATACCTTGATCTTTAGTGGCTTTATCTATTTTTTCAATTTCTTTTTTACCCAATAATAACTTTCTCTCTCGAATAGGATCATGATTAAAAATATTGCCATGAGACCATTCTGCAACATTCATGTTTTTGATAAAAAGCTCGTTTTCCTTGAGGTAACAATACGCCTCCATTATAGAGGCTTTACCCATACGAATACTCTTAACTTCTGTACCTAGAAGCTGTAACCCCGCCGTATACGTGTCTAACCATTCGTAGTCAAACTTGGCCTTCTTATTTTTTATCTCAATGGATTTCACAGCAGCAAAGGTACACTACTCCTTATTACGTAGCATTGGAACAAAGGCTGCATCTCCTAACACTTCTTGAACAAAAGTATTATCGTGCTTTTTTCGAATTCGAATCATCTTTTGCGTTTTGTCGCCTACTGGAATAATCATCAAACCGCCAGGACTCAGTTGAGTCAATAATGCCTTAGGAACAAAAGGAGCGCCACAGGTTACTATGATTCGATCAAACGGAGCAAACACCGGCATCCCTTTAAATCCGTCTCCAAACTTTTGTTCAGCCCTCAATCCCAATATTTTCAGCATTTTCTTTGAAAAATCCACCAGTTCTTTTTGTCTTTCAATGGTAAATAACTTCACCCCTAATTCCACCAAAACAGCGGCCTGGTATCCACATCCTGTGCCTATTTCAAGAACTTTCAAACCCTTTTCAATTTCAAGCAATTCGCTTTGCCAAGCAACTGTGGAAGGATGGCTTATAGTTTGTCCTGCCGCTATAGGAAAAGCCTTGTCTTGATAAGCGTGTTGATGAAAACCACTTTCTAAAAAGATATGACGCGGTACTCGCATCATGGCTTCTAGTACTTGTTCCTTTGCATAACCCTTTGAAAATAAGTGCTCACAAAGTTGTTTACGCTGGCCTTGAAATATTGGTGTATCTATTTCCATACTGAAGGAAATGTAGGTTAAGTAGAGTCGATTTTTGTCTTTAAACATCCATAGTTTTTAACAAAACACCATTACCTATCATTCGTTAACTTTGGGGGCTCATGAAAAGAATCCTACTTACCCTTTATTGTATAGTAACCGCTTTTTATCTGATCAGCTGCGACACCGCAGCTGCACCGGAAGTTGCATATCTAAAGGTGGATAGTTTAACGGTAAATGCCCTTATCAACCAAGGTACTAGTTCCTCTAAAATAAACACGTTCTGGGTTGAGCAAAATGGCACGCAGATAGGAGCCTTTATACCACCTTGTGAGGTACCCATTCTCGCTGGAGAGAATCAAGAGATTCGAATCATACCCGGTATTTCTATTAACGGCAGCTATGCACAGCGCAATCAATATGAAATGCTCAATGCTAAGGTTTTTAATTGGAACCTAGCTCCATTCAGCAAACGAACGCTTTCTAGAAACCAACAAACCTTTAGTTACAATGAGAATTTTACTATTCGAGTCATTGAAGATTTTGATGGCGTTGGACTAAATTTTAATAATGCCATTCAAAGTGACACTAGTATTCAAATCATAGATGACACCATGGGTTCGTTTCAGTATCCGGGTGAAACGCCAAACTCAAGCGGCAAGGTTACCTTACTTCCCACAACAATTGCAGAGTTCCGAACTCCAGAAGCTTTTGAGCTCCCCAAGGGCGGCGCAAACGTATGGCTGGAGGTAAATTATAAAACCGACATCCCCTTAACCTTTGGAGTTATTGCCAATGAACAATTTCAAAGTATACAAGCACCTGTGGTTACACTTTTTTCCAATACTCAATGGAATAAAGTCTACTTAAATCTCGTTACAGAGGTTAGTGGTTATCCTAATGCCGGCGATTATAATTTGTTTTTTGGTGCCGTGAATAACACCAATGATACAGCCTCTATACTTATAGACAACATAAAGCTATTGTATTGAATAGAACAAAGACACTTGAGAAACGATTAAGACTCCTCTACATTCTGCTTGATTTTCTTTCTGGAGCGGCGGCTTATACAGCACTTCATATTGTTCGCAAACGAATAATTGAACCTACCCGTTTTGGAATTGAGTTGCCATTTGAATTCAATCAAAAGTTTTGGTTAGCGATTTTCATTACAGCAATGATATACGTTTTAATCAGTGGTTTAGGCGGAACCTACAGAGATTTGACACGAAAGAGTAGATTGAAACAAACTTTTAATACGCTCTCTAGTGCCCTTGTTACCGCACTTATTTTATTCTTTTTGATTTTTTTGGACGATTACATTAAATCCTACAATCAATACTATGTAACATTGGGAACCTATACCCTTTCCCTATTTGTTTTCAGTGCAGTCTTCAGGTTTGTGTTAGCAAGCTATGTGCGCAAACAATTAGATGCTAAGAAATTAAGTTTCAAGTCCATCTTAGTAGGCTCAGGAAAAGAAGCTGGCGATTTACTCCAATCGTTTCAACACGAGCGCACCAAAGGGTATGAATTCATTGGTTATATGAAGATCAATGGAGATACAGTTGACTCAAGAATTGACCAAATACCGTATTTAGGTAGTATCAATCAGATACGTGATGTGGCTAACGACAATCAAATTGAAGACATCATTATTGCCCTATCAACTGGAAATAGCGAGGCGATAGCCAAAATAGTTAGTGACTTGGAAGATCTCCAACTCCGAATTCATGTGCTTCCAAACCTATTCAGTATCCTTAGCGGTCATGTAAAAATGGAAAGTTTTGGACGATCCATGATTGAAGTGAAACGTGATTTAGTCCCGACACATGTTGTATTCATAAAGCGAATATTTGACATTTTAATTTCCATAGCTTCTCTCCTGCTGCTATCTCCTGTTATTCTTATGGGAGCGATTGGTGTCAAAACAACCTCAAAAGGCCCCATATTTTTTAAGCAGAACCGGCTAGGCAAGAACGGTAAGTCCTTTAAAATCATAAAACTCAGGAGTATGGTTTTGGATGCGGAAAAGTTGGGACCTCAATTAAGTAGTGAAGAAGATCCGCGTATAACCCCCTGGGGGCGGACTATGAGAAAATATCGTATTGACGAACTTCCACAATTCTATAATGTACTTATGGGCGACATGGCCATTGTGGGACCAAGACCCGAGAGAAAATTTTATTTTGAACAAATCATTGCTGAAGCTCCTCAATACAAATTTCTGCTTCGAGTGAAGCCCGGTATAACTTCTTGGGGGATGGTAAAATATGGCTATGCAGAAAATGTAGAAGAAATGCTTGAAAGGGCACGGTTTGACCTAATCTATACAGAAAACATCACCTTATTGAGTGATATAAAAATCCTCTTCTATACCTTAGTTACCGTTTTGCAAGGAAGAGGTAAATAGCGAAACTAAAACACTATCACAGATGAAAAATATTACTGTAATCGGCGCCGGAACTATGGGCAACGGAATTGCACATGTGTTTGCTCATAATGGCTACCATGTTCAACTTTATGATATAAATGAAGCAGCACTAGAGAAAGCTTTAGTGACGGTTTCTAAAAATATGGACCGACAAATAGCCAAGGATAAACTTACAACCCAAGAGAAAGAAGCTGCCCTAGGTCGTCTGCAAACCGGAACAAATCTTAAACAAGCATTAGCATCTGCAAACTTGGTAGTCGAAGCTGCAACCGAGAATAAAGCGTTGAAATTCAAGATTTTTAAAGAATTAGATGAATGGGCTCCTGCGGATTGTATTCTTGCTTCTAACACTTCCTCTATTAGCATTACTGAAATTGCAGCTCAGACCAAAAGACCGGATAAAGTAATTGGCATGCATTTTATGAATCCTGTGCCTGTGATGAAATTAGTTGAAATCATTAGAGGCTATAGCACTTCAGATCAAGTATGTGCCCAAATCATTGAGGTGAGTGCATCTCTGCAAAAGATTCCTGTGGCATGTAATGACTATCCTGGCTTTGTTGCAAATAGAATTTTAATGCCTATGATTAATGAGGCCATCATATCCCTTCATGAGGGAGTTGCAGGCGTTCAAGAAATAGATGCAATAATGAAATTAGGCATGGCACACCCTATGGGACCACTGCAGTTGGCTGACTTTATTGGCTTAGATGTTTGTTTAAGCATTCTCAATGTATTACATGATGGATTAGGTAATCCAAAGTATGCTCCATGTCCATTATTGGTAAACATGGTCAATGCTGGTAAATTGGGCGTAAAGTCAAAAGAAGGATTTTATGATTATTCCAATGGAGTGAAAGAAGCTCCAATTAGTTCACAATTCAAATAAATTTTAAATGAAACATTACGCATTACTCGCTGCCCTAAGTTTTGCAAACTTAGGCTTTGGCCAAGTTGATTTAATCAACAAAGTAAAAGACAACGGATCAGAGGCTCCCCTAGGATATGAATGGGAAACTGTTGTTGATATTGAAGCTACACCTGTCAAAAATCAAGGTGCTTCCGGAACATGTTGGTCCTACGCAACTACCTCTTTTGTGGAGAGTGAAATGATTCGTATGGGTAAGGCGCCGATAGACATTAGTGAGATGTTTACGGTAAGAAAAGTCTATGAGGATAAAGCGGAAAAATACGTTCGCCTTCACGGTTATCTAAATTTTGCTCAAGGTGGTGCATTACCGGATGTAATGTATGTTATAGATAAATACGGCGCGGTACCTCAAGAGGCTTATGACGGTTTGAATTACGGCACGGACATCAATCGCCACGGGGAAATGGAGGCTTCACTAAAAGGTATTCTTGATGCCGTAATTAAGAACAAAAACGGAAAATTAAGCCCGAGTTGGAAAATAGGTTTTAACGGTGTTCTAGATGCCTATTTAGGTGATAACCCTGCCCAATTTGGATACCAAGGCAAAACCTATACACCAAGAACTTTTGCGGATGAAATCATTGGAGTAAACCCTAAGGATTATGTACAATTGACTTCTTGGACGCATTATCCAATGTATGAAGAATGTATGATTCAAGTGCCAGACAATTGGACATGGGGTTCTTCATACAATTTGCCGCTTAATGAAATGATGGAAGTTATGGAAGGTGCATTATTAGATGGATTTCCAGTTGCTTGGGCGTGTGATGTGAGTGATAAAGGTTTCTCTATTCGCAATGGTATTGCTGTTATGCCCAACCAAAGTTGGAATGACATGTCCGAAGAAGAAGTTAAGGCCGTTTATTCTGCGCCTCATGCAGAAGCTGAGATTACTCAAGAAATGAGACAAGAGCAGTACGACAACTACCTCACGCAGGACGATCATGGAATGGTCATTCAAGGTATAGTAAAAGATCAAGAGGGCAACCAGTTCTTCATTGTAAAGAACTCGTGGGGAGACCGAAAAAATGATTTTAAACCGGGTTACCTCTATGCCTCTGATAGCTATGTACGCCTGAAAACTATAAGCATCATGATGCATAAAGATTCATTGCCTAAAGCTCTTAAAAAGAAGTTAGGCCTATAAAGGCGTATTCTAAACTGGAACAGTTAATCCGCTCTTTTGATAAGAGCGGATTTTTTTTGTAGATACTCAAAAACAGTATTTACAATTACAGCTATGGTAACACCTAAAAGTATACCGGCCATAACATCAGTTATCCAATGTACCATTAAATAAACTCTTGAGATGGCAACCGCTATAGCACATACAGCAGCGAACACCTGCAGCACAGGCCTTTTATAGTGAAGTGCCATTAAGGTGAACCAAATGAATGCAGTAGTCGTGTGACCACTTGGAAAAGCAAATTGGAGTGGCATATCTATTCCCATTCCTAAAGCTAATTGTGTTTCCCCCCAATCAATTATGGCCATTGGCCTAGGAGATGGAGCAAATACTAGCCTCTTTAGAATTTGAACAACAACTGCAGAAAGTATACCGGCAGTCAAAAATTCACCTGCACGCCACCAAGACTTTTGAAAAGAATAAGCCACGATTACGACGGCAAATAATTGCCATTCGCCCCAAGCCGTTATAGCTTTCATTACTTGGTAAATATTTTCATTATACCAAGTGTTGTGAATGAATAGTTGAGCTGAAATCTTATCGGAGTGAAGCGATAAAAAAATCCCACAAACCGCAAGAAAGAGGAATGTGGGAATTAAAAAGTATTTAATGTTTCGCATTTACGCGCCAATAATATGTTGAAGCTCATGAATTTGACTCTCCCATAATTGCTTGGCCTCTTCAATCTCATCAGGTTCAGCAAAATCAGTCACTATGATAGAAGTATCCTTAGTGAGATCATCCACTTGAATCTTGAATTCAAAGAATGTATCCAACCCTTGATCTTCGTCCTCAACCCATCTAAATCGTACTAGAGTATCTTGTTTTTTCTTTAAGAGTACAGCTTGCTCTTCAGAACCGTCCCAAAAAAATGTAAACAACTCTGTACGTGAATTTACATCATCACAAAACCATTCACTCAAACCAGAGGGAGTACTTAAAAACGGAAATAGCATCTTTGGAGACGCTCGTAATGGGAATTCTAATTCAAATTTTTCTTTTTCCATGACTAGGTTCAATAGTATTTGCAATATAACATTAAGAGTTTAATAGCCAAACGAACTTGGCAAGAGTGTTCTTAGATGAATAAAGGTTTTATTATTTTACACATTCAAAGCAATTTTCATGTCTTCTTCCTCCATTTTTAAAAAGCCTATTCTCTGGGTTGCCGCATTAGGCTACTTTGTAGATATCTATGATCTACTACTCTTTAGTATTATTCGTATTCCTTCACTTACAGATTTGGGCATTTCAGAACTCGCAGATACAGGTTTATTAATTTTAAACACGCAGATGTTCGGCCTATTATTAGGGGGTATAATTTGGGGAGTTCTTGGGGACAAGCTTGGCAGAACACGAGTTTTATTCTTATCCATTGCTTTGTATTCTATTGGTAATGTGCTAAATGGATTTGTACAAACCGCTCCTCAATATGCTTGGATTAGATTCTTTACCGGAATTGGACTTGCCGGCGAACTTGGGGCGGGAATTACTCTAGTGAGCGAACTTCTTCCAAAAGATAAGAGAGGAATTGGAACCTCTGTTGTGGCCGGTGTTGGACTAACCGGCGCCGTATTGGCCTTTTTTATTTCCCAATGGTTTGATTGGCGTACATGCTATTTCATAGGTGGCGGGCTGGGTTTAGCCCTATTGTTAATGCGGATGAGTGTTTTTGAAAGCGGATTGTACCATAAGATCCGTAAGAGCAGTCATGTAGTCAAGGGGAACTTTCTAATGTTATTCAATAATCGTGAGCGATTTATGCGTTATCTGCGAAGTATTCTAATAGGGCTACCTACTTGGTTCGTAGTGGGAATATTGATTAGTTTTTCTCCGGAATTTGCGAAGGCAATGAATATCAAAACAGCCATTGACCCAGGCATAGGAATAATGATTAGCTATAGTGCCATTGCAATTGGTGATGTAATTATCGGGCTACTTTCACAATACTTCAAATCAAGAAAAAAAGCTATGCATGTTTTCTATGCAATTACAATGATTGGAATGCTTTTATTCTTTACCGCTAAGAGTTCTATTCAGTTATATCTGTCTATAGGTGTCATGGGATTTGGAACTGGTTTTTGGGCTGTTTTTGTGACGATTGGCGCAGAAAATTTTGGAACCAATTTGAGAGCTACTGCCGCCACCACCATTCCAAACATGGTTCGTGGATCTTTAAATGGTATTACAGCGTTATTTCTCTTGTTTCAAGGCTCTCTCACCTACGTCAATTCAGGGATTGCTACTGCCGCAGTTGTGATGGCAATTACGTATTGGGCAATCTACGGACTCCAAGAGACCTTTGGAAGAGACTTGGATTTCATTGAGGAGTAGCCGTGATCAACCTCTTTATTTTATGAAAGAAAGCAAGGGATAAATGATGCGTATAAGCATTGTTTTCAAATATGATTACATTCAACTATCTCCTAAATAAAGCAATTACATTTCAATTAAGTTTGCCAATCACGAATAAACTGTTTTAAAGACCAATTGATATTTTCTACAGTCAAATGGTGACAATTGTTAGATATGAAGCAACCCAAAAACAGGTATTTCAAACTACCTAAAAAATATAAGGTTTTGGATATTGGCGGTGGTGATCATCCGCATCCAAGAGCAAATGTTGTAGTAGAAAAGAATCCAGAAGACAATACCCACAGAAAATGGGATATGCGACTACTAAAACATCAAGAGGTAGTTTATGGCAATGGCGAAAAATTGGATTTTGATGATAATAGCTTCGATTTTGTTTTCTGCTGTCATGTTTTAGAACATGTAGACAACCCTGTACAATTCTTAAATGAGATGTTTAGAGTGGGAAAACAGGGATATTTAGAAACACCAAGTTTAATGGGCGAATATTTAGCCCCTAAAGCGTCTCACCGTTGGATTATCATGGTAATAGATCACAAAATTGTGATGTTCGAAAAAGATAAAATCGGGTTTCGCGTGCAGCAAGATTTTGGGGACTTCTTTTTAGAGTATTTGCCAAAAAATTCTATTGGTTGGAAAATATTGGAGCG
>Ga0213858_10001117_pt1 | contig 12739 bp, 26 predicted proteins | sample PICome_FD_160122 | JGI IMG/M metagenome (GOLD analysis project Ga0213858, IMG submission 160122) | Coastal seawater microbial communities near Pivers Island, North Carolina, United States - PICO245 | ecosystem: Environmental > Aquatic > Marine > Coastal | place: USA: North Carolina | collected... | reverse complement strand
TTCTACCGTACCGTTCTCCAATCGACAATAGAGTACACCGTTACTTTCCAGACTTCTTTGTAAAATACAAAGATAAAAACGGAAAAACCAGAGTTATGGTGGTTGAAATCAAACCATTAAAGGACCTGAAAGAACCAGACCCAAATCCTAAAAGAAGGACCAAATCTTGGGTTTACAGTGTCAAGACTTGGGCTATTAACCAAGCAAAATGGAAAGCAGCAAAAGAGTGGTGTGCAGATCGAAAGTATGAATTTAGGATTTTAACGGAAAAAGAATTGGGGATTACTCTAAAATGATAAATGACCACAATGAAGACGAACAAATCTTCTATACAATAGAAGTACCATATGAATCTGTTCGTCTTTTATACCATTGTGTAACAGAAACAATCAGGACATGGCCTGGTTCACCCGCAAGACCAGCAGAAGAACAAGAACATTTAAAAGTTTTAAGAGATAACCTATATAGAGCAGTATTAGACTATAGCTTTAACTTTACAGAGGCTGACAAGAAAGATAAGGATGGCTGAATCATTTGGTATAGCAGAAGCAGTACAGGCAAAGGCAGGTAAAAAATTCAGAAGTGGTAATTGGTATACCGATGCCCTCATGAATGAATTATCACCACTACAAAGTAAAAATATTCATGAATTTGATACAAGATTCATTGTGCCTGGTGACCTAGTATTTTTTCTTTATTCTGCTAAATATCCAGATAAGTATCCATTTTGGGATAGACACCCATTATCTTTTATTATTGACGTAAGTCCCAGAACAGGGCATTTTACAGGACTTAATGTCCATTATCTAAATCCCCAGTATCGAGGAGGATTTGTGAGATCCCTCATAAATAAAACAGGTATCGCAAACCCACCAAAGAAAACAATACATAAGTATCTCTTTAGTGGTGTTATGACTGAATTATTTAAAGTCCCACAAGGTGACTGGGTTGACGTTTCATTATTACCAACTGAACAGTTTGTTAATAAACTTGGTAAAAAAGTTCCGAAATACAGAGTCTGGGATTCACCATAATGGCACTACAAGATATAACTAAAGTAAAACCAGACGGTACTACTGATCCAATATATGAGCAAGATATTAATGTACCTGGATTAGGAACAAGGAAAAGGAAATATGGGACAAGATATGACCCCGACACTGGTGATTATGTAGTACAACATTACGAAATTGGATATACTCTTCTTGGACAACCCTATGTTGTTTGGCAGAATGATGTCCTTTATAAAAATGGAACTTGGTATAAGATTGCAACTCAGGATGTAATGTTATTTGACCAAGCCACAAAAAAAGAAACTGTTGGTGCAACACAGTTAACAGATAAAGTTAAAACTCAAGTAAGCAATGCACATAAAGGTGCTGGTGGCAATGCTGGTGGTTATACTGTTCACCCTAGTGTTAATACTAGGGGACAACCATCACCAGCCAATGGTGGGGTATATAATCCAAATCAAACACCAACTGTAGTTTTAACTGGTCCATTAGCAAACTTGGGAGAAGCATCAGCAGCACAGTTCCCTAGTGCTAATGAGCAGGATTTATTTGGTGAATCTGCACGAGCAAGCAGATTGCTCTATTATCCATCAACAATACTAGAAACTCTGCAAGACCATTTAAAAATCACACAATATAATTATAAGGCACCATATAGAGATGCAATTTTTCCAAAAGATGCAAATGGAAAAACTACGATGCCTTCCCCTGGAAAAATTCTTATAGAAGGTCTACAAAGAACAACTGCCAAAAAGGAACAAGTAGGAAAACCAGTCATACTTCCTATACCAGAAGGAATCTCAGATCTCAATCAGGCAACTTGGGGTCCAGAGGGAATGAATAATATGTCTGCTGCCGTTCTGGCAGCAATGATGAAAAATGTAAACTTTACTGGTGGTGCATTGGCAGCAACTGCTGTCACAGAAATGGTTACTGGTGCAAATGCAATGCCTCTTGCAACTATGATTTCAATTTTAAATAATGCATCTAAAGAACCAGGTGCCGCCAATAACACAAACCTACAAGCACAGATTCAGGCACAAATTGCATCGATGGCTGCACAAAAAGCAGGATTTGATATTTCACCAGAAACAATTTTGTCTAGAGGACATGGAATGATTCCAAACCAAAATTTAGAATTACTTTTCCAAAATGTCCTCCTTAGAGAATTTAACTTTGGATTTAAGTTGTCACCAAGGAGTAAAGATGAAGCATTATCATGCAGAAGAATCATAAGATTCTTTAAGCAAGGTATGGCAGCAAGAGTTGCTTCGCAGGGAGTATCTGCTGATGATTCACAGATATCTGCATCATCTGGGTCTTCTTCACTATTCCTTGGTAGTCCTAATGTGTTTCAATTAGAATATATTCATGGACCTACTGGAGAACACATCGAGGGATTAAATAGATTTAAGATGTGTGCATTAAAGAGTATGGCGATGGACTATTCTTCTGGTGGAATGTACCAATCATTTGAAGATGGACAACCAGCACATATGACAATGACATTAAGTTTTCAAGAACTTGAACCTGTATATCATAGTGATTATAGTAGAAAGTCAATTGCGAACAGAGATACTACAGGAGTACAAGTTATGGATGACGAAATCGGGTACTAAAAATGGGATTTTATTTTAGAGAGTTACCAAACTTACAGTATAGTGCTTCTTTTAAAAATAAAAGAAACATTGATGAGTTTAGTCTGGCAAAAAATATTTTTAGAAGACCCGTTTTAAGGGATGATATTAACAACTCAGTTACGGCATTTACTCAATATGAGATAAGAGATAATGAAAGACCAGATCAAATCTCTAATAAATTTTATGGAACACCAGAAAATGAGTGGATTATCCTCTTGGTCAATAATATCACTGATGTTAATAATGAATGGCCATTAGATAATGAATCCCTTTACAGATACATGCTAGATAAGTATGGTTCTGAAGAAAAACTCAGTGAAATTCATCATTATGAAACTAAAGAATATAGAGATGAGCATGATAGACTAATTATTAAAGAGGGAGTTCAAATTGACCCTCCAAAATCACAAATTATTGAAACAAATCCAACTACAAACAGTTATAGATTAAACGAATTTCCAAGTTCAAAGGGAAATACGATTATTTCTATTAATATGAATCAAAGAATTGAAATAATTGGTAGAGATTTAAGAGCATTTTATAATATCACTGATATTCAAACGAATGTGTCAAAATTAAAGGTACTAAATCCTGATGGTGAAGGTATTACTGATATTAATGTGTTAAATAGTTTATCAAATTGGCCTTCTGGATGGGGTGGAACTCTTGCAGTAGGTTTAAGAGATGGTAGTGAGTTTTCAATGACGGTTGAAGACGTAATATTAGATAATAAAGTGAAAGTACCAGAAAGACTTTTTGAAATTACAGGTACATTAGACGAAAAAGGTGTAGTTCAACCAACTTTCAACTTTACTAACGAGATTCCAGCATGACTTCTAGTTTTCCACGTCCAGGTATGAAAGTTTTTATTGAGTCTGATGCTCAGATTCTAGAATTCTTAGATACTAATAATACTGTCCAAACAATTAAAAATGTGAATACTCCTGTGTCAAATTATGATTACGAAGTGAAAGAAAATGAAAAAAAGAGAAGTATTCAGATTTTAAATCCAGAGTTTATAAGTCTTGTTGAAACTGATATCAGAGATATGATGAAATATAGTAGGTCTTCACAATTCTTAGATTCTAATACGAAACGAGCATACAACCCAAGAACAAGTAAGTAGCAAAAAACCCCCAAATCCTGACAGAGCAAAAATTTGGGGGCATTTTTTTTGGACCTTTTTTGTAATTAAAGGTCGATTTTGGAATCAGGACTCCGCAAGCTTCTGGAAGTAACTCAGTGCGTCATCCTCATCCTCGTCGTCGGAGGACGAAGGACTTGGGGTGATGTCTGGGGCATTGAAGTCCGCAGAGGGCATTGAGGGGGCAGGAGCAGTGCTCTCAGAGAAGTCACCACGACGTTCCCGTTCCCACTGTGCTTCTTCTTCAACGGTCTCCTGGTCTTGCATCTTAGGTGTACCACGAAGACCGAGAGTGAAGTCAAGACGCTTCTTCAGGTCTTCATATGACTTGAACTCAGAGGGAGCAACGAATGCTTGCAAGTCATGCAGGTCATTGTAGAGACTTTCCAGTTCATCATCATCACCCTCAAGCAATGCAGATGGACGTGCGAACTCAGAAGAATCATAGTTCCAGTAACCTGCAACCTTCTTCAGTTTCAGTTTGAAGTTAGCACCCTCCCAGAAGTCAAAGGGGTTGATGGGTTCATCATCATCAAACTCAGGTTGCATAGCACCCATAATCTTGTCAAAGATTTTCTTACCAAACTTATAGAGGAAGACTTTACCTTCGTTCTGAGGATTGGCAGGGTCTTTTACAACGTAGATGTTTGCGTAGTAAGACAGTTTACGCTTTTGCTTACGTGCTTCTTCCTTATCTGCATCACTACCAGAGTTCCAAAGAACACGGTTCTTTTCGCAAACAGGACAGGTTCCACCGACAGTGGTGAGGCAGTTGTCAATCAACCAACCACCAGGTCCTTGGAAAGCATGAGACCAGACTTGTACCCAAGGCAGTTCACTACCTTCTGGTGCGGGCAGGAAACGAATCACTGCGGAACCAACTCCGCTCTTATCCATGACAGGTTTCCAGAAACGGTCATCATCTTTGTTAGAACCGTTAGAATTCATTTTTTCTACTTGCTTCACCAGTTTTTCGGTGAGGCTCCCCATGCGGGATTGTTTTTTGAGGTCAGCAAAACCCATTCGTATTCTCCGTATTGATTGTATTAGATGTGTGTGTCGTATTGACCTACTAAGTATAGCAGGTTTGGGGGTCAGTCGTCAAGGGTACTCTCAAGATAGTCTATCTGAGACTGCATGAGTTCAAAGAACTCGTTGATGCCTTGACCCTCCTGGAGACCAAATAATTTAGCAGAATCAAGAATGCGTTCTTTCATTTCAACTGCTTCAGGGTCATCCGACAAAGACAACCTGAAGATGAAGAGTTTTTGTTTTTCTAGAAACTCCCTCATCAAATCTAGTTGTTCACGTTTTGCATCTTCCTCAGCAAAAGGAAGTGTCATAACAGACTCAAAGAGTTCTTTTTGAAGTTTGTCGAGTTCCGCTACGGATTCTCTTACCACTTCGGAATCGAAAAATTCTCCACTCATAACACGATTTCTTTTAAGATTTGCTTACATTTGTTCTCGTTAATATTTAGGAAAGGTTTGTACTTTTTTATCTTTGTACTTACGGTTTCCCACACAGGGTCTGACTCCATTTTTTTATCAAACCTCTTTGTATACCCAAGAATAATATCTAGGATAACCATTGTCTCTATAGTAATTGCATTCTGTAAATGCTTTTTGAGTATGTCTGGGTGTTGATTCTTTTTACACTCAAACATAGAGTCAAAATTACCAGACAAAAAAACCTCACTCTCTGTCTTAAACATGTAAGTGAGGCTTTGAATTCGTTTTTGCCAATTAGTATAGTTTTCTTCACCACTGGCAATTATTTCCCCAATCCATAGTTTACTGGGGTCGGTGCATTGTATAAAGTTGGCAACAAAATATGCCTTGATTTCATCATCACTCTTTTGACGAGACATCTTCTCAAAAAAGTATCGGTCCTTCCGTTTATGAAAGGACTGAACAGATGCTCTAGACCTACCACAATACTTGAAGTAATCGTAGTTGGGTTTTGTAAAGTGATTCTTTATAGCAAGATAAGTTTTGTAGCAATCAAAAGGTGTCACTTTCAAAATTTCAAAGTTGCTCTACTAGTTTTCTTTAAGAAGTTAAGTTGAATTGCTTCGCACTTAAGTTTTTCTTTTAGTGGTTTGGAAATTAACTTAGGTACAGTTTCAATCTCAATATTCTTTTCTTCACAATACGTGATGATAGCATCAATGTAAGTGATTTTAGATGTCTTCACAATATATTCGATGTCCTGTGCAAACCGTTGAGGACATAGAAACTTATCTTTAATAGCATCTTTTATGTTATTTTGCATATTAAGAAGTTCTACTGTTAACAAATTCTCTAATATATTGGACGAGCAATCTGATGTACTTTTCTTTGTCATACTTTTCATAGACGACGCATTCTCCATTTTCACATGCCATTAAAATTACGAACTTTTTGACTGAGATACCAGTCATTTCATGAAGCATACATGCATATGCACAACACTGCACGAAGTAGTGTTCAATCCACTCTTCTGGTTTAGGTTTTTTGGAAGTTTTGAAGTCAATGATTGCTAATTCACCGTTGTACTCAGCAATACAATCAACAGTTCCTGCAATCCCTAGATACCGACTAAACAGAGAACCTTCTAAAGCATGGATATTATTTATATTATCTAGCTCTGGTTTGGCAATCTTGAATAAAAATTCAGATAGTGGTTGAACTTTGGGTAGTTCTGGAATATTCAGCAGATAGTTCTCAGTCAACGTATGCATGTCAGTTCCACGACTCGTTGCCTGCTTTGTAATCTTATCTGCTTTCTCTACTCCGACCTTTTTTCTCCACTGTGCGAAGAACTCTTTGTTCTTATGACTAGTGACTGAAGTGATAGAGACAAGTTTAACTAACTCATCCCCATCAGGTACTTTGTAGAACCGAACTCCGTCAATGGTTTCTCGTTCCAGACGAGGTAATTTTAAATCGATGTGGTTAAATTCCAAATTAGATTCCTGTTTCCATCTTTGCAACAAGATACTCTTTGACAAGTCCAGAACGGACAATATCATTGATATCAAATTCAATTATATCAAAGGATGGCATTTTTCTCAAGACATCCATGAAGTCACTGATACCATTACGTTCTTTGTCTTTGATAAGGTCAGACTGTCTTCCATCACCACAGAAAACAATTCTACTATTTTCACCAACACGGGTAATAATAGAATCAAGTTCGTGGAAATTCATATTCTGGAATTCATCCACAATAATAATGGAGTTATCCAGAGTAGTTCCTCGAAGGAATGAAGTAGACCAGAACTTGATAGTTTCTTGCTGCTTGAGGTTACCGTAAAGCATCTCAAAGTCAGTTTCAGTTGGCAACTGGAACATATACTTCACCATATTCTTATATGGAATCTGATAAAGTGCTGCTTTGTCATCATGGTCTCCAGGAAGAAAACCAATTTCTCTGGTTGCTACCAAAGAACGGACAATATAAATTTGCTCGTAAGGAGTAATTTCATTCAGAACATCTTTAAGTGCGTTGTACAAAGCAATAAATGTCTTACCTGTTCCAGCACAACCATAAGCAACAATTTGCTTATCGTCTGCATAAGAATCAAAGAAAGATTTTTGATTGTCTGTTAGTGGTTCAATTGGAATAAGCAAATCTTGATTGATTGGTTTTTTTCTTTTCAACTGTTTCGCAGTTTGACCAATCCCAATGTTTTGTCCTGTCTTTTTTCTTCTTGCCATGTCAAATCTTCAGGTTACGTGCTCCAGGTTGTTTTGATGCTTTTTCTAGTACCTCGTTCCAACCAGGATGGTTTTTAACGAGTTTGTTTTGGAAATCACCAACCTCTCCAAACTTAGGAGCATTTTCAGGAGTGTAATATCTTTCCCACTCAGGATTATCTTCTTTCCACTGGTCCCAATCATGAATACTCATGACAATTTCTTTTGTTTCACCAGTTTCTTTGTGCTTAACAGGGTATGTTGCCATAATATTTCTCAATGTACTCTATTTAGACCCACTCCATTGCCTCAGCAACAGCAGGGAATTGTTCAATAAAGATTTCCTTTGCCATATTGGCAATGTCCATGTGTTCTTTCTGTGTTCCATTAGCAGAACGCAAATCGATATAATGGATCCATGAGCGCACAGAGCCCGTCATGTAAAGTCTTGTGGGACATGCTAAAGGAAGCACAAAGCGGGCACACTCCTTTGCGATCCCTTCATTGAGCATCTTCTGATAGAGGTCCATACCTGCCTGAAAGTGCTGTTGCATCAGCATTTCAAACTTCTGCACCGTAAACGGGTCAACATCATCAATAGAATTTTGACGATTCTTGGTGTCCTGCCTACGGAGTTCTGGTAGGGGGATCGTCTCCGAGAGTAGGGAAGAATCAGCATACCGTTGTGAAAATTCTTGATATGTAAATGAGCGATGGCGCAGTATTTGAGCTGCCAGACCCCTGGTAGTATTGATTTCCAGAGTCATGAATGCTTGCTCAAAGATGCTCCAATGCTGGTGCTTCACACAATACTTGAGGAGTCCAGAGAACTTCTCGTTCTCCTGATTATTAGGATTGCTTACACGGGCACAATATGCCATGTGCTTCTCTGCATCAGGAGTAGCAGAGACTAAGGTTACAGTTTGATTCATTCGTTCAGTCGGGGTATCCATCATCGTCGGAGAAGACCTCATCATAATCGTGGTAGTACTCAGGGGGGTCATCATAATTCTCTGCCTTATAGGCGTCAACATCAGAATAGACTTCCGACTTCAGACTATCGACAAGCAATTCTAGATTTCTAACAATTAGTTTTAATCGTTCCTTGTCCATAAAACCATGTGAGGGATCAACTCTGATTCTACATAAAAAAAGGAGACCCGTCAAGGTCTCCTTACAATCTATATTAACAATCGTTCATGCTAAGAGTCTCCTACATATTCTCTTACATGTTGCTTGGTCTTCATCGCACTCGATAAGGCATTCGTAGTAGTCGTTAATGATTTGAAGTTCAGACTCTAGGTCATCGATAGTATCTTCAAAGTGCCTCCATTCAGTTAGTTGTTCTCTAGCAATGATGTTGTGCATCATAACCTCCAAAATTTCAACGGGAGAGAGATAATATAAAGTTCGGGATCACTAACCCCAGAAGTTTAAGTGCATGGCTCACCTCATAAATTCTATACTATCTAGCCAACTTTATGTATCGTAATATACATTTATTACTTTTTTACATAAAGGAAATGAATCTTTAATTAACTAAACATGATTGCATAAAAAAAGAGAGGTAACTTTACCTCCCCTTTAAGTCTTCAGAAAATGCTGAAGTTGTATATAGTTTTTCAAACCATTCATCCAAGTGGATTTGATAACAGGACCAGTAGTTAACACCTCTATATGTGAGTTGATAACATGCTGGTGGTCTACTATCTTTATCCTTATCGTCATGATGATAAGTGTAGTATTCCATCTACCTCCTATTCAGGAGAAGAAGTTCACCATACATCATACCAATAAATGCAATACAACCTAAGGAAATCATTCCAACGACTGTTAGTTCTTGCATGGGTTTACTTGGTGTAAGTTTTGCCACGATAGCAGAAAGTGCCATGAGTCTCTTTTGACTCTACACAACGTTGGTCATACTCAACACCACGATATGCGGTGTGAGAGATTTGTGCGTCATGCAGTGCTGCCTGCTTTTCGATTTGCTTGCGAATGAGATTGAGGGTGTTCATTGTAGGTCTCCTAAAGAAATGAGTTAATTAAAACCCGTTCCTTCAGTCGTTTGCGTCCCAGTTACACTCAGGTGTTGCTTCCTTTAAGGTCTCAATCACCTCAGTGCGAATAACTTTATCCACACTTTTATTTGCTTCAATGCGTTGAATCATTTCAACAGCATCAATGCAGTGAATATTACTGTAGAGTAGTAATTCTAACATGGGATGAACGCTCCGTTCCGCGACTTACTTGCGTCCTAAGTCAGTATACTATTGCATTCACCTGGAACCTTCGATTTAAAATAACCTAGAAGGTTATACTTTGCACGTCGGTCCAAGTTGTCGTCCATAAGGATTTCAACTCGTTTCTCTAAAAACCTTTCACAACTCATATGCCAACCGTATGGATTAGCATCATCATGATGGGCTAAGGTCAATGCCAGTATTAGACTGAGCATTAGGATGAACGTATGAGGACATTATAGTCCCTGTCTTCTATATAGTCAAGTATGTTTGTATCATGTGATACATTTTAATACTAACTTAAGACTTGTCCAGTCTCCTGATTTCATGGAGATTAGACTTTTTTACTTTGCTATACCGTTTAAGAACTTTGTCTAGTTCTGCTTCATTGACATCAACATCCATCTGTTTTTTGAACTCTGCTTTGAGTTCTCTTTTCAGGACATCTTCAAATTTTTCTTTCATTTTTTCTTTTTATCTGAAGGTGCTTTATTTCCCCACAGTTTTGGATTAGCTCTTCCTTCAGTCTGTGTCATGTTCTTGAAGTCACTCCGATAGTTATCCCAATAGTGATCAAAGATATCTACTTGCTTTCCTGCAGTTACAATATCAAACTTGGTAATTCCATCTTGTAGATACTCTACAATGTAGGCAGTATATGGTAGTGTTCTATCTTGAGCAAGGGTGGGATCACATTCTTTGTGAATAACCTTCAATTGTTTCAACTTCTACCTCCCCAGGTAATATCAGGATATGCTTCAGATACTAACTCCTTTGTCAGGTTGTATCTATTAGTCAGTAACTTGTCTTTACAGAGACAAATAATTTCTGCTTCAAGGGGATGAAGACCTTTGAGAAGGTCAATAAAAATATTCTCTCTACGGAGACTATTCAATCTATCGTTTCCACCTTTGATGAAATTGTAGAGTTTGGTATATTCGGTTCTGAGTGCGGTGAACTTAGTGTCCAATGCACCTACGGACTTACCACCATTTAGTGCCTCTACTGCCTCTGCAATGCGGTCAGACAAGGACCTTTCCTCATCATCATAGTATGGAACCTCTCCTGGGGGAAGTACGGAAATCACGGTTTCATCAAAATTCCAGATTAGAATTGCTTTGATTGAGTCGTGCTCATACTTCTTCAATACTTCAATCTTCTTTGCTTTGCTTCTTTGCTTTGCAGCAAGATTCAAAACTTCAAAAGTGAAGGGATTGGGAGGAAGTTGTTCAATTGCTTTCGGAGCAGACTTGCGTCTGCTCACCTTTGGTTTTGCTTCACTCGTCGTCTTCTTCGTCGTCGTCATAGCCATTTTCAAATCGTACTGCTAAAATTTCATCTGGTAAAATGTTTCCGTTTGCATCAAACATTTCGGGGTGTGTATATACTGGTTGAGTCTGATAAACGTAGTCTTTTGCTAACCATCCAACGATTCCTCCTACAAACAAGAACAGAATTGAAACCATTGAAAAAATAATGAGTTCTGCTGCTAACATGACTCTACCCTCCGAGAGAACTAATTTAATTTTTTAGTAACGTCTATACTAAAACTAATTTTTATTTCCCTCTTAAAGAGGGAAAACATCTTAAGAAAACTAAAGAACGGTTTCTTTATTTCCTTGGGTTTGGATTCCCTCCTCTTTTTTAATATTAACTCAACACCCCTGTTTACACCAGAAGTATCATTATTATTTATAGAGGACATCAAAACATATCCCTATTGAGCAAGTACTCAACAGTATCACGGCATCCACCAATAATAGTTCCATCAATAACTACTCTAGGGAAAGATGCATCTACACCAAACTCTTCTCTAAATTCTGCTTCTGTAAAATCTTCTTCCAAAGTGAGAACAGTATATTCCATCTCTCTTTGGTCGAGTACTGCTTTAATTTTGTCACAGTATGGGCACCCATACTTACTATGAATAGTGATGTTCATAAGACTTTATTTTTTCGAGGTTTGTATCTATGTAGGGTGACTTCTTGGTCAGTCATTTGTTTCTGCCATGCCACGATAGCATCATATCGTGCAGTTGTAAAGAAGTCCTGTCTGAAATACCATGCTTCCATTTGCTCATGTGCCTTGTCTCTATTACACTTGACACAAGCACAGCAAACATTTGTGATGTGGTCGTTTCCACCTTTTGCTTGTGGAACTATATGGTCTAATGATAACTCCTCACTCTTCTCTCCGCAATATGCACACTTATGTTTCCATTTTTTCTTTATGCTTTCCTTCCACATTCGTCGTGCTTCTGAAGGAGAACAGGTTTTAAGATTGAACAGAAAATCCTGGGGAGAGTTGAGTACTTCCATACGATACTGCGACCTATTACTATTTAGGGATCGCATAAAAAAGGGAGGGTTTTATCCCTCCTTCTTTTTCTTTTCTTTTTTAAAATCCTTTGGTGGCCGATATATCATCGGCCATGTATCATGAATAATTTCTACTAATTTACTTGGTGTTTGTGAGCTTATCATTTTTCTTAGGAAACTTATATCCCCATGGGCAATTCGGACATCCAAATTGACAACATTTAGTTTTCATCTTCGTATAATTTTTCTAACTTTTCTCTAGATAAATCAATGTACATAACTTCTTCACCAGGGGCAGGTGCCTCTGGATGACGTGGTTTTGGTTTATTCATGTCCTCATTGATGGACTGAATATTACCCCACATCATCGCAAACGAAGCACCAAGAATGGTCCCAAAGCAAAGAAAGTAAAAGAAGATTTCAAAGTTGTTCACAGAGCATTACCACGGGGAAGAACTTCCTCTGGGAATACAAACTGTTCATGTGGTTGGTCAACAGGTGCCATCCAAGCACGGAGACCTTCATTCAAGAGAATGTTCTTAGTATAGAACGTTTCAAACTCAGGGTCTTCCGATGCACGAATCTCCTGACTTACGAAATCATAAGCCCTAAGATTAAGAGCAAGACCAATAATGCCGATGCTAGATGTCCAAAGACCCATAACAGGAACAAACAGCATAAAGAAATGCAACCACCTCTTA
>Ga0213858_10001116_pt1 | contig 12742 bp, 10 predicted proteins | sample PICome_FD_160122 | JGI IMG/M metagenome (GOLD analysis project Ga0213858, IMG submission 160122) | Coastal seawater microbial communities near Pivers Island, North Carolina, United States - PICO245 | ecosystem: Environmental > Aquatic > Marine > Coastal | place: USA: North Carolina | collected... | reverse complement strand
ATATTTAAGTCAATATTTGTGCATGCTGCACCACAGTTATTAAAAGATTGTTTGATTTTATCGGTTTGAACTGCAAAGGTTATCAAGGACTTTTTATAATTACCCCAATTCTCGATTAACTTTTTGTTAACCTCAGTGAGAGACTTTTGCGTGAAGAGTTTATTTTGAAATTGTTTATGAAGATTAGTCCCAGCATCTTTGCCGAAGATATTTTCAAAAATTGATAAGTCATGATTGATTTCTGAAAATTGAGGAGGTTGTGAGCTATTTAGAATATCATTTTGCATCCTTGATAATGAAAGAGTAGCCACTCCTACTTGCTCACCATGTAATGAACCTGGATGTTTATCTCCCATAAACATATCTAAGTAATGACTAATTAAATGTTCTCCCATACTACCCGCATGAGTAGTTCCAATAATGATGGCAGCTATTCCATTAAGCAGAGTCATTCTTGATAGTGCCGCTAATGTTTCCTCGTCACCAGTTAAAATATTTGCTGAGTTATTTAATAAAATATTTTCATCTTCATACTGAAGAGCAAATGGAGTTTCATCATAAAATGTATCTAATAAAAAATGAGAAGTAAGCCAATCAACCTGACAAGTTGTTCGACACAAAACATCACCGAGAGCACTTCTCAGCAAACGAGGAGGTACTATTTTTAAATTATCTAAATCAATAATAATAGCTTCAGGTATTTTTGATTTTACAGAAACTTTAATTCCATTTTCTGTTAAGGAAACAGTCGATGTAGTAGCCGCAGCAGAAAGAGATGATAAGTAAACAAACAATCCTTGGTTATTTTGATTTGATATAAATTTACATATATCTACAACTGAACCTGATCCAATACATATTATATTCTCATACTCTTTTAATGAACTAGCCAGTGAAGATGCATATTCTACAGTTGACTGATATTTTTCTAATATTTTAATTTCATATTTAATTTTTTCTTGGTCAAACTTTTTTGTAATCTTATCACCTAGTGAAGCAAAAGATTTGGCTCCACTAACTATTAAATTTCTTTTATTTTCAAATTTTTCAAAATGTCGAAATTGATAATCTATTACTGATGGAGTAATGACAATTTCTTCAATGGGTAGCTTGATATTTTTTCTTGAAAAAGGACTTTGATATTCGCCTGTGAGTAATTTTTCAATTATCCCTATTTTATTGATCATTCCTTGAATTTTTTAACATATATTTAACAAGATTGTTGTTTTTTTTCACATAAGATTTGATAAAGTTTGTTTAGGTTAACAAAGGAGGATAATTATGTCTCATTCTAAAATGAAGAGTGCTATCGACAGTTTCCTTAAAGGACAAATGTCTAGACGTGATCTCCTAATCAAAGCAGGTAGATATGGTATTGGTTTTGCTGCATTAACTAAGTTAATGGGCTTGCAAGTAACTAGTGCTTTAGCTGCACAGGACTTTGATTGGAAGAAGCATAGTGGCACTACAATTAAACTTTTGATGAATAAGCACCCTTATATGGATTCCATGATAGCAGAGCTTGATAATTTCAAGGCGCTTACAGGAATGAATGTCGAGTACGACATTTTTGCTGAGGATGTTTACTTTGATAAAGTAACAGCTGCATTATCATCAGGATCATCAGAATACGATGCATTCATGACTGGTGCCTATATGACTTGGACTTATGGTCCAGCAGGATGGTGTGCTGACTTAAACGAGTTTATTGGAGACTCAAATAAAACTAACCCGAGTTATAACTGGAACGACGTAGTAGGCAACTTAAGAGATGCTTGCTCATGGAGTGGTGTAGCAGGAGATGCTCCTGGTGCTGCAGGTTCCAAACAGTGGTGTATGCCTTGGGGTTTTGAGTTAAACAGTGTTACTTATAACCAGAGATACTTCGATAAGGCAGGCATGAAGCCTCCTGGAGATCTTGTTGAAATGACTGACCAAGCAGAATGGTTCACCAAAAATGCTGGATCAAATGATTGGTCTTATGGTATTGGAACCAGAGGTAGTAGAAGTTGGGCAACAATCCACCCAGGGTTTATGTCTGCTTATGCAAACTATGGTTTAAGTGATTTTGAGAATAATGGCGGAAAACTAAAAGCTGCTATGAACTCTCAGGCTTCAAAAGACTTCCATAAGCAGTGGGTAAAGATGATCTCATCTTCAGGACCTGCTAACTGGTCTGGCTACACTTGGTATGAAGTTGGAAATGATATTGGAGCTGGTGCTTCAGCTATGATTTTCGATGCTGATATCCTAGGTTACTTCTTTAATGGTAACCCTGATAATAAGGAAGCTGGAAACTTTGGTTTCCATGGATTTACTCCTAACCCAAGCGCAAGCGCCCCAACACCTAACGTATGGATCTGGTCTTTAGCTATGAGCAACTTCTCTAAAAAGAAAGATGCTGCATGGTATTGGATGCAATGGTGTAACGGCCCTGAAAACGCAATGGCTGGTGGTGTAAAACACAACCAAGTGAACCCTGTTAGAGAGTCTGTATGGGCTTCAGGTGATTTTGACGATAAAATTCGTGGAACTTCACCTGGATACATGGAGCAATACAATAGCTCTATTGATGGATCAAAAATCCACTTTACAGCTCAGCCTTTATTCTTTGAAACAACAACAGAATGGGCAGCAGCACTTCAGGAAATGCAAACAGGATCAAATGTCGATGAGACATTAGATAAGTTAGCATCAAAGATAGACCGCATGATGAAGGATGTGGGTCTAGCTTAGTAATAACCTCCTTGATTTCTACACCGTTTTATTTTTTATAAAGCGGTGTAGAATAAAATTTATGAAAATAAATCGGAAACTTTTTCCCTACGTTCTCACCTTACCCGCTCTACTAGTTTGTGTGGGGATACTTATTCCTTTTTTTACAGCAGTTTACTACTCGCTTCAAAGATACAACTTAAAAATGCCTCATATGAAGGGTTTTATCTGGTTTGATAATTATGTAAATATTTTCACCGATCCTTCTTTTTGGAACACCATAAGAGTTTCTTTAACTTATACTTTTTTCACAATTATTATTGAGCTTTTGCTTGGATTAGGAATAGCTTTATTATTAGCTAAGCGTAATTGGCTAAATAATGTCCTTGGTGTTTTATTAGTTCTTCCTCTTATGATAGCGCCCGCTCTTGCATCATTGATTTGGAGATTATTAATTAATCCAAACTTTGGTATTGTAAATTATCTTTTATCTTTCATTGGTATAGATGATTTCACTTGGGCCAGTCACCCAGACACTGTTTTATTTACTTTGATCATGGTGGATGTATGGGTTTTCACTCCATTTATTATGATCCTACTTTTAGCGGGATTGAGATCTTTACCTAGACAGCCTTTTGAGGCTGCGGAGTTAGACGGCGTTCCTGAGTATTACAAATTTTTTAGAATTACTCTTCCAATGCTCTTCCCATTCATTTTAACAGCTTCTCTATTTCGATTATTAGAAAGTATCCAACAATTTGACATTATCTATGCACTTTCTCAGGGGGGCCCAGGCGAAAGTAGTATGGTTTTTCAAGTTTCAGCATATTTACAGACTTTTCAGTATACGAATATTGGAAAAGCAGCGGCCATGATGGTTGTTTTATGGGCTATTTGTTATTTCTTATGTCATGTTTTTGTTAAACAATGGCATAAACTAAAAATCAAAACCAAAGGTGAGTTGCTCCAATGAGATTTAACATTTGGGGTGTATTAAAGATACTCGCATATATTGCGATTATTATGTTTTTTCTCTTTCCTATAGCTTGGATATTTAACATGTCATTTATGACAAACGATGAAATTTTAAGAAAAGTACCTGTCTTGTTCTATGAACCAACTTTGAAGAATTACATTGGTTTGTGGAAAGGAGAAATTGCCATAGAGGGTTTTGCTACCATGTATGTTTATTTTAAACAAAACTTAATTAATAGTGCGATACTTTCTGTAGGTTCTGTTTCAGTAACACTTCTGCTCGGTGTACCTGCTGCTTATGCTTTTGCTAGGTATAAATTTAAAGGAGGAGAAGATATTGCTTTCACGCTTTTAAGTTTTAGATTTGCTCCTGCTCTTTTAATTATACTTCCTTTAAATTTATATTTTTCACAAATCGGTCTTTATGACAGTTATTTTGCTTTAATTTGGGTTTATCAATTAATAACTCTTCCATTGCTACTATGGATAGTCAGGGGTTATTTTGAGGATATTAGCCCCGACATTGAATACGCATATCGCTTGGATGGGCATTCATGGTTTCAATCTTTTTGGAGAATTTCAATTCCACTTGCCAAGCCAGGAATTGCAGCCGCATCACTTCTGTGTTTTATTTATGCTTGGAATAATTTTGTTTTTGCACTTATCTTAGGTTCGAGTCAAATCCAACCTGTTACGGTTGGCGCTTTAGCATTCATTACTGCAAGTGCAATACCTTATGGTTTGATTGCCTGTGGTATTGTCGTTTCTGTTTTACCTACTTTAATTTTAGCATTATTTATTCAAAAATATCTTGTTCAAGGATTAAGCCTTGGTGCAATTAAAGGGTAAACATGTCTTATTTAAAATTAGAAAATTTATCCAAAAGTTTTAAAGACGATAAGGTTATATCAAATTTAAATGCAAAAATTGATAAAGGTGAGTTCTTTGTAATTTTTGGACCATCAGGATCAGGCAAGACTGTCTTATTAAGACTTTTATCTGGAATTATGCTGTTGGATAACGGCGCGATCGAAATGGATAATCAAGTTATTAATGAATTCCAGCCAGAAGAGAGAGATATATCAATGGCTTTTCAAAACTTCGCTCTTTATCCTCATATGAAAGCATATGATAATATCGCAAGCCCACTTAGAGCTAATAATAAGAATATTTCAGATGAAGAAATTGACCAAAAAGTTAAAGAAGTAGCGAGTCTTTTAAAAATAGAGCATGTTTTAAATCAATTTCCAAAAGAATTATCAAACGGTCAAAAACAAAGGACATCATTAGCTCGAAGTTTAATTAGCAAGCCCTCAGTTGTTTTATTAGATGATCCCTTAAGAAATGTTGACGCAAAGATTAGGTTTGAAATGAGACTCGAGTTACCAAAAGTTTTGAAAGAGTTTAATACAACAGTAATTTATGTAACCCAAGATTTTAGAGAGGCCATGGCATTAGGAGACAGAATTGCAGTTCTTTATGATGGTAAGTTTAATGATATAAACTCACCTAAAAGTATTTATCAAAATCCCTCTTCATTAACTACAGCAAAACTTTTCGGAGATCCTACAATAAATAATTTTAACGCAACTATTAAAAAACAAAATGAGTTTGTTGAAGTTGATATTAAGGGTGAACAAATTAAATTAAAACGCAAAACCAACGTTCAAGATGGTGAATGTATTGTTGGTATTCGACCAGAGGATATAATTTTATCGAATGAACCATTAGAAAACTCAATCCAAGTAGAGTTTAGGACTAAAACCCCACTAAATTTAAGAATAGTATTTTTAGTTAGATTAAAGAATGGCTTAGAACTTTTGTGTTCGACCACTGAAGAAGAGTCACAACTCATTGATGAAAATAAGAAAATGTATATTTCTTTCTTAGAAGAAAAGTCACATTTTTTTGATAAAGAAACAAAAAGGAATTTAGAATAAGTGGCAAAAGTAGTTTTAGAAAGTTTGAATAAAGTTTTTACTTCCAAGATTGGAAAAGATGTCAAAGCTGTAAATAATTTTAATTTAATATTAGATGATGGAGAGATTCTTGCTTTACTTGGTTCATCAGGCTGTGGAAAAACCACAACTTTAAGAATGATTGCTGGATTTGAGACTGCTTCGTCTGGTCAAATTAAGATTGGTGAAAGATTAGTGAATGATTTGAAACCAGCTGAGAGAAATGTTGCCATGGCCTTTGAGGGATACGCGTTATACCCACCTCTAACCGTCAAAGACAATATTGCATTTAGTTTAATGAGGGAAAAAATTTCAAAAGAAAAGGTTGACTCAAAAGTGATGGAGGTAGCTGAATTACTTGAAATTACTGACATTCTTGATCGCTATCCGCCATCTATTTCTGGCGGCCAACAACAAAGAGTAAGCCTTGCTAGAGCGCTTGTAAGAGACTCTGATGCCTTATTACTAGATGAGCCAATGTCACAACTTGAACCCCAACTTAGAGCCGTTTTGAGAGCTAGAGTTAAAGATTATATTCAACACAATAAGAAAACAGTAATATTTGTAACACATGATCAGACTGAAGCTGTTGCCTTAGCAGATAAAATAGCTGTAATGGAAAACGGCGATTTAAAACAATTAGCATCACCTTATGAAATTAGTGCAAAACCATCGAACGTGTTTGTTGCATCTTTTATTGGTGAACCACCAATGAATATACTCAAAGCAAAAATTAATACTGTTGAAGAGAAATTAAAATTTGAAATACTGAATGATGAAAATGAAAAAACATTTTCAATAAAATTTAACAAAGACAATATAAAAAAAGAGAACTTAGCTAAATTAGCAAATGACCAGCTAATAACATTAGGCATTAGACCTCATAAAATTTTCTTTAATGAAAAAGAATCTAATTTTGATGGAAAGGCAAGTAGTTCGTCATATCATTGGTTGGGGGATCAAGTTCATATTGGTATCGAAATCAATGGATCCTCTATAATTGGTGTTGCTGATAGAGATTTTGAACCAAGTTCAGATGTAAAATTAAACTTTCCAGCTGAGTCAATAAATATTTTTGATTTAGAAACTGAAGAAGTAATTCTTAACGGTTTATAATGTCCCAAGATCTAATTGTAGGGCTTGATGCTGGGACTTCGCTAATTAAGTTTGTCGCTTTTACTTTAGATGGAAAGTTTATTGATTCTGCTTCAGTAGAAAACAAAGTTTATTACAGAGAAGGCAGTAAGTCAGAGCAAAATTTAAATGAGACATGGGAAAAGGTAATAGAGTCCCTGAACCTTCTGCATCAAAAAATTCCTAACCTTCAAGACAGAATAGTTGGTTTATCAATAACTGGTCAAGGTGATGGGTCTTGGCCAATTGATGATCAAGCCAATCCAGTAGGAGATGCCGCGTTATGGTTGGATGGAAGATCTGGCGATATTATTGATCAATGGCGTAATTCTGAGATTGGGCCCAGTGTAACTAAAATTACCCATACCGGATTGAATCCTTCTATGCAGTCAGGTCAAATGTATCATATAGCTAAATTTGAAAGAGAAAGGTTTGATCAAATTGATAAGGTTTTGAGGTGTAAAGATTGGATTTTTCATAAAATGACGGGTGAAATTTTGACTGAAATTAGTGAGGCTATTATGACCTGGGGCTCACCTCTTACAAGAAAATATGATGACGAAGTCCTCCAAATATTAGATCTCCATTCAATGAAGAAGAAGCAGCCAGATGTAATAGATAGTACAGAATATTTTGGAAAGCTTACCTTGCAAGCAAGTAAATTACTAAATTTAAAAGAGGGCACACCGATAATTTTAGCTCCTGTAGATGTAGTTTGTTCAGGAATAGGAAGTGGATTTGTTGATCATTCTAAAAAAATTGGATGTACAGTCCTTGGCACCGCAGGTATTCACATTTTTGTGGATTTTATGAATAGCAACGTAGAACCTTCAAAACAATTGGGATATACGATGCCTTTATCAGGTTCAAAAGCTAATGCCAAAATGGTTTCAAACATGGTAGCCTCTCTTAATACAGATTGGTTCATTGATATTTACTCTTCTATTTTTGATAAAATAGGAAAGAAAAACTTTTCAAAAAAAGATATTTTAAACTTTTTTGAAAGTGGTGCTTCTGTAAGTTCTCCAGCATCTATTTTTTACTATCCATTTATTTCTCCCAATGGAGAAAGAGGACCTTTTGTTAATGCGAAAGCAAGGGCTCAATTTTTAGGATTAAATACCACCACAAAAGTTGATGATATGGTAAGAGCTATTTATGAATCTTTAGGTTATGCGTGTAAGGATTGCTATACAGAGTTTGGAGCTAAACTGGATTTACTAAGATTAACTGGTGGAGCCAGTAATAGCCCTCTTGTTAGAAAAATAGTTGGTTCAATAACAAAGAATAATACTCAAGTAATAGACAACAGTGAACAGGGAGCTGCTGGTGCTTGCATGGTAGGGTTATTGGCGTTAAAAATTGCTAACGAATATCATGAACTAAATGAGAATTGGGTAGAGCCTTATTTACAAGAAGAAGAAAACTTTGATTCAAAACTCTCAATAATTTATGAAAAGGCCTTTGAGGTATATAAATCTGGCTATCAGACTATGAGTCAATTTTGGGATAAAAATCATCAATTACAGGAAGGAAAATATGAAAATTAGTATTTATGGTGATCTTTTTATGAAGGCAGATGTCTTCGAAGAGGTAATTAGAAGAGATTTACAATTAGATAAAGTTGAGTTTAAAAAGACCGAGACTACTTGGCCTGATGATCCGTTTCACAACGAATTTGGTGAAGGTGATTTTTCAAAAATTAGAGAATATCAAGGGACTAAAGAAGGTGTAATTGAGGCAATTGGGGATAGTGAAATTCTTATAAATCATATGGCGCCCATTTCAGAAGAAATTTTAAAAGAAACTCCTAATTTAAAATTTATTGGAGTTTCAAGAGGAGGTCCTGTGAATATCGATATTGAGGCATGTAAAAAGTTTGGAGTAACAGTTGCCAATGCCCCAGGAAGAAATGCATCTGCAGTAGCAGAATTTACTGTAGCATCTATTTTGGCCGAAACCAGACTTGTAACTAAAGGCCACCAAAGTATGGTTGATGGTCAATGGAGAGGTGATTTATACAGATACGATATAACTGGTAAAGAGCTTTGTGAGATGACCGTAGGATTAGTTGGTTATAGTCATATTGGAAAAAGGGTACGAAATTTATTATTACCTTTTGGTTGTAAAATTATTTTTGCGGATCCTTTTGTAGACCCGGATGATATTGATAAGAATAATGGCATTCAAAAAGTTTCAAAAGAAGAATTATTAAGCATGTCAGACGTTGTATCAATTCACGCAAGAGTAACAAAAGATACGGAAAAATTTTTCTCAGAGAATGAGTTTAAGAGTATGAAAAAAGGATCATATTTTATCAATACTGCAAGGGGCCCACTTGTGAATTATGATGATTTATTAAAGTATCTTCAAAATAATCATTTAGCTGGGGCTGCTTTAGATACTTTTGATATTGAGCCACTACCAGCCGAACACCCACTAAGAAAATTAAACAACGTCACTTTAACTCCTCATATAGCTGGCGCATCAATAAGAACAATTTATTATGCAGCTGAAGTGATAGCGCAAGATTTAAAAAATTTCATTAATGGTAAATCGTTAAATAATCAAATTTGTTAAGGAGTAAAATGAATAAAAAAGAACTAACTATTAGAAAAGATATTATCAATGCAGCTTTAATCTTAGAAAGAAAAAAGCTCAATCAAGGTAAGGCTGGAAACATTAGTGTTCGATGGAATGGTGGCCTCCTAATTACACCCTCAGGAATAGCTTATGACAAGTTAAAACCAGAAGATATTGTATTTGTTGACAAAAATAAGAAATTTCACGGCAAATGGAAGCCCTCATCCGAAACTCCTTTTCACTTTGATATCTTAAAAAACAAAAAGGATATGGATGTTGTGATACACACTCATGCTCCATACGGAACAGGATTTTCTATTTTAGGAAAACCGATACCTTGTTTTCATTATATGATTGCATTTTTTGGTGGTGATGCTGTTCCTTGTGCAAAATTTGCTCTTCCTGGAAGTCAAGAACTTTCAGATAATGCAGTAAAAGCTCTCAAAAAACATAAGGCATGTCTTTTAGCTAACCACGGAGTCATTGTGACAGGCTCAGATCTTGAGGAGGCATTGTTTTTAGCAGAAGAATTAGAAGTTTTATGCCAACAAATTACCATTGCAAAAATGAATGGCACTCCAAAACTAGTTGGAAGCAAAGATATGAAAAAAATAATTGAGGCAGTAAAAACTTATGGAAAACAATAATTTTAATCATCAAGAAATTTTAGATTTTAAAAATATTTCTTACCAACTCGGATCAAATTTATCACTAGTTCAGGCTGCGGGGGGTAATACTTCCATGAAATCAAATGACAGTATGTTAATCAAAGCTTCTGGAACTTGGTTGTCAAATTCACTAAAAGAAGATGTTTTTGTCGAAGTTGATTTAAATTCAATAAAAAAAAAAATAAATAATGAACAAGATGATAATTTTTCTGAAGATATAATTTCTAAAAATGACCTTAGACCTTCAACCGAAACCTCTTTTCATGCTTTGATTGATTTTAAATATGTATTACATGTTCACTCTACTTCGACAATAGCAAACGCAATTTCTGTCAATTCAGCTATAAATTTAAAAAAACAGTTAGGTGATAATTTTGCGTTCATACCTTATATCAGACCAGGCTTCCCTTTGACTATGTCCATGAAAAATATTATTAAACCAGGTGTTCAAATTATTATTTTAGAAAATCATGGATTGATCGTAGCTGGTGATGATCTTGAGAAGACGTATGAATTACTACTTAATACTCATAAAAAATTAGATGTTATTATGAACACTAATTTTAGTTTTGTAGAAGAATCTACATCTGAAGATATTGATGAATATCAACTTAAAAATGACAAAAAATATAACTTTTTTAAAACAACTGATGAAAAATTTTTTTCAGCCTTCTCCAAATCTTTTTATCCTGATCATGTGATATTCTTGGGCCCTGGTGTGCCAACTTTTGAAAATGCTCAAGAAGCAGTAAATTTCTTAAATAAACTCAAAGACAAAAATCTTAATTTACCTCCATATATCATTCTAAAAGGAGTTGGATTATATGAACAGAACTCTGCTATTCCAGCCGCAAAGGAAATGATTGACTGTTTTCTGGAAGTTTTGTTAAGAACTAATTTTGATGAGGAGCTTAAAGCTCTAAGTGAGCCCCAAGAAAATGAATTGTTAAATTGGGATGCAGAAATTTATCGACAATCAATTAATTAATGAGTTTGTTTTTAGGTATCGATTTTGGAACATCAGGCGTTAGAACATCTGTTATAAATCCTAATAAAGAAGAAATTATCAATTTTTCAGTCTCCATTGAAAAACCAATAGTTAAAGACTCACTAGTTTATCAAGATCCGTCTTTATGGTGGAATTCTCTAATAAAAAATCTTCAATTTTTAAGCACCAAGATCGATTTATCAAAAATTGAAAGACTTTCTATTGATGGAACTTCAGGAACTGTTTTGATATGTGATGATCAAGGTAGTCCTATTGATCATGCTCTGATGTACAATGATGCATCAAGTGTTGAAGAAGCAAAATTAGTTGAGAAAATCTCATCTGGACACCCTATAGTTTCAAGCCCTACAAACGCACTAGTAAGAGCTTTATCTCTTATAAAAAAAAATTCAGCTCAATCATATAAGATTTTACATCAGGCTGATTGGGTAGCTTCAAAAATGATTGAAGAATTCAAATTTTCAGATGAAAATAATGCTCTTAAACTTGGATATGATTGCCAAGAGCGTATTTGGCCTAATTGGTTTAATGAATTGCCTTTAGACGAAGATAGTTTACCTAAAATCTTAATTCCAGGACAGGTTATGGGCAATCTTAAAAATCAGGAGCTTTTAAATTTAGGATTTAATTCTAAATTAGAGGTAGTTGCCGGAACAACCGATAGTATCGCAGCTTTTTTAGCAACTGGTGCGAGTCAGATCGGAGAAGCTGTTACCTCTATTGGCACAACGCTTGTTGTTAAGGCAATATCTGCAAAACCAATTTTTAATAGAGAATTTGGCATTTATAGCCACCGTTTAGGTGACCGATGGCTAGCAGGAGGAGCCTCTAATGTTGGAGGAAAAATTATCGAAGAACTATTTGGAAATAAAATTGAAGAACTCTCTAAAAGTCTAAATCCAGATAAACTTTTAAATTTAAATTATTATCCACTTGCTCAGATTGGGGAAAGGTTTCCCATAAACGATCCAAATAAAATGCCAATTCTAGAGCCACGACCTGATAAAGAAACTGATTTTTTTCAAGCGGTACTAGAAGGGATCACTCAAGTTGAAAAATTAAGTTATGAAAAAATTGTAGAAATTGGAGGCAGTTATCCACTGAAAATATTTACCATTGGGGGTGGAGGTAAAAATAAAAATTGGAATGCTATGAGAGAAAAAATCTTAAAAGTTGATTTAGGAAAACCTCTATCTAATGATGCATCTTATGGTGTTGCTCTTTTAGCTATGGGCGTTGTAAATACAAATGATTAAAAAAATAAATTCCATTATCGATCTCATCGATGAATATGAAATCTTTTTTTTTGATCAGTGGGGAGTGGTTCATGATGGAGAAAAAATATTTCCAGATGCAGAAAAAGTTTTTGAGATACTACAAAAAAATAAAAAAAAGATTTTTATTATTAGTAATTCTGGGAAACGATCATCTGATAATATAGAAAGGATGAAAAAATTAGGAGCTAATCACATATTGAAATCTCCGATGATAACTTCTGGAGATGTTTGTTATGAACTCTTAATTAATAAGAGAAAGCCATTTCAAAATATTGGTAATAATTATTTTGTAATCGCCACTGATTACCCGTTATTAGATAATACTATTTACACAAAAACGACAGATTTAGATAAATCTAATTTTCTTTTGTTATCTAGCACAACAGGATTCAAAGATTATGAAAATTTGAAAAAAATATTTGA
>Ga0213858_10001115_pt1 | contig 12746 bp, 10 predicted proteins | sample PICome_FD_160122 | JGI IMG/M metagenome (GOLD analysis project Ga0213858, IMG submission 160122) | Coastal seawater microbial communities near Pivers Island, North Carolina, United States - PICO245 | ecosystem: Environmental > Aquatic > Marine > Coastal | place: USA: North Carolina | collected... | reverse complement strand
AATAACTTCTCTGCTCAGAACCCTTACTACGGATTCGCCTTGAGAGTTTGTTTCAAGATACACGATGTGACCCTCAAGAATACTTGGATTAGTTTGGTGTATAGAATCAGCCGTAATCGCTTCCGTTAAACCTGTTTGTAAATCCATTAGAAAGATTTCTCCATCGAGGTATTCTGCTGATGGGTTATTCGGGTCGAGATTGTCCTTAGACGACCAAACAACAAATCCATACCCAATTTCAGGTTCTGTCTGAGAGTATTTTGGATCACCTATCAAGCTAGAGTTTCCGGTTGTTCTATCGATCAGAACAATCCTGTCTGTTGTGGTCAAATTTACATTAACTAAGAGATAATCCTGGTCAAAATTAAGTTGTAACACACTAGCGTTTGAGAGGTTGACTGCTTGACCCCAAGAGTCCATTTCAGCTTCCTGTTCAATAGATGAACTAGCATTGTAGATGAAAGAAGTCTCTCCAAAGGTAGAGATTGAACCCAACCTTACTTCAAATTCTAATTCATCAGCGCTGTAAATATACTCGCTTCCATCAACAGCAGCTACAATACCAGACCCATTGTGGATGAAATTCTTCTGTGCAGAGTTGAGAACATCAACTAAGTGTACTAGATTAGATTCACTAACAGCGATAATATCTACCCGCTGCTCAGGAGTTGTCAAGAATATGTCTTCAACACCAGCATGTTGAATCGTAGTTATTTTTTCCACCTCCTCTCCGATGACATATACGTGTATTTCTAATTCAGTTGCAATGGCAAGGTAATTTGAGGATATTGAATATGTCGAGTTTAGTGTTAACCCATCAATATCATCAACCTCGAAGACATTATCCAAATTCGAAAGGTCATGCAGTGTGAAAACCGTTCCATTGGTCCGATTATCGATTACTCCCAACCACCCATCAGCAGCCTCGGCCTGCTCTGGAGACTCCACACCACCAGCAGGAATGGAATTGTGAGTAAGGTCGTATGTAATCACCATCAGAAGCATAATTACTACCGCAAATACCATTCGTCCTGTTTCTTTACTCGTAGGTTTTAGATACCTAGAAATAAAACCGGTAAGATTTGATTTGACATTGTTGAATGCTATTGACGGGGTACTCAATAATACTGCCAATTGTGCATTCATAGTTCTCTCATCGAAGTATTTCCAAATTACCGGCGATGTTCTATCCGAAAGATTTACTGCAAAGGCTGCTATTGCCATCCCGCCAATTATATCACTTATCCAATGGATTCCGAGGTAAATTATGGTGAATGCTGTTAATATCACATAGCTAAAAACAAGCCTTTGGTAGAGAATCCATCGATTATCCTCATCAAATCTTACCAAACACAACCACACTGCGAAAGGAATTCCGATGTGCAGGCTCGGCATCCCGTTAGTGAACGGATCTATTCTTCTAAACCAATCAGCAATTTCTGGAGTTAATTGATATGCAATAGTCTCCATTTCTGTAATGTGGTCCCCTGTGACCCTGACGTTGAAAAATAAGTAAAATGGTACTGCGCAAACATATACCCAGAAGATTGCTAAAGCGACTCTGTCAGCCATCCATCTATCATCAAAATATGCCATGTAAAATATCGACACATAACAAATGAACATGTATCCTGCTACGTAAAAATGGGTAAGTGAATGATTTAACCAATCAGCCATAAACGTCTGTTGAACCCAGAGAACCATATCTCCCTCAACAGCATAGATCCAAGGCGTCATATCCAGACCCGTTCTTGCCATCAGAATCCTGTCAATTTGGTCGAGGAAATCCTTAGCGTTGTAGACCATTATCAAGAGAAAGATATGCACCCAGTACCTTCGAATAAAATCCAAGAATGGAGGTAAAGAAACCTTTGACCATTTTGGCTTGAAAACCGGTAACAGAATAACACCAAGAGCGAGGGCTGAAATTAGCCATGTCAGGTAAATACCATCCATATTTTGTGCCCCCTTGGCTTTTCGCTTGGTTCATTACAAATGAAAGCGTCGCCAAAAATTATCAAAATGCTGGCAAAAACTCACCACGGTCCATGGACGTATGGTTTCCCATTGTCTGGGTCTTTTTTATTGGCAAGAGCCCAGATTCTTTCAAAACGATAGATTCCTGATGAACAACCTTGATCCTCCCATTCAAAGGAAAGAGCGTAATTTCCGACTGTCACAACTTTCGGCTTCTTATTTGCTAATTTTTCCACGGTTTCTCTCAAATCAATACTAGTTTGGTCTTCGTTTCTACTCGGTGCACACTTAGCACATGGGCAGGCATGTCTGAGGTCAACATATTCAACAGAAAGTTCATCTCCGCTTTCATAGGTGAGTAAGAGGTCAGATTTTCTTCTTTCTAGACGAGTAAGTTTAGGCATGACTTCGGCCATAATAGCACCTCAAATAATTTCCAAACTAGAAGACTCAGATGCACCAATCTGTTCTTGAATCGCAGCAACCACTTCGCTGAATGCCTTAGCAGAATGACCTTCTGGCTCACTGACAATTCTGTGGACTCCATCATCTCCACCCCTTACGAAGCCTGGATCAAAAGGCAATGCCCCCAAATATGGAACACTGAATTCTTCTGCTGTGTTCTTGCCTCCACCTTTCTTGAAAATGTCGACCACAACTGAAAAATTACCCTCGTCATCTGTTTGTGTTGAGATGCTTTTTCCACCAGGCCCTGCGATTTCAACAGTCGTGTTTGGCGCTGATTTACCAGTGATGGTATAGCCCGACATATTCTCGACAACTCCCAAAACAGGGACCTTCAAAGACTCTGCAAAGCCAATTGATTTCCTTGAATCCATTAAAGCAACATCTTGTGGGGTAGTTACGATAACCATTCCGTCTATATCAGGAAGAGATTGAGCAACGGTTAGTGGCTCATCTGATGTACCAGGTGGGAAATCGATTACCAGATAATCCAGATTACCCCATTCCACGTCTCCAATAAATTGCTGAATTGCGCCTAATTTAATCGGTCCTCTCCAAACCACCGGAGTATCATCATCGTCTAGCAAAAATGCCATCGAAATTACCTTGACTCCTAAGTGACCTTGAGCTGGGTGAATCCTACCGCCTTCAACATGCAGGCGTTTTCCATCGAGCCCCATCATTTTAGGAACGTTAGGACCAGTAATGTCGATATCAAGAATTCCAACCTTGTGTCCTTGTTGGGCAAGTGAAAGCGCAAGACCTGTTGAGACGGTGGACTTTCCTACACCGCCCTTGCCTGAGAGGACCATGACCTTGTGTTTGATTTTCTTTCCAATCTCTTGCATTGACATTTTTCGCTTCATTTGAGCATATGCTTGTTCCATTTGTTTTTGCTGCGCAGCAGATGGACCGTCGTCTTGGGGCTGCCCTTCATTGGGGTTGTGAACACTCACTGGTGAATCGCTCATGTATGCTCCAATGCGATGTGGTTCTTGAAATCACGCATGGCAATTTTGTAACAATTTCACCTGTTAGAGAAGAAAACTATTCCCTTTGAGGCAATATAGTGTGAGATTAAAACCAGCAATAACCAAGCAAATACCGTATTATTAATCTCCATTCCAGAATATGCTCTTGACAGACCTGTAGTCAATGGAATTGAGATAACATAACCAATTTTATTCGCAAATAACTTCTCCTCTGTTGATTTCAATCTTGATAGTAAAATTATGACTAAACCACAGAAAATTGTGTGAAATGTAATCCCTATGGCAATCAAAGAAAATAGCAAATCATAATTGTTTGCGGCAGCAAAAATATGTCCTACAAATAATGCAATATACACTGAAGCCGAGATGATTATTCCTCGAATCAGTTTAGCTTTATTTCTCTGCTCCACACTTTTTCCAAATTACTAAACGATTTGAATTATGTCTTATTTTTACACAAGATATAGAGAAAAGTTTAGAATTATCTTTTATCTCATTCTATCTATGCGAATCTTATTTGTTTGTGTAGGCAATTCATGCCGTTCTCAAATGGCTGAGGCAATTGCCAGGAACATGGGTCACGTGGCTTGTAGTGCGGGCACTCATCCCGCAGAGAAGGTATCTGAGAATGCCATAATTACTTTAGAAAATAGAGGAATTTCAAGCGAGGGATTGACTCCAAAAAGTGTGGATAATTTCTCTGCAGAAGACTTTGATTGGGTTATTTCAATGGGCTGTGGAGTAAGTTGTCCAATGATGGAAATTGATGAGGATTGGGGGCTTGAAGACCCTGTTGGGATGCCACTAGAGTTGTTCGAAAAAACTGCAGATGAAATTGAGCAAAGGCTCAAATTATTGCTCGAGGCTTGATTCAACTTTTTGAATACAATAAGGACAAGATACTGAGGGCACATAATCACTGGATTCCTGCTCATCAACATCCAATGGTTCTCTACAAGCAAAGCATAATGCATGGTCTGTTTCTTCTAAATTCGGAGATACTGCGACCCTCCGATCAAATACAAAACAGTCTCCATCCCAATAATCTCCACCAACTTGTTCGAAGTATCCTAAGATTCCGCCTTTGAGTGATTTTACATTCTTGAATCCTGCATTTTCCATAACCACGCCGGCTTTTTCACACCTAATTCCACCAGTGCAGAAAATAACCACTTCCTTTTCTTTGATTTCTTCAGGAAGTTTGTCGATAGCCTTGGGGAAGTCCCTGAACGTGCGGATTTTGGGATCGATAGCCCCTTCAAAGGTTCCAACCCTCATCTCGTAATCATTTCTTGTATCAAGAAATACTATCTCCTTACCCGAGTCTAATTTTTCTTTCAATTCGAGTGGAGTAATTTCTGGAGCTGCATATTTTTCAGGTTGAATATCCGGCATTCCAAGCGAGATTATCTCTTTTTTCAATCTCACGAGCATCCTTCTGAATGGCTGGCGATCTGAATAGCTAACCTTTAGTGGGATGTTGGTAAATCTTTCATCGGATTCAATGAAAGCGATGTATTCGTCTATGGATTCTTGAGTACCCGCGAGGAAGAAATTTATTCCTTCATGGCTCAATAGGATAGTACCTTTCAGCGATAGTTTTGCGCAAACATCTCTAAACGGTTGACGCAATTCATCCCTATCAAGCAGTTCTACAAATTTGTAGCCTGCAATATTGACAAATTGGTTTGTCATCATGTGGGCGAAAAATCATCAACATTTGTTATTTTCTAATCCACTGTGCAAAGTACTATCAAATCAGAACTTAGAGACAAAGTGGGATTTCTTTGAACTAAATTTCCTAAAATAAGAGAAAGAGTGCCAGCGTCCGGACAAGACAGGCTTTCGAATTAAATCAGATTCAATCGAGAAAAATGTCTGACTCCAGCACGCACCATCAACCATTAATCAATTCAGATTTGTTAATGGTGCGAGCGCCGGGACTCGAACCCGGGTTCAGGCGTTGGCAACGCCCGGTGATAACCACTACACTACGCTCGCAGTAGTTGCCCCATCAGCGGGGAGTATTTGACCGATTCGGATGAGCATTCTAATCTTGAGAATCGCTCAACTATGCACTATTAGGCTGAAGAATTACACACGCGTTTGCTTGAGATATTCAGCGATTTCTTTGGTTCTCTATGCTAGTTTGAAGTTCTTGTAATTCTTTTACCTGGTTGGTTTTTGCGATGTCATTTTCATCTTTCCTGCCACCAATTACCAAGAATACAGCACCAAGGATGAATAGAACCCCGATGCCTACATACATCAGAATGTTTGATTCTCCTTCTCCTCCAATGATTGTAGATGTGCCCTGTTCAAGTGAGACAGGATAAGATTCAGTGCTGCTTTGTTTTCCATAAGTATCGCTTGCCCTTACCTCTATCTCGTGAATTCCTAATGGAGTTCCGTCTCTAATTGAGATCTCAGCACTCCAAATATTGTCTCCAGCAATTCTGTCTCCTCCTTGACCGTCATTTCTCATTTGAATCCACTCGTCATTAACCGTAATTGGGCGATAAACTCCCAGTGAGATGATTACAGATGATACGCCATCAGGATCGGTTACATTCACTTCGATAACCTCTGTTTTAGGTGTATTTTGTTTGTCGAATTTATTGGTGATTAACCCATTGATTACTGGACCATCATTCATGATATTTATCGAAACATCATCAGAACTGAAAATCCAAGGCCCAACCAATGCTGAACTACTTGAGGCTCCTGATTCTAAGGTGTTTGAAGTAATTCTTCTTGCCCCTTCTGAATCCTCGAGAATGAAAGTTAGAGCCCTATCTCCAGGAGTCATAGCGTTTGGAACGATGAATGAACCACTCCATACTCCATCTTGTGTGAATTCGATAATGTCTCCACCGTATTGCCTCAAATCAAGTGCTACTCTGCTAACCTCGTGTTGATCCACCACTACTAAATCCAGCAGAATCAAGTCACCTCTACTGGCTTGATTTGGAACTATGTCCGTACTGACCAGTCGAGGTCCTGGATTACTGACCTCTATTGCAACATTTTCAGTGACTTCTTCATCGAATGCATCGATTATTGTAATGCTTGCACTCAAGGAGCCAAATAGGACTCCATCAACACGAATTGGATGAGAATATACTCCATCGGCAATTTGCTCATCGCCCTCTAAACCTCTGTCGTTTAAGATGACAATACCCATACCGAAACCACTTAGATCTGCCGTCACGGATTCCACATTCCAATCAGGGTCAACAACAGTTACTTCAAGCACACCTGTGTTTTCTCCCTCTCCACCAAGGTATCCACCTCTGACCTCAGCCGAAGCAAGGCTAGGAGCAGTATTTTCTTCGGCTGTTACAACGCTAGGAGAGACAACGTGTTCTAGCGTCTTAGTTTCGTTGAACCATACCCAATCATCAGAAACTTGTTCTTGGAAAGATCTTGATTCTGATGAAAATAAACCAGCTAGAGGTCCCTCCTGGATAATCGTGCCAGATACTGCACCTGCCATATTATTCATCAGCATCTCCCATTCTATGACTTGGAAATTATGTCCATCCTTTACCTCATTGGTAATATTACCAAACCTAATTGTGTCAAACTCTTGGTCTTCGGTTTTCAAATATACTTCGTCTCCACTCATCGCAGGTATTGGGGCTAAGCCAGATTCTCTTATCGAAACCCAAGACTGGAAGGTGTTTTCTGGTTCAGGTGCTGTTGCATTCCCTTGTATTGGAGACCTCTCTGGTCTTTCATCCCCACTGCTAGCGTCAGGACCTGTTTCTGACCAGATTATCCTAACGGTCCTATTTGTCCAATCAGAGTAAATTACGTCATAAGACCAAGATTCATTGTGGTAGGCTCCGGCTCCTGCTCCATCGAAGAAATTTCCACCATTTATTCCGGTGATGTTGAACCATTCTTCCTGATGAACGATGTTAACTGGGAACGTTACGCCTGTATAGTTAGCCTGAGTCGTGGTCTCTTCGATGTCTCTTACTACCCCAAATGTCCCTTGTACATCGCCAGATAAAGTTCCATCAACAAGGATGGAATCTCCGATATAAACGCCATCTTCAATCCACTGGACAAATGAGTAAACTGTGCCATTTACCATCATTGAAGCATTCTCTTCAGAATCTACAAAACCAAAGGTCCCAGAACCGTCTAATTTTTCGACATGGTCAATTCTAACACCGTTTTGCCAGATTGCTGTTTGGATAAACTCGCCTACTTCAAGATCAAGTCTTGTACCATCCTCGATGTAGACAAAGTCAACTGCTCCTTCTAATTGTTGATGATCATAAACACGGGTGCCGTTGTAATCGTGTGTTTCTATGTAGATAGTTGATATCTCTCCATCTACGATTGTAGTGGATTCGTTAGTTGATTCATCGATGTATATTTCCCCATTTGCTTCAAGAATTGTTTTCTCATCTACTACTCCATCGATCATGGTTCTGTTGTACCATGCTTGAGAGACATTACCGTCAAGGTCAAAATTTGTACCATCAATAGTTGAGTTGATATCAACAACTCCGAATCCCTTTGCCTCGATTATTTGTGATGTAACGACACCATACTCAGATGTTTGATTATTCCAAATTCTGTCAAATACCAAGTTCAGATTCATATCCTGACCAGAAGAATTCCCCATTGTAGTGAGTATACCATCTCCAAGTTCCCAGGATTCCAAGTTTGAACCAATACGCTGCTGCCAACCATTTCCTGCAAATTGAAGATCAAAGGCAGGCAATGAAGAATTAACATCCTGATATTGTTCAAGCGACCAGCTATTTGTTGTAGTTACCTCGTGGTCATCGATTGCCTGTCCCCAAGTACCAACTTTGATAACTCGCTCAAAGAGTAAATTACTGGTAAGAGGTACTTGATCAACACTCGACACGGTAACTGAAATTTCGTACTCATCTCCCCAGGTAAGTGATTCATTGACCTCTAGCGTGTAAGTACTAGGGTTGAGCGATGTTTGTGAAACCACGATTTCTGAAACACTCTGTGTTCCGCTTCTATCAAGAGTAACTATGGTTGAAAAATCATATTCTCTATCATCTGCGAATTGCAAAACATAGTTATTTTCAATTTCTGAAGACCACCATCCATAATCCCAATCAACTAAAATTTCGAGAGTTACACCATCTTGGGTCTCTGCGTGAACTGCCACTGGCAGGATTAGCAGAGCAACAAGCATACAAGCGATGTGACCTCTGTTTGTCATGTGTCTCCCTTAACTGGCTACTCTTCAAAGGTTTGGGGTTTTTGAGTTAAGATTCTAAGAGATAGGAGAAGAAGATAGGGGCCACTATTGTAGCATCTGATTCAATCATAAATCTTGGAGTATTAACATCTAATTTCCCCCAAGATATTTTTTCTTGAGGTGGCGCTCCTGAATATCCTCCATAGGAAGTTGTTGAATCGCTGATTTGAGCAAACCACTTCCATAAAGGCACTGAATCCTGTAAATCCTGATTCAACATCGGCACAACACAAATCGGGAAATCCCCTGCGATGCCTCCCCCTATTTGGAAGAAACCAAGGTCAACATCATTCTCTTTGTACAGATTGCTTAGATGAATCATATATTCTGTTCCACTTTTGATTATGTTAGGATTAGACACATTACCGTTTATGCAATGAGCTGCGAATATATTACCACTGGTGGAATCTTCCCAACCGGGCACAAAAATAGGTAGTGATTTTTCTGCGGCTGCAACTACCCAAGAGTCCTCGATTCTTCCCTCACACAGATCATTAAAACCGTCAGATTTGACAAGTTTGTAAATTACTTCGTGTGGAAATAATCTATCCTTATTCGAGTCCATATCCTCCCATATTTTTGTCAGTCTAGATTCTAATTTTCTTATCGCTTCTTCTTCTGGTATACAGGTGTCAGTAACTCTATTCAAGCCTTTTTCAGCGAGTTCAGAATCATACCCTGGACTCAATTCTCTCCAGTTAGAAATCGAGTGGTATGAATCCTTTGCAACTAATTTGAAAATATCCTCCTCTAGGTTAGCACCAGTTGTAGAAATAGCCCAGATGTATCCACTTCTTATCAGAGGAGACAACGTCATTCCTATTTCGGCGGTACTCATTGCCCCTGCGATAGTAACAAGCAATTTACCTCCTGACTGAAGAAATTCTAAGCCAGACTGGCAACAGCGCTTGAGTTCACCTGCGTTGAAATGGTGGAAGTTGGAATCAACGAATTCTCGCATTTTCATAACATCACCTAGTCGTGTAAAAATCTCTCAACAGTTTTTTCCTGAGTTGTTCTCAAAGATGGAATCTTCTCTTGTAATATATCTGTGAACTCCTTTACTATTGATTCTGTATCTGCTGAACCACAAGTGAAGCAATCAATTGCTAACCATCCTAATTCTGAATAGCAATGGGCAGAAAAATGTGACTCGTCCAATACAACCACTGCCGCAAATCCAAGCGGTGAGTTGGAACCATCGAATTGAGTAACATGTGAGTGAACTTCTTTGGCTGTGGAGTTTGCAATGACATCCCTCATAATTTCAAGTATCCACTGACCATCATCCTTTTCCGGCGCGATATACCCAACATAGTCCAAGATGATGTGTCTGCCGTGAGACCCTAGGTTCTCAGGTTGCTTCATGATAGCCAACGCCAGCAGGTTATACATTAGAAATTATCTTAGTGCAAACTCCTAGAATTTTTCAAAGACATCGACTTCTATATCTCCATCATTGCTCTGCTTTACTGCTTCCCATTTGCCTATTGTGCGTGCAATTATGTGTTCGGATACTATCCTCTTTCCGATAAGAGCCGCACTAAATTGGGTGAGCGGAGTATCTTTTTGTTCCACAATTTCGTTGATATCAGCAGAAATCACGGTGCAATCTCCCTCGAATAACGCTATCAAAATTTCATCTAGTTGCCAATAGTTCAATCCGCCGGGCACTGGTGTTCCAGTTGCTGGAACTAGAGTTCCATCCAAACCATCGATATCTACAGTAAGATGGACAGGTCCGTTAATGGATTTAATTTGTGATAATAATTTACTCCAGTTTTCCTGTCCGGTGCTGGAATTGAATAGGTCTCTAGCAAAGTGAGTTGATATCCTATCATCGGATTTGATTAACTCATATTCCTGATGGGAAAATGCTCGGATTCCGATTTGAATGAGGGATGCAACTCCAAGATCAAGAGAGCGAGATGCGGCACAAGCATGCGAGAGAGGCTCGTCATCCAAACTTTCTCGAAGGTCAGCATGAGCATCGATTTGGACTATCGTCAAGTTGGATAGATCAGGTGATACCAGCGGATGATTTCTTGATGCAGAAACTATAGGTGGAAGAATTCCATGTTCCCCTCCAATGAATAGCGGGAAACTTTTGCCCGTGAAAAATTGGCTAGCAAAAACTGCCATCGAATCAAGTTGTTTGCGAAGTGTTGGTGCATCACTCTCCCATGGTTTCACTGTTGAGAATTTGAGCCCTGCTGGAAGATCTTTACCTAACCTAACATCGAATAGCTCCACCTGTGCGCTGGCTTCTATGAACGCTTTAGGTCCTTCACCTGTGCCCTGTCCATATGATGTTGTCATCTCATAGGGCAATTGCACGATGTGAATATCGGGATTTTGATCAGATTCTATCAAACCTAGAAAATTCTCCGGGTTGAAGTTATCCATTAAAGCACCTTGACATACCGAAAGAGTATTGCATCATTACTTTTGTGAATAAATAGCATATTTTGACCATATCATTGAATTTTCATGTGGTTACGGCGATGAGTTCATATAGTTCGGGCGACAATAATAAAGAGCGTTGAGGGGAAAATATCCCGCCGACGTCAGTGAGGGGTGAGAAAATGGGAATGACATTAGCCGAACTAACACAAGCAATCCAGCAACACATCGATCTTGAGATGGATGAGGAGGTAGCAAGGGGGATGGCCGAGCACGCTCTGGGATTTTTTGGATTCTACAACAGAATTATCGACAATGCTCTTGAACCCACAGACAGGAACCTATTTTACATGTTCCAAGATTATGATCTACTTACTACCGAATCCGAAGAAACCACTCTATGGGATGGACGAGAATGGAGAATACACTATTGGAAATTCAAACCAGACCTAAGAGAGAGAGTAGAAGCTTACATGCAAAGGGCACTGCAAACAGAAGACATTGACCCTTACAGTGACATCTATGCAATCGATGCCTCAACAATTTGGACAAGGGAAAGTGAAAAGGTCAAGAATCCAAATGCTTTCACCTCTGATTGGTGATTTAGTGCATCAAAATAGTGATGAATAACCGCTCCTTGGGTGATACCATGCAGCGCATCAAAGCAATTCTTTTGGTGCTAATCTTCAGTATTTCCACTCTAACTGGATTTGTAAGCGCTCAGGAAGCCGAAACTGAAGAAAACTGGCCAGGCGAGCCTTTCGATAACCACATTCACTTAACTTGGGCAACATTGACCCTCGACGTGAATGATTGGGCTGACGAATATCCAGAGATTGTTGATTTAACCAGCGCTGGAGTATCAGAGTTAGGAAAAACCCTGTGGGTTGTAAGACTTTCAGATTGGTCTAATGACACAAAACCAGATGGTAGCCCAAAGGAAATGATCTACATAGATGGTGGACACCACGGGAATGAATATCTCGGTACTGCACTTGCATACTTATCTGCAAAATGGTACATCACAGAATGGGCAGCAGGTAATCAGGAAGCAATAGACGTTTTACAAAATACGGAAATTCACATCTTGATTATGCTTAATCCAGATGGCAATGACATTGATACACGCTGGAATATCAACCAAGTAGATCTAAACCGTAACTACGATCATTACTGGAACACCTGTGACTCCACACAGCCAGGCAGCAGTGCATTTAGCGAATCTGAGACTAAAGCGAATTCTGATTACATGAACGAATACATGGTCGATGCTGACCTTTACGTAACAATGCATACAGGAGTCTGGATAATGCTGTATCCTTGGGGTAAGTGGCCTGAACAACCTGCTGATTGGGAATTATTCCACCAAATTAGAGAAGATGTACAAGCAAATGTCTCTGAAATTCCCATTCAAAATGCAAATCAGGGACTATATCCTAACTGTGGAACAAGTAGAGATTATGGTTACGGAGTCATGGGATTCCCAACATTTACATTCGAAACAGATGATGAACAATTTGTACCCGGATCTTTTGAGAGCCTAAAAGAAAGGCTTGGAGAAGAGATGGATGTTATGAGGTTCTTGATCAACAATGTGTGGTATTGGAGGGCAAGATTAGACGTTCAATCATTGGAAATTTCAGAAGATA
>Ga0213858_10001113_pt1 | contig 12768 bp, 15 predicted proteins | sample PICome_FD_160122 | JGI IMG/M metagenome (GOLD analysis project Ga0213858, IMG submission 160122) | Coastal seawater microbial communities near Pivers Island, North Carolina, United States - PICO245 | ecosystem: Environmental > Aquatic > Marine > Coastal | place: USA: North Carolina | collected... | reverse complement strand
TTTCAATTCCACGGCTACTAGGAGTTGAAGGCAGAATAGAAGCAAATGAGGAAAAGATGATGATTCCTTTAGAAATTGAGAATTTAAAAATTATTTCCACAGGGCTAATAACTGAAAATGAAGATACTGCCCTTATGTGGAGAGGGTTGATGTTAAGCAAAGCTTTAGAGCAGTTTTTGACTGGAGTTGAATGGGGAGATTTAGATTACCTAATTATAGATTTACCACCTGGAACTGGAGATATTCAAATGGCACTTAGTAGGTTATTGCCTCAAGCTGAATTAATTGTTGTAACAACTCCACAGCTTATGGCTCAAAAAGTAGCTACTAGAGTCGCGGATATGGCAAAAAGAAGTTTTATTCCACTGTTAGGAGTAATTGAAAATATGTCATATTTTGAAAACAATGAAGGTAAAAAATACAATATCTTTGGAGATGGTGGCGGTGATAATTTAGCAAAACAATTTGGACTTGATGTTCTTGCAAAGATTCCTATCAGTGAAGATACTAATAGTGATGCCGACAGTGGTGCACCTCTGTTGTTACAACAAAAAGATAGCCCAACGAAGTTAGCTCTTCAAAAACTGGTTGAAACAATTTCTGAAAAACTACCTCCTATAGAAGATGAATCATGTACTGGTAGGCTAGCTAAAGTTTTTGAGGAATTATCAAATTCATGAATATCTCTGTAAATGAGTTAGCAAATACTTCAACAGCAAATTTGCCAAGAGAGATAGAAATATTTTTAGCTAAAAGAGTTTTACAAGAAGAAGACAATAAAGATTCAGCTGTACAATCATTTCAGGATAAAATAGGAAAACTTGGTGTAAACACACATAAAAATGTTATTAATGCGTCAGGCACTATTCTTCACACAAATTTAGGTAGAGCACCATTAAACAACCATGCTTTTACTAGGTATTCAAATGTTGAATTTGATCTAAATACAGGTGCACGAGGTGAAAGAAATACTTACTTATCAACCTTGATGCAACAATTGCTTGAAGTTGAAGATGTTGCATTTGTAAATAATAATGCTTCTTCTTTGTTTGTTACATTAGCCAATTTATCTAAAAAATTTAGCCACGTAGTCGTTTCTCGAGGTGAAATTATAGAAATTGGTGGATCATATAGGTTGCCGGAAATAATTAACGAAACAGGATTAAAGTTGATAGAAGTTGGTACAACAAACAAAACCAGACTAAAAGATTACAAAAAGGCATTAGAAGAATACTCTGATAGCGTAGTTCTAAAGGTGCATAGGTCTAATTTCTCAATAAATGGATTTACTGAAGAAGCAAGTATTGAAGAGCTTTCAACACTTAAAAATTTGTTCAATACAGTTTTGATTCATGACTTAGGAAGCGGCTTGGTCGTAAGTGACCAATTTCTTGATAAATTTAACTTAGATATTTTTAAATCTGAAATGACAGTTCAAAGTTCAATTAAAAAAGGATCTGATTTGGTTATGTTTTCTGGTGATAAATTATTCGGATCTATTCAATCGGGAGTAATCGCTGGTAGAAAGGATCTAATTAAAGATATTAAGTCATATAGTTTGTTTAGAACATTTAGATGTTCACCAACAGTTCTATATTCTTTGCAAGAAACCACTGAAAAATATGTTAGAAAAAGTGAACTAGATATACCATTTTGGCAACTCGTCACAGAGCCTTATGACAATTTACTAAATAGGTGCAACAATATTATCCGAAATATCAGCTATAAAGCAGAAGTAGTAGAAGGTGAAAGTGTTATTGGTGGAGGAACTATGCCAGATTCAATAATCAAATCCCCTGTTATTCAAATTAGTGAAGCTAAATCAACTCAATTATTAGAGTTATTTCTGCAAAACGTTACACCAATTATTCCTAGAATTGTAGACAATGTGATATGTCTTGATCTCAGGAGTGTATTTGAGGATCAAGATAAAGTTATTATTGACCTTCTTTCAAAAAAATGACCGTTCTTGCAACAGCAGGCCATGTTGATCATGGAAAATCTACTCTTGTTAACTTTTTAACAGGACAAGAAACAGACCGACTCAAAGAAGAAAAACAAAGAGGTTTAACTATTAACTTAGGTTATACCTTTTTTGAATACAACAATACAACATATTCAATCGTTGATGTTCCAGGCCATCAGGATTTTTTTAAGAATACCATCTCAGGATTTGCGAATATAGATGGGGTACTATTTTGCGTTGATTCTCATCAAGGATGGTCTGTTCAATCAGAGGAACACTTTCAAGCATTGATTAATTTAAATATTAAAAACATATTGTTTATTCTTACAAAGTCTGACCTCAATGAACATACAGTAGATTATGAGTTTATTGAAAATAAATGTACTGAGTTTGATGGATTAAACTTTGAAGTAATTTCTTTTAGCAATCTAACAAGTGATGTAAATAAAATTAAAAAAAATGTTGGAGATTTTTTTTCAAAACATAAATCAAAAAGTTCTACTTCGTCGATGTGGGTTGATAGATCTTTTACCATTGATGGGATTGGAAAGGTTATCACCGGTACAGCTACTAAAAACCTTGGTATTAACGATCTCTATTTAAATCACCATAAAGAAGCTCTTGAAATAAAAAATATTGAAAGCAAAAACAAAAATATTGACAATATCAACACATCAACAAGACTTGCTATTTCATTAAAAAAAAGTAGTGAAGTAATTTCAAAAGGTGATTTGGTTTCTAATAATCAAATTAACAAATCTGAATTTATCATTTTAAATCCTTATATAAATTCAAATAAATTCTCAAGTAGTGAAACCATTAGAGTGTATATTGGTACATCTCATCAAATTGCAAAGAAGATCAAATTTATAAATTTAGATGGAAATGACTATCTAGTTGTCCAGCTACTGAAACCAAAAAGCATACCTGAAAAGCAAAATATCTTACTTCACAACTTAACCACTAATGAGTTTGCCGGTGGAGAAGTTATATTTAAAAGTAGCAACAACTATTTATTGAAAAATTTACTTAAGGGCAGTATTCGAAATAGTCATGAATTAGTCTTAATTCCAGAACAACTGAAATCTGAATCAAAAGAGTACTTTGAAATTAATAAGACTTTTATAGAGTCTTCTAAATTCCAAAACTTAATCAGTTCATTAATTGAAAACATTGAAAAAATAAATAAATTTGGAGTTGATGAATATCTTTATAAAAAGTTCTATATTGAAGAAAATGATATTCAAGACTTTTTATCTCTTACTGAAAATTTAGAACTACTAGATAACAAACTAAGAGTACCTAGTGATGAAAGTGTTAATTTAGAAATCTATAAATTAATTTGCGAAGATTTAACAGAAGAATTATCAGTTCAGAATTCTAATGTCGAACAATACGATAAAGAAGCTGTGAAAAATCTCTTTATGAAGGGGTATTTAGTAAGAGTAAGTAAGAGTATTTTTATTAGCAAAGATCATATAGATTTACTGAAAAATAACCTTTCACAGTTGCCAAAAATATTTACTGTTTCAGAGTTCAAAGATATTAATAAAATTTCCAGAAAGTATGCAATTCCCTACTTAGAATATTTAGATCAAAATAAACTTACAAAAAAAATTGATAATGATGGAAAGAGAGAAAACCTAATTAGTTAGGTAAAGACCTTCACGTTTTCTTTCGACTTCGTTCAAGCCACCCCAAACGCCAAATGGTTCTGCAATTTCATTTGCTTCTTCTAAACATTCTATTTTTACAGGACATCCGCTACATACCGCCTTAGCTTTAGCCTCTCTTTTTTCTCTATCTTCTTTTTTTTCAAAAGTAGCGGGCGGGAAGAAAAGGTTGCTACTATGTTGTCGGCAAAGAGCATCGTACTGCCAAGTTGAAACTTTTATTTGAAGCATGTACATACCTTAAAACGCAGTATTTATTCTGTAAAAAGATTTTTTTCGCGAAGTAAATGCTAGATTTTAAGCTTTCCATCCACTTCAGACAATTCATACTCTGAATTATTTTGATAATTTCCTGAATCATCAATCTCAACAACAAAATCTATTTCATTAAAAGATACCAATGCTTGACTGTTTCTAATAATTTCTTTTAGGACAACTTTGTTTCCTACAAAAGATGTCATAGCACTTGTATCTGTAGTCAACCTTGATCGTATAACTGTGGGTATTGCTACAAAGTAGAAGAACGCGATAATTAATGAACTTAAAAGCAAAAGCCATTGATTTACTTTAAGTTCATAATTTAAAAACAATAGAATTCCAGATGCATGTAAAAGAAGAAAAGCCATTATTCCTAAAAGCCCAAAGTAACCTCGTGACAATACCTTAATAAATATAAGAAAAGATATAAAAAATACTGGTAAGCCAAAGTAATTTATTTCAAATTCGTAAAACACCATTGAAGAAAAACCTACTAATAAAGTTCCGATTGCAGCCATAAGCCCTGGTCCAATAGCAAAAAGTTCTAACCCTATAAGTGCAAACCCTAAAGCAAAAAATAAGTATGTAAATATAGGATTAGAAATAGCGATATAAAATCTCTCAGCTAAAGATGGTTTTACAAACACTACTTCTGACACATCGTCAGAATTGATATCGAAATTAATTACATCGAAATTAAAACTATTAGGAATAGATGGAATTTGACGATTTAAATTTGAAGAGATGTCATTTGACCCTAAGTTATCAACAAATGCTCCAAGTGATCCAACTACCATATAGTTTTCATACACTCCCTCTTCCTGAGAAATAATTACATTCTCATCTTCACACAAGTTTGACTCACAAATGACATCTGAAAAACTTAATTGATTTAAATTTACAACCTTCGTTCCAGGAGCTAATCCAACATAATCAAAATAACCTAATATTCTTGAATCTACTTCAGTCTCATTAGGTCCTATCCAAACAGCTTTGCTTAAATAGTTCTTTTCTAAAATTTTACCCAATTCTTCAATTGCTTTGTTTGTATAATCTGCTGCATTATATTGAACAACAAAAAGATCGCTTGATGTGTATGTTGTCTCTTCAAAAAAACGATTGATACCATTATTATGACCACTTGAAAAAACGCCTTCAATTTCAAATACATTAATATTAGAAATGTTGACAACTGTAAAAAACAATAACGAAAATAGTTTTAACATATATAAACTTAAGGATAGTAGTCTTTTAAAACTGTGAAAATTTGCTTGATATCAGATAATGAATGGGTCAAAGATTCCATTGTCAAATACCTCGATTTTGAGTGTTCATTTGAACATTTTGTAAATGAAGAAGAGTTAAATGAAAGTTATGATTACATATTTGTTGATATGCAAGTAAATAATAATGGTGGACCATCAATTATTAGAGAATTAAAGCAGGAAAAAACTCAGGAAAATGCAACTATTACCTTATTAATAGATAGAGAAGACGATAAGTTTCAAGCAACGAGAGTTGGTGCTGACTCTTATCTATTAAAACCAATTGAGAAAACAAATTTAAAAAATCTTTTTACTTGAAAGCAAAACAATCTAAAATCATATATATAAATTGAGTATTAATTTTGACATCGCACTTTACGTAGTATTTTTCTTATGTTTGATATTATCAGGAATGCTTTCCGGCTCTGAAACTGCAATAACTTCTATACCTATTCAGAAAATTCATCAATTAGAAGACAATAAAAGAAATAATAGGATTAAACATGCTAAAGATAACATTGAAAAAACAATTGGTGGAATACTTGTAGGTAACAACTTTGTAAATATTCTTATGGCTTCCGTAGCAACATTAATATTTGTAAGACAATACGGAGAAAGTTTAGGTAGTGCAGTGGCTACTGTATTTACTACTGTGATTGTTCTTATTTTCGGTGATATAACTCCAAAAACACTAGCAACTAAAATGCCCATAGCATTTTTATCCAGAACTACTTTCTTAGTTGAATTGTTAGCTAAAATCTTTGCTCCATTTACTGATGGAATTACAAATTTAATCATGAAATTTGTTAGAACATCACAAGATGAAGATGCAGAAGTAACAGAAGCTGACATACAAGCCCTAACAGCACTTGGTGAAATAGAGGGTCAAATTCTTCCAGCAGAAAGAGAAATTATTGACTCTCTACTAGATTTTTCTGACCGACCTATCAAAGAAATTATGACACCACGTGTGGATGTTTTATTTTTATCTCTTCCTGTTGAAATAAGTGGAGTAAGACAAATTGTAGAAGAAAAAAGAATTTCTAGAATGCCAGTTTCTAAATCAGAATCATTAGATGACACTTTTGGCATAGTTTATGTAAAAGATTTATTTAATTTAAAACCAGATGCAAACACATTAGAAATTGAAAATTTAGTCAAAGATGTTATTTATCTTCCTGAGTACACAACCGTATTATCGGCTTTAAATATATTGCGTGAAAACAAAGCAAGTTTCGCATGTGTTATTGATGAAAATGGTGGTATTGAAGGAGTTATTACCATTAAAGATGTGTTGTCAGAATTCGTTGGTGACTTGCCTGATGAGCATGATCAAAGATTCATGGGCATAAAAAGACTTGGTCCAGGACAGTGGAGAGTTGAGGGTAAAACGGATATCGATGACTTTGAAGAGTTCTTTGGTCTTGAACCTACAGATAAAGATATTGCCACAGTTGGTGGTTTGTTTTTAAGTCACTCTGAACAATTACCCAACGAAGGTGAGAAAATTATAATTGAAGGCTTAGAAGCAACAGTTTCTGAGTTAGATAACAGAAGAATAGAATCTATAATTGTTAAAAAAATTGCTAAAAAATAAAGAACTAATCTTCTCTATTTATTAGTTCTTCAAATTTGGAAAAATATTCTTCTTCTGATGTACCATCTAAAGTCAACTCGAACTCTTCTCCCTGTTTGATTGCTAATTTAAGTATTCCTATCATACTTTTTCCATCAACACTTGAATCATTTTTTTGGATCTTTACATCGCCTTCAAATCCCTGTGCAAGTTTTACAAACTCAGCTGCAGGTCTAGCATGCAACCCCACTGATGCTTTAACAATGAGTTTTTTTGAAATCGCCAATTAAGTCCTCCTGAATATTGAATTATCATAACAGAATTTTATTCAAAATGTATATAGCTAAAATGAACATTATGAAAAATATTTTATACATATTTCTTGGTGTAGCGTTTTTGGGGTTAATTTCAGGAGGAGCATCAAGTTTTTTAACAACCGAAACTAGCTCAACTTTAGACAATCTTTACACAGAAACTTTTTATATTGATCCTGAAACAATTGAGGAGTCAGAAAATATTTTATCAATTATTTTATTACAAAATAATTCTAAAAATGCTTACAAAAAGGTTTCTGATTGTATTGATTTTTACAAGCAGGAATTTAATCAAAGAGAAATTAACTGTACTTTAGTTGTAAAGAAAAACGTAGCTCTTAGTGAAACTTGTGACTCTATGGTAGGTAAATTTGTTCGTGAAGAAGACATAGAAATATTAAATTTTACAAATAATACTAAGTGTTAATCAAAAATTGACCCTAGTAGGCTGTCTTCTTCAGTATCAATTTCAGCTATTGGTTCTCCAACATTTACTACATCCCCTTCAGAAGCAACAAGGTTAACAATTTCACCTGCATATGGAGAATCTAGATCCATATCAACTTTGTCCGTCGAAATTTCACAGAGAACGTCGCCTTTATTAACTTTATCTCCAACACTAACTTTCCAACTGAGTAACTCTGCATCAGTCATTTGATCTGACATTGCAGGGAGTAAAATATTTTCTTTTGCCATAGTTTAAACCATACCTTTCACTTTTTTAATAATATCATCAACTTGGGGAATAACTGTAGACTCTAAATGCTTGGCTGATGGCATTGGGCTGTGTAAGCCAGAAATAAGTTGTGGTGAAACTATAAGTTCAGAAAATACTTCAGATTCTACAACTTTTGTAATAACAGTAGTTCCAACTGAACTATTAGCTGGTGCCTCCTGAGCCATAAGTAGTTTTTTAGTTTTTCTTACAGAATTGAGAATAGTTTCTATATCTAATGGAGAAATAGTCTGAAGATCGATTAACTCAACAGAGAGGCTACTTAACTCATCTGAACTTAATGCCTCCTTCACTACATTTACCATGTTTGAATAAGAAACTATTGTTATATCGGATCCTTCACAAACTATATTTGCTTTGCCAAGTAAATCTGAATTAGAAGGAAGGGGGTTCAAACTTACTTCAGACTTTTGTTTATAAATTAATTTATGCTCCATTAAAATTACAGGATTTTGATCTATAAATGAATGTAATAAAAGATCATAAGCATTCTGAGGATTTGAAGGTGTTACAACTTTCAAACCAGGAACATGACAAAACCAAGATTCAAGTGATTGACTGTGTTGTGCAGCAGCGCCAGTTCCTCCACCGCTAGCTCCTCTAATCACAATCGGTACATTTACTGCACCCCCGTACATAAAATGTAACTTTGCAGCTTGATTAACAATTGGATCCATAGCGTTAACGATAAAATCACTGAACTGCATTTCTACTATTGGCAAAGAGTTTGTCATTGAAGCACCAACAGCAAGTCCAGCAATAACATCTTCTGCAATTGGTGTGTCTTTAATTCTTTCTTCACCAAATTTTGCAAGCAAACCATCTGTTACTCCAAATGCTCCACCATAAATACCAATATCTTCTCCTGCGATAAATGCATTATCATATTGATCTAAAATCAACTCCAAAGCTTTGTTTATTGACTGTCCAGATGTTAATTCAGGCATAAGAGTCCTCTTCTAAATTAGTCTCTGGACTTAGTGGTGAATCAAGTGCTTTTTTAACAGAAGTTCTAATTAAATTTACAACTTCACCATCTAGCTCTTTTAACTGTTCTTCTGAGACACCCTCTTCTTGAAGTTTTCCAATGAATCTTTTAATAGGATCTTTTTCTTCTTTCCAATAGTTTATTTCATCACTAGTTCTGTAGAGATTTCTATCTGATTTTGAATGTCCTCGATATCGATATGTAACAGCCTCAATAAATCTTGGTGACTTTGTTTCAAGAATTTCATTTTTGAAATTCTTTACTGTTTTAAAAACTTTTTCAACGTCATTACCATCAATTTGAACACTTTTAATTCCATATGATTCACCACGGGATGCAATTGATTCACCAGCAACTGCTTTAGAACTTGCCATAGACATGCCGTATTGATTATTTTCACATAAAAACAATACGGGGAGGTTCCATAAGGATGCTAAATTTAATGCTTCGTGAAAAGATCCTTCATTTACAGCACCCTCTCCACAAAAACATAACACTATATTTTCTTTTTTTTGTAGTTGAAAAGATAGCGCTGCACCAACAGAAATTGTTAAACTCCCACCAACTATTCCGTTTGCACCTAAATTACCATTAGATAAATCAGCAATGTGCATAGAACCACCTCTGCCTCTACAATATCCATCTTCTCTACCTAGTAATTCAGCGAACATCTTGTAAGGATCCGCTCCTTTAGCCAAGCAGTGTCCATGACCTCTATGGGTAGATGTTATTAAGTCTTCTTTTTCAAGAGCAAGACATGCGCCAGCTGCAGTTGCCTCTTGTCCAATAGACAAATGCATAGTGCCGTGCAATAATCCTCTTGAAAACATCTCTTCTAAGGCTTCCTCAAAAAGCCTTATGAGCATCATCATCTTGTGTAGATTAAATTTTTGTTTAATATCTAATGACAATTTAGTTTCCTTGTAATGTCCTAAGGTTGTTGATTAAATTATCTGGCAACTGAACAGCTGACTTAGAAATTGGATCACCAGCTTTAATGTCCTCCAAAACCTCAGCACCTTCTAGCAATCCTAAAGGAACAAATTCTTTAGACTGCTCAACTGGATATGTAACACCATATGATGCATAGCCACCAATGCCATCAATTTTATCTCCTTTAACTAAATCTTTTTTGGCATGTCCAATTACTTCGGCAATCCAAGTTGTAGGTTGTAAGCCAGGTTCTTTATTGATTATTGCCATTCCTACACTTCTGGGTGCCTCAATTGAAGCAAGATGATACGGACGGTAAAAAGTGTAGTAAGGTCCAGCTCCCATAGAAAGGTATTCCATTTCATCAATTACTGTTTGATTGTCTGATTTTACAACAGAGAAGACACCGGGCGCTGGTCCAAAAGCATAATCTACTCTTCCTACACCACTTAAAACACCTCCATCTTCAGAAGGGATTAAAGTTTTGTTTAAGTCTTTAACTTCACTCACTGGTCCATTCATACCAACTCTATCTGGAGGCAAGCCAATTGCATTAGCCAATGCTGCCATTTCAATCATAGTTTTTGACCCATCCTCAAAACTTGCTAACATCTTTGGATTCATTTTCTTCTTTGTTGCTTTTTCTAAACAAGTATCCGGGTTTGCTGTTTGATCAAGAGGATTGTTTTTACCTTTTCCTACACATACGATTTCAAAACCAAGGTCAACAGAAAAATCATACAGCTCTTTACAGGCAACGGGCTCATCCCCATTTGCAACACTATAAATAACACCATTCTGATTTGCTTTGTTTGCTAAATATTTTCCTATAGTTACATCAGTCTCTACATTTAACATCAAAATATGCTTGTTTGCATCGATGCAAGCATCTGCTACTTCAGCACCAACCCATGGAACTCCTGTAGCTTCATAAACTATATCTATAGGTAACTCTGCTAAAGCTTTAGCATTATCAACAACCCCACCTTGGCCATTTTCTATTGAAGCAGAGGCATCAGAGTTATGTCCAATTTTATCTATACCAGCAAGCTTTAGCGCATTTTCTGCTCTGGCTAAGTCAATATCTGCGCAAGCAACTAATTCCATCCCAGGAATTTTTCCGATTTGGGCAGCCAAACCTGAACCCATTTGACCAGCACCAGCCAGACCTACTCTTACTGGTCTTCCTAATTCTTTTTCTCTTTTGATTAATTCTTCTGTGTAATTCATGATGTTATTTTTAAACTATCTCCTACTTTTACTTCTGGTTTTTTTTCAAAACTACAACTTACGTCACCTGGTAAAGCGGCTTCTGATGCTGAATCTAATTTAAGAACTAGATGGCCGAGGTTCTTAAAGTTTTCATTAGCAACAGGTCCTACAGCTGTAACTTTTAGTTGAATACCCGATAATTCAATAATCGAACCAACTGTTATCTCACCATTAATTTCATTTAATTTATGCAGAACAGCAAATTCTTGTAATTCCTCAGGAGCATTGTCTCCAAAAAAAACAACAATTCCTTCATTTAGAAAGAGATCTGCTTGATCGCCTATTTGTACGATCTCAGACTCATATATAGTCATTAGGCTTCGTTTACTTGATCCTCTGAAACTCCGGATACAAAATTCTCTTCTTTGATAAATTGTGCAAGTGGACCTGCAGGTGTTGTATCGTGAATGTCTATTGTAGGTACGCCTTTCATTGGATATACACCAATTCTTGCGGTACCACCACAATCAATAACTGCACAAGCCATTGCCCCGAAACTTCCTTCTGGGGATGATTTAAAACCATCAAAAGCTTCTGCACCAGTTAAATCTGCAATTTTTTGTGCTACAGGATGAATTCCACCGCCTGTAATGCAAACAATATATTTTCTTTCATCTGTTGGTTGAATTTCTAAAGGGCCACCCCATCCACTTGGGCCAGCTTCAACCTTTACCTTTTTGTAATCTGCCATCTTTATTTCTCCAAACTCTTCATATAAATGTAACGCTCTGTAATACAACAGAGCGTTACAAAATTATAAATTATCAGATATCTTTTTACAAACCTAGTGCAAATAGATAACCGACGACAACTGAGATTGGACCAGTGATCATTCTACTTGTGAGAACGGCTGGTACACCAACTTCAACTGTTGCTGGCTCAGCTTCACCAAGAGCCAAACCAACTGGTACGAAGTCACAACCAACTTGTGGGTTGATTGCAAATAAAGCAGGAAGTGCCATTGAAACATCAATGTTACCTCTACCAATTTCAGTACCAATTAATACACCTACGATCTGGGCGATAACCGCACCAGGTCCTAAGAGTGGTGATAATAAAGGAATTGCACAGATTATACAAACAATCATTAAGCCGCCTAAGCTGCTTGAGAATCCCTTAATACCATTTGCAATAGCATCACCAACACCTGTTTCAAGGATTAAACCAATAACAAATGTAACGAATGCCATAAATGGAATAATTGTTTTTAAACAAAGGTCAACTGCGTCACGACCTGCTTGGAACAAAGTTCCAACCACGCCACCAACGGAACGACCAATTTTTTCAATTAAGGCTTGCATTATGCTGCACTCTCCTTTCTTGAAACCATTATTGAATAGATAATATCTGTGACAATACCTCTAATCAAAATAACAACTAGTCCAGCTAGCAAATATCTTACAGCAAGAGCTGTAACCATATCTGGTGCTACTATTTCAACACCAGCTGCTATTCCTAACCATACGAATAACTCTCCACCATTTGCATGTGGAAAGATACCTGTGATTGGATGGACAAAGCTAACAGCTGCATCGTAAAATGCTGGCTTGTGTTTTTCTGGTAAGAAAGTTCCGAATGTATAACAAACTGGGTTTGTCAACATAAAGACTGCTACGAAAGGTAGCAATGTATAACGAATTGGCATATAAGCGAGTCCTGGTTGAGAGGCCCACTTAGCAAATCCTTCTACTTTTTCTTTACCTATGAAATTAACTACAGCATTAACTGCAGTCAAGAACACAACTACAATAGGAATAATTCCTGTTGTAAAGCCAACAAATACATCC
>Ga0213858_10001112_pt1 | contig 12771 bp, 5 predicted proteins | sample PICome_FD_160122 | JGI IMG/M metagenome (GOLD analysis project Ga0213858, IMG submission 160122) | Coastal seawater microbial communities near Pivers Island, North Carolina, United States - PICO245 | ecosystem: Environmental > Aquatic > Marine > Coastal | place: USA: North Carolina | collected... | reverse complement strand
TTTTTAGTGAAATCATTTCCATTACCAGATTTATCTTTTTCAAAATCACTTTGATCTTCAAACGGCATGTAGAATCCGTTATCTCCAAAAGCAAGATTTTCTGTGGTGCTATCTTTCATGATAACACCATCAATTATAAATCCACCAACATAAATGTTGTTGTTGGCAATACTGAATGACTGTAATGTTGTGAATTTATCTTGAAGATCAACTGTAGTCCATGTATTATTGCCTGCTGCATGACACTCATTAGTAATGTCTCTACCATTGACACTAACAAGATTTGGAGTACTTGCTTGATTCGATGACAAGAAAATATTAATTTTTAAATTTGAAAACCCTGTTATTCTTTGCTCGCCAAAATCAAAAGTTGCTGCATTGCCATCATCTGAGGATGCTCCATTAGGAGTTCCTCCAGAATAAATTGTTCCATCAAAAAGTTCAGTTTTTGGATATGTACCATCATCATCCCAGTTAGAGAAAGTACCTGTAGAACTAAAAACTTTTCCATCATTAACAGTTGTTCCCTGTGCTCTAAACTTTTTAGGTTTCCATTGTCCTGATAGTGGATCAGTGTATCCGAAATATCCAGGTCCTAATGCTAATCCGTCTATCAAATAATTATTAGTTTGATATAATTTAGCTTTACGAACAGTATCCGCACCAGTGCTATATCTACCTAAAACATGAAGTCCAGTGCTATTGACTCCAGTATCGTAATTTATAGAGGGATATGACTCTGTGCCAAATTGAGTGATTCTTTTACCGTTGACATATAAGCGCCATCTAAAAGAATCAAGTGCGTCCGTAGTATCAGATACCGCAACAATATGATACCAACCTGTTGGATCTCTAAAACGCTCTGTTGTTACTAATCTAGCCTGATATCCTCCTCCTGAATAATCGTAGAAACTTAACGATCCATCATCAAGAAAATACAACTCCATTTGATCACTATTAGCGCCAAAAATTGTAGAATAATTTGACGATTCATCTAAAGCTGCCCATCTCTTAACCCATGCAGAGAAAGTCCAAGTTTTTCTATTTGTCGCACCTGATGGAGTTCTAGTGAGATAATTATCTCCTGTAAACAACATGCTACCATTGATAATCTGAGCACCTGATGCTCTATCTGGTGATGCTGGTGCTAACTGAGGAATTGCAACTCCCATTTATCTATTCTCCTCAGCTAAAGTTTACGGAAGCACCTGCGAACAGTTCTGTTCCTGCTGCTCCTGCTTTGTTAATTGTGAAAGATATTAAACTCTTCGCACCAGCTGCTGTTGGCATACTCGGTGCAGCACCAGATGGGAACATAAACGCTGTTGTGAATCCGATAGTTGTGATACCAGAGTTTGTTATTCTAACGGTATGTGACTCACCCTCTACACCACCCGTACATGCTATCGTGGTAATACCAGACGCTATAAGTTTATGATCTTGAGCATTACTTAAGTCAAGGAATACAATTGTATTATTGGGTGAGGCAGTGGCAGTATTGAGTCCAACTGCAATACCTGTCAAGTCAGCACCAGAACCATGAAACCTGGTTGCAGATATAGCACCATCAGTTATCGAAATAGCTGCACCCGCTTTAAAAGTTGTGGCAGTAACCACGCCGAGAACATCTATTTCTCCACTCTTGATAGTGGATAAACCAACAGTAACAATGCCAGTGACGTTAACACCATTAGCAAGAACTTGAATACCCTGTTGGAATGTACCAATGCCCAACACATCCATGTTGGTGACATCTTGATACGTTAATGTACCACCAATAGTTACATTACCATCGAATACTGCATTCGATGCACTCACTGTTGTAGCAGTTACAACACCAGTTACGTTAACTCCACTGGGGAAAGTTGGTGCCCCAGTTCCACTTGAATTAAGATAATTATCAGCGAGTACTCTTCCTCCACTACCACCAAGGTTAGATCTGACTGATGTGGTTCCAATACCTAATATATCAGTGATAAACTCATCACCATCACCAATAATTAAATCAGCGTCTCCAGTGACTTGAATATCGGCATATTGGGTATATGCAACGACTGCGGTGCTTGGGGGATCAATAGTAATTGTTGATGCAACACCGAGAACCTGATCGGTAAAGTAAATCTTGTTAAGAGGACTTGTGTTATCAGAACTAAGTGCAGTTCCAAGTCCAGCAGGTAAGTTGGTAAGGTTGCTACCATCACCTTCAAACGATGATGCCGTAACAACACCAGTGAAGTTAGCGGTGGAACCAGTTAAGATACCAGTAACTACAACACCATTGGGGTTGGCTTGTGCCTTTACATTGCCACCACTATCTTTTAGTGCTGTTGCATCAATGCCTGTAAGGTTAGATCCATCGCCATGGAATCTGGTAGCAGATACTGCACCATCAGAAATAGAGATAGCAGCACCAACTTTAAATCCAGTAGCAGTTGCGATACCGGTAACGTTGACACCACCTGGGTTAAACCTTGCTACCTGAGAACCAGCAGCGGCAACTCCAGGTTGGTTGGTTGCTGCTTGGAAGAATCCAGAGTCAACATCATTATTAAATGTTATGGATGGAGCAGATGCACTTCCAGCACTGAAGTCTATCTGTCCTTGTAAAGTTGTAATGATGCCAACATTAAATGGTGCGGCATCAATCCATTGTGCAGAGGTAGCATCTTGGAAATAGATGAATAGTCTACCTTCACCAGTATTATACCAGAGGTTACCAGCGGTGACGATACCGGAGAATGCATCTCCTACAGTAGTACCAATACCAATGCTAGCAGATCCTCCACCACCACCGCCACCGGCAATACTGATGTCAACGGTTGTTCCATTAACAGCAAAGGTATTACCAGAACCAATGAAGTTAAGAGTGGTGAAACCAAATCCTACAGTGCCACCAGCAGTTTTAATACCAACACCAATACCGCCACCAAGGAACTGAGCGGCGGTTACAACACCAGCAACAGTTGCTCCACTGCTAAAATTAGGATATCCTGCAAGTGTGGTGACATTGGCAGTCGTTACAGTTGCTACGCCAACAGTGGCATTTGTTCCGTTGAGATCGGTAAATGCTGTAATACCATTTAATGTAGGTATAGTCGCAATACCCGTTACATTCAGATTTGCTTGACTTGGTATGGTTGCAATACCAGTTAGGTTTAAATTGCGACCTGAAATTTCATCATACGTGATGTCAGCGAATGTTGCTACACCACTAATATTTACGTTCGTAATAGCAACGTTTGCTAACGTTGTAATACCAGCGACATTGATAGAAGTAGCGTCTATCTGAGAAACTTCAATATCACCAGCGTTGATATCAACTGTTGCAATAGTGGCAACACCAGTAACATTTAAATCTGTTGCAGCAATTCCACCCCGAACATCAAGAGTTACACGGGGAGCAGTGCTCGCAATACCGACTTTTTTATTTGAACTGTCGGATGTATCAGTAACAATAAGATCGGAATTGACCTCTAGTCCATTCCTTACGACAAAATTCTTATCTACTGCCATTTGGGTTCACTATCCCCCGTTAGTTTGCTATGTTCTATTTATTGGGGGACGTATTCAAAGGTGACAGTAGCATTAGTGCTTGAGTTGCCGCCAAGTTGAGCTTCAATAACAGTAACATCACCACTGGTATAACCACTTGCTCCTCCACCACCTCTTCCGCCAGAAGTAGCAGCATTACCGCCCTGTGCTCCAGATGCTCCCCCACCTTCGTTACCAGAACCGTTGCCACCATTATTTCTATGACCAATACCAGGTTTGTAACCTCTTTCAATAGTTGGTGTCCCTTGTATTACACTACCATTTGACGCTCGGAACTGTTGTTGTCCCATGTCACCACAAGCAGAAAATCTACTGGTAAAATAATCATTTCCAGGTGTACATCCAGATATTCTACCACCAGAAGGCGAAGTCCAGTTTACACCACCATAAACACCTCCCCCAGGGAAAACACCAATAGTAGGAATTGTTCCTGTTGCAAAGGTTTGTCCTCCAGTTCCGTTTGAACCTGGTGGTGTCTCACCTGCGATTCCGATACCACCACCATCTCCACCTCTTCCATTAGTACCAGCACCACCGCCTCCACCTAGCGCGACGATAAGTCTGCCTTTCTTGTAGATGTATGCAGCACCACCACCACCATTTGTACCACCAGTTGGCATTGTTTGTGCGCCAAGTTTAAGAATGTATTCTTGATTTTGCTCTAAAGTAACTTCAAATACACTTCTACCACCTTGACCACCACGGTTACCGTTTCTACTAGCACCAGCACCTGCTGCCATGGTAATTTTTACTTTAATATCTTTTTCAGGTGAATGGAATGAAGTAGTTCTAGTGGCATTATTGGGATCGGCGGTTATTGTAAGTGAACCATCAAACAAGTTTTGTGAACCTGAACCAAATAGAGAACCCGTATCTGAGTGTTGATAGTATTCAATAATAGTTCTCGCAGAGAGAACTGTATAAGTTGCACCATCAGAAGTAACAGGAGAGTTACCAGCAGTTGGATGACTTATAGTTACTGTTATTGTAGACGTGCCAATAGTTGTACTAGAGATGGTAAGTGTGGGTGAGTTTGCTCCACTTACCGTTGAACTGTTAGATAATGGGTTTCCATCTTGATTCCATTGATATGTAACATCGCTATCATCACTCGTTGAGGCTACTACAGTAAATGTTGCATTGAGACCTTGAGCAGCAGTAGCGTCTTGAGGTTGAGTGTCAATAGTAATTGTTGGGTTAATGACGACTGTAACTGCATTTGTGTCAAGAGGTTGATTGACCCCATTACCAGTAGAAGCAGCGATACCTGCTGTTACAGCACCCTCTTCAGACTGATACGCAGAACCTGTGTATGTTGCACGGAGAAATGCTGTTTTGCCATTATCAGTGGGACTTACTAAGTTTGAAAGAGTAAGTTCATTTGTCTGAGACCCACTTATTTTTCCACTAACGTCTTGAGCGGCAATACCCTCAATATACCACTGATACGCTATCGCTCCAGTGTTCGTAACTCTTTCACCAGGAATAGTAGTAGGGTTATGTTTGAACTCAGCGGTAGCGATACCCGTGAGAGTAACGCTACCACCGTCATTAACTGTTTCTGAGTCTGGTTCAGAAGTGAACCTTAGAAATGGACCGTTAAGATCAGTTGTCGTTTGTGTGACGTTATAGAAACCTAATCCTATCATGCGAAGTTCTGTCCTCCTACTACACCAAACAGTGTTGAACCGCCGTCAAAGGTCTTGAACGAATAGATGTCAGTCTTACTTGCGGTTGTTGTGACAATGGGTAATACACCGCCTGCAGGGAACTTGACCGGTATCGCTGTGCCACCACTGTCCTTAAAGGTTGCGATGCCAACAGAGTGACCTCCAGTGCTATCCTGAGTGATAAGAATAGAGAAAGCAGTAGCACCCGTGGGAGGATTGAGAAGTGTAAATTGCGATACATCAGCATCGACCGACAGGGTAAAGGATTGTGCGTCAGCCAAGTTGATATTGACATTACCACCAGAGATATCAAGCGTCTGAACGAATTCAGAGTATGTCTTAAACTTAGCAGAACCTTCAATGTCAACCTTCGCTCTAGGTGATGCTGTTCCAAATCCAGTTTGGTTACTAGATGTGGAGAGCGCAGTTCCTACAACAATGTTGTTCGCAGTGATAATACCAGTGCGAATCTCACCAGTTGTACTATCTAGTTTATGAGATGTAGCGGTCATTACACCGCTGACATTTACGTTTACAACATCAATCCTTCCATCAAAGATAGAGTTGTTTCTTACTTTAAGGTCTGTTGTACCTGTTCCTGTGGTGCCAACATCAAGGTTGAAATGTGGGGTAGATGTACCAACACCCACGCGAGTGAGATTATTGGGGAAAATACCAGTTCCAAATCCAACAGGAACAGGACTGAAGAGACTGTCTGTAGGCAGATTATTAAGTCCAGAACCATCACCCTTAAATTCAGCGGCAGTTATTATGCCAGCGGAGTTCACATTACCACTGAAATAAGAGTCACCTTCTACTCTGAACTGGAAGACGTTTGCAGAGGTTCCAACACCAACTCTTCCTGAGGTATCAACAGAGAACTCAGTGCCACCACTACCAACTTTAAGAACTTTATCTCCAGGTGTTGTAGTTGCAATGCCAACCTTGTCAAAGATACCAATGTTAAGGATCTTAGAAAGACTTACATTACCGAAGCGGAACCAGTCATTCTCTGTAGTGTAGATCCAACCAACATATCCACCCTTATTTGGGTTAGCACCAAATACAACATCACCAGGGTTGCCTGCCAGGGAAGGAGTAGCAATACCGACTGTATATTTTCTAGATACGGTTGTATCGCCTTGTAAGAACAGAGAGTTAGATTCAACACCTTTAGTAGATGTGGAGGTTACTTTGCCGTTGAAGATGACAGGACCGTCAAACTCAGAAACGATGTTGCCCTCAGGTCCACCTTCAACTCTCAGCGATCTAGAGATAGATGCTTCAAGAGGAGTGAGAACGTCGAAACCAACGCTAATACCTGTAGCAGAAATATCTTCACCAGTTACAGTAGGAATAGGAGCGTCAAATACCTCTTCCTGACCAGTAGCAGAACTTACTTTCTTATTACCAATATAGAAGTCACCAGCATCATTCATGCCAGTATAAACATTTACACCACCATCAATCTTAAGGGACTGTGAAATGAGTTCTTCCTGAGTGGAAAGACTTCTATCTTGCTTTTCAGGCAGAGCAGCAGAGTAGTTACCACCACCAAAACCAACATATTCAAAGGTGTGACCAGATGCACGAATGATAGAGTTTCTTCTAAGTTCAACAGGACGTGCATGAACTCTTCTAACAACACTGGTGTTAGAGTGAGTTGCTGCTCTCGTGCCAAGAACACCTCTGAATACTGTGATGGGGTTAGAAGAAACAGAGGTCTTGACTCTCATAAGTTCTTCATCGACCAGCAGATAATCACCTATCTTGATGTCGGTGGTTTCAATATTGAGAATCTCAACGCTTGTAGTGGAAGCAGTAAGAACTGCAGCAGATAATGTTGTCGTGATGCCAGCGTACTGATATCTCTGTCTTCCACCAAGGTTTTCATTATCAACGACAACGTTGCCACCAGCAGATGCATAACCGAATGGGAATACACGAAGTGTTCCAGATGTTGCTGGAGTTGTTGTTCCTACACCGACACTAATGTTGAACGAGGTCTGATTGTTGACCTTCTTAATAATGAAGTTATTTCTGTAGAGAGGGTTGTCAGCACCATCAAGTCTGATCTTGTTATCAACTCTCAAACCATGTCTATCAGTTGTGGTAACAACACCAACACCTGTAACTGCGTTATAGTTGAAAGCAGAAACATTAAGTGTTCTACCAATGACGTGACCACAAGCAGCAGCAGTATCAGTAACACCGACACCAGTCAGACCAGAAATTGTAGAAGCAGATGCGACCTTAATTTCTCTCTCTTTACCAACACCTATCTCAGTGATTCTATAGAGAGTATTATAAGGATGGTTACTGTTAGGTTCAACAGATGTGATTTCAAGGGTATCGCCTATATTATTGCTTATTCCAGTGACAGTAACAATACCAACAGAATATCCAGTTGTGGTTCCGACGCCAACAACATTCAAGAAGTCACCAACTCTGTAAGCACCGCCGCCTTCCATCACCTTAACAGCGGTGATGTTACCAGCAGCATTAACTGTCAGTCTAGCAGTAGCACCTGTACCACCTGTGCTTCCAAGTCCAACAGTGTCATCACCACTTACAAGACTTGCATTATAGATGTAACCAGCACTTCCGCTACCATAACCAGCACCACTATCAGCGATGCCAACACTAATGACACCATTTAGACCGTGCTCAATGGTTGTAAAGATAGTGTGAGCAGTTCCTGTTGTATCACTCTGAATAGCGGTGATACCAAAACCAACATTATAGTCGAATAGTTGCTCATCAAGAGTCTCTCTTGTGATGCTATCTTGAGGATCACTAGTAACAACCTGACCAATGGGTGTGGGCAGAGCGAAAGAAGACGCTGCCTTAGGATCAGATGTGGGGTTATCTCTGTTTGTTTGAGGGTACAGAGTCTGAATGTTCTGAGAGAACCTTTCAGTGGAGAAAGGAGAAACAGTGGGACTGTTAGAGTTATTAACAACTAACAGGTGGTAGATACCATCCTGAGAACCAGCGATATACTTCTGGACCTGCTGAGATCTATAAACTTGATATGTTCCTTTAGTTCTCTTCTGAGTAAATGTAGGAAGACTGGTAGTTCTAGCAGATGTATCGTTCTGGAAAGCACCAGGACCAGAGGAACTTACAAGAGAGACAGTGAATTCTCTAGCACTGGTAATACCAGTAACATTGAACATTCCGTTGAAACCAGAGTTCGCAGTTCCAACAGGGTTGTTAGCACTAACAATCTTGTTGATTTCTACTTGAGAACCAACCTTAAGGTCGTGGGGTAGTTCAGTTAAGATGTGAGCAGTATTGCTTGCCCATCTAGCGCCAGCAATGAATCTAAAGTTTCTCTGCTCATTTAAGTTGCCAAGAGAAACGGTGGTGGGACTGTAATAAGATGCAACCTCAGTATCGGTGGCACCTGTAACGTCTGAGGAGTCTTGAAGAATATATCCATCAACAGGAGGACGTGCTGACGTAATACCAGAACCAGCAGGGATGACATACCTTAATCTATAGATGGTGTCCAGAACGTTTCTGGTGTCAGGTTGTCTGTTGATGAATGTTCTAGGAGTAGCAGCACCAAGAGAAGTTGTGCCGAGTCCAACTAATGTTGAATAGAAGTCATTGTCAGTGGATGCTGTACCAACAGTGATATACCACTGTGCCTCATTGACATCATATTGAATGGGGTGACCAATATCGCCAGAAGTCTTATCTGATACTCTACTTTCAACACTTAAGATACCGCCTTTGTTGTTGATAGTAAGCGCATCACCATTGATAGCATCGTTAAGTGTCTTACCGATTTTAATTTGGTCAGTTCCAACACCAGATGTAATAGCAAAATATATCGTATTTGCTTCTAGACCATCAGGAAGGTGACCGTTCTCAGACTGAACACGAATACTTTCACCAGAAAGCAGGTTGTGAGGAGACTGGAAGGTGAGTGTATTAGAAGAAATGCTATTGATACCAGAGGTTCTTCCAACATCATGAACCTTTCTGAATGAGTCCTGAGTTGTGCCTAACTCAGTGTTAGGCATCACGATACGAGCAGAATGATTGACCGCTACACCATCAGTATTAGGAATAAGGACATTTAACTTATCATTCTCTTTCGCACCAATTCTGTAACCTTCAATTACGCTATCAGGTTTAACGTCTTGGTTGAGTTGATTATAAAGGTATAAGCGACTGGTCGATGCTACACCAACAACGGTTTTTTCAACGTCAATGGCATCAAACTCAATAGCACCTGTGACGGTTTCAAGTTCTTTGGGAGGGATGACATGCGTCAAATAACCAACATCATCTCTTAGGAATGCAGATCCTTTATATCCCTTAGATACAAGTGCTTTGGCACCAAAGTTAGAGTTAGAGTTGGTTACAGACAGGTCACCACCACTCTCTGTAAGGAAGTGATGAGCGTAACCGATAGCGAATACGGAAACAACCTGAATGACAGCATCATTAGATGCCTTAATGTGGAAGTTTTCGTAAGATGGTTTGAATATTGCGCTGGAGTCAGTATTTAAATTTGTGTTACCAGCAAACGTAGAGTCTTTATATTCACCACTAGATGCGTTATACTTAACGAAAGCATTCACGTCTTTTTGAAGACCGATACCTGTGAACTGTGCCACAACCATCGACTTGAAACCAAGTGCTTTACTACCGTCAGCGTGCATACCGCACATACCGAAGACAGAGCGCAGCGAGATGTTAAAGATATATGGAGATGCTGAGGTTACAGAATCTGTCTGCAGTTCTACCTCAGAACCAGTGACTGTAGGAAGTGGATCACTAGGTGAGTTGGATACACTATACTTAAATTGTGTAGTTCCAGTGCTATCTGAAGCAATGACATCACTTACAACAAACTGACCATTGTAAGCATCGACTGATACACCGCTTACCTTAAACGCAGTATCAACGTCAAGTCCAAACAGTGCTTCAGAAAGAGTTACCGTGATATCTGTAGAGGATGTTGAACCATCACCTGCTTTGATACTGGTGATACCAATAGCACCACTCTTAGGACCAACGATACGAAACTCGTCAATCTTAGGTTGAATATCAAGACCAGAGTCAGGATAGTCAGGTTGAATCTCTCTACCAGAGGAGGGACCATAAGCAAGTCCTACCTTTTCATAGAAGATGTCAAGGTCAGTTCTACCTGCATCAAAGTCACTGATGAAGGCATCATTGATTTTAACGTCATTAACACCATCAGCATACTCAAAACAGGTGAGTTTGTGGTGAGAGAAGTTAGGGACGAACTTATTGTCAGTATAGTCTTTATATACTGAACCATTAGGATCTCCATCAAAAATGGAGAACTGCCACATATAGGTGGTTCCAGTTACACGAAATATTGCAGTTCTATCAATATTGACGTTCGTTGGATCAGGAACGTATTTTGGTCGAATCTTAGTTTTACGAAGATCTAAACCAACAATAGAAGTACCACGAGGAAGAATACAACCACCGTGAACACTATTAAGCTTATAAAGTGCGTTATTAGCAGACGTTAAGTCAAAGTTAGAAGTAAGAGAGAATGAAGGGAAATCGCTAGAAGTCAGACCATTCCTAAGTCTGAAGTTTCCGCTACCATCGGGTATCCATCCTGGGCGGTTATCAACAATATGCTCTCCAGGATAGAGAAGAATGGTTGTTTTACTAAATCTATCGTTATCTAACCCAGTTTGATATGAAAACCTTGCTGCTTCAATAAGTGCTCTCTGAATAGTCTTAAAAGGACGGGCTAGAGAGTTACCCTGGTTTTCGATAGAATCTGTGGCATCTAAATCGTTTGGGTTAACGTAGAGAATGTTGCCACGCGCATTCTTTAGAAAATTATCTAGACGACTAAGAGGCATCTTACTAACGCACTATTTCTGTATGAGTTATTTATCAACCATGTAAGCCCCCAGTCGGATTTGAACCAACGACCTACGCTTTACAAAAGCGTTGCTCTACCACTGAGCTATAAGGGCAATAGGAGTGGGGGGACTTGAACCCCCACGAAGTTACCTTCAACAGATTTTAAGTCTGGTGCGTCTACCGATTCCGCCACACTCCCAAAAATCAACCTTCCCAGGTTGGTTGATGAAGGCGGCAATATTCGTTAAAGGTGATTTTCATCTCCTTGTTTGTAAGACCTGCATTCCTCGCCGCTTTGGGTAAGTTCCATTTCGCTGCGAATAACATTTCCATAGATTGACGGGTTTCGGGTCTCATACTCGTAACACTCAAGAATTTCTTTGTAAAACCCTACAGGGTAAAAATTTTGGAGAATTTTTTTTCGTCGATTTTTTGAATAAAAACCCATTTTTGGTCAGAGCGGTGACGCATAAGACAGCACTTCTTCTGGTGCTGTGTCACGCACGAACTCTAGCACGGACATAAACTCATCGACAGTTTGGCAGTCAACAACCTTTTCATCACCCTCGTTTGAGTACAGAAAAAACTTCCGCGTCGAAGGGTCAACAACGATGCTGGTCAGGAACTCGTCTTGCATGTGCTTTGTTTGTTACCTGCTTATTATAAGGTATCTAGTCGTCCTTGTCAAGCAGTTCTCCCATAACAAGGTAATAACAGTCAACAGGAAGTCCATTCGTGTCTAGGTGGACCTCTCTACCCTGGTGTCTCTTGACACGAAGGTCTTGGTTCGCTCCGACTTGGGTCAGGTGTACGGTCACCGTGGACATATCAACATCCTCTTCCCAAGACTCAGGAAGAGTGATGAGTTTTTTGTTTGTTCTGCCATGAAGCATTTCAAAGTTTGGTTCAGTCATTCTACAACATCAGATACAGTAGTTATACCAATATATTCTTTCAATAATTCTAGTTTATCATATTCTTTATTTAATTCACCAAGAACCTTCCTGATACCATGTATCCCAAGTTGCAAACTATTCCTTTCATCTCTAAGTGCTTGAGCAGATCCAAGTAATAATTGATTATCACTATCTTGTGCAGTCAATGCAGTTTCTAACGTGCTTGAAATGCCAATTTTCTCAGTGATATTATCATTTGTTTCTGTAGAACAAGCAGAGAGTTGTGTATAAAGTCCCGATGATAATGCATTCACTCTCACCGAGGTTGTATCACCTTCATTTGCTCTATTCAAACCATTCATAGGAGCATGTCCAAACCCTTCCTTCCAATAAACTTGTCCAGCACCTACTTCTGGTTCAACTTGTCCTCCAAATTCAAGTGGCAAGAATTTCAATCCTTGATTCCATGAAGCAAATGTGACATTTACTCCAGAATTATCGATATAAACCGACACACCTGTACCTAACGTGCTGGTGTTAGCAATACTGATAGTTTGTGGTGTAAATGGATCTTGATTGAAAGGAATATCATATCGCTTTCTACCACCAGTCCTGAACGCGATAGGATCATCCAAGACTCTGAACTCTACAAAGGATCCATCTGCCTCTGGAGCAGAAGCAGGAGCACCACAAACTGCGTCTACCGTCAGTATGTTTACAACGACTCCTGTGCTACCAATACCCGCAGAGGGAATGATACGAATGTCTTTAGTAGTTGT